>Ga0123352_10019582_pt1 | contig 10794 bp, 4 predicted proteins | sample TergutLab28metaG_FD_89700 | JGI IMG/M metagenome (GOLD analysis project Ga0123352, IMG submission 89700) | Labiotermes labralis P1 segment gut microbial communities from Petit-Saut dam, French Guiana - Lab288 P1 | ecosystem: Host-associated > Arthropoda: Insects > Digestive system > Gut ... | reverse complement strand
TGGTTTTTTTTTTTCTGTCTGAAATAATTTTAGTTTCTAAAATTTAATTTGTTTTTTTTGTGTTCTCTATGTATATATATATATATATATATATATATATATATATATATATTTGGCGCAATAGCCCTCTAGTGGGCCAGGGGCTCCTCATTCACGAGGTTTCTAGATCACACACAACGACTCCCCACAGTCGGTAGGATTCCTCTGGACGAGTGATTAGTTCGTCGCAAAGACCTCTACCTGACAATGCACAACACTCACAAGAGACAAACATCCACGCCCCCAATGGGATTCGAACCCACAATGCCAGCAGACGAGCGGCCGCAGACCGACGCCTTAGACCGCGCGGCCAATGGGACCCGCAAGCAATGTGCATAGTCCAGGTTATCCCAAACCATCGGCACCTCAATTACAAAAAATTCACAGTTTTCCACTGAGGCACCGGCGGGGTCGCAACACGACAGGTCCTTGACGTTCTTAACCTTTTGATTCGCCCGAAGAACTGAGGAAACAAAATCTCTTCAACTTCGCATACCTAAGACATCTGGGTTCCTGCTCAGCGATTAGGTAGACTTGAAACTTAGACTGTCGTGGCCTGTTATCACACGCTATCTCGGCGTCGACCTGGAAGGGCTGAGGGAATCCATGAGAAACTTTAATCAAGATAGCCTTTAAAATGGCGGAGATTGGTATTGGGTTCCTGCCAAGTCTAGGGCGTTACCATCATAAGAACGTGCTCAGTCGCCTGTAGCGACTGAGCAAACGCATGAAACGCAACTTCAGAATTCCCTTCTGCTTATCAAACCCCGCACAGCGTTCCAGCTTCCTCTTGGCTCAGCCAATTACGTAGCAGCCGCGGAACGCAGGCTAGCCTACCCGCATGCCCCTAAGTAGAGCACATCGCACGGTCAAACACGTGGTTCTTCCTGCCCATGATTATTTCATACCTGCTAAAGTCAGCAGTGCTGTTACAGCGACTGTCATATAGAGATAACCGAATTGTTCCTTTTCAATTGCTTTTCCATCTTTATCTGCCTACCTTACTTTGCTTTCTCTCTCTCACTCTCTCTCCATCTGCCTCTGCTTCAAGTTTGTCGTCTCATTTCTCGTTACTTTCATCTAGTATGAAACAATTTTTTTGGTCATTCTTCGAACTTGCATCACTAGAACTCTCCGTGTGCTGGAGGTCTCGGGTTCAAATCTTTACCCCTCCGAGCCAATACTTGGATACAGCTTCACATCAGGACTGTCCAAACTCACATTCTTTTCCTTTAAAATTGGCATTTGAAGCGTCGTTAAATAAACCAAAAATTAACTAATTATTAATTTATGATTGTAATGTTCTCTTTGTAAGAATTTTAAAAGTCTACGGAGCCGGTCCCAGTGGCCGCGCGGTCTAAGGCGTAGGTCTGTGGCCGCTCGCCTGCTGAGATTGTGGGTTCGAATCCCACCGGGGTCATGCATGTTTGTCTGTTGTAAGTGTTGTGTGTTGTCAGGCAGAGGTCTCTGTGACGAGCTGATCACTCGTCCAGAAGAGTCCTACCGACTGCGGTGCGTCGTTGTGTGTGATCTAGAAACCTCGTGAATGAGGCTCTGGCCCAAGGAGGGCCGTTGCGCCAAAAAAAAAAAAGTCCACGGTGTATGAACACAGCAGATGTGACAAAAATTGGGATCTCAATTTTTAATACGCGCGGCTCCCACTGGACGGATTTCCGTAGAAAATGATATTGGGGACTTTTATGAAAACCTGCTGAGGAAAACCAAATTTTATTAAAATCGGGAAGAAATGTCGTGCACTTTACTTGAAGATCTCAGTACATGTTTCTGGTTAGGGTAACACAAAATCGCCATGAAAGTGGTTTCTTCGAGTGGAATGGTATGAGGATATTAGGAGAGTCGAAGAGGTATAAATGTTATGCGAACGCGCCTCATTGTTAACTTATACGAAAATCGCCGACCGTAAACATGCGTAGCTGAATGGGGATTTTAATAAGTAAGTGATGTGTTATGCCGTTAATTATCGATGTCGATAATACAAATAAGTAACAAATAAATATTATAATGCACGGTGCCCGGGTGACGTGCCCTGTATTGCGGAAACAAATAACAGTAGAGTAGAAGAATCGACGTAAACATTAAGGTTAAAGGTTCCCACGGCAGTGGCTATAAATGTTGCTGTCTTATGGAATCGATTGCGTGCTGCCTGCAGAAGATAGCCAGTGATTCCGAAAACCCCGTCTCAGTCATCAAGTAGCCTACAGAACGTACTCCACTCGTACATTCAGTACGAAGTCGTCCGTTAAGGAGCGAATGTAAATAAGAACATGACGGCCGTTCTAACGATTTCTTTAGCTTTTCCTTTTATGACAACAGTTAATGAAAAATTAGGAAAAGTCACGTGAAATTTTGTATACAAATATATCATATAATACAGTATACATACGTACATACATACATACATTCATACACACACATACATACATACATACGTATTATGTATAAAATATAGTTTATACTTAAACATGAACCTGGTAACGATATGAAAATCTGAGGTTATATCACTTATCGCATACATGTATAATCTGCATGTACGTAATACACTCTCCGCAAAACATAAGGTAATGATGATGATGATGACGACGTCGACAACGACGACGTCGATAATAATAATAATATGCTCTTTGCTTCTCGCTCAGAACTCCTGTTTATCAATCTGACAGGTACGTATGTTTTCGATTTATGTTTGATTCGAAGTGCGTGCCATCAACTACACGTGTGTGTATGGGGGTCCATAGTGTCACGGTTGGAGTATTTTTGAAATCAGGCCACTCTCATGACTCAATCGGCCTGCTGTCCGCCCGAACAGCGGGAGGACTCACGTGAGGCCGGATCCAGACCTTTCGCATCTGTAACACCACCAGCGTCTCGTGTTGCAATATGTAATAATTCGGTACCTCTTGGGAAATAAAGTGTCTAAGTTCGCTTCTGCTGATCTCAAAGACGATGGGGATTTATCTCAGTGACGGCTCGGTTTCTGCCTAGGGCATGGCAGTCGGTGTGCTCTGTGTACCACCGCCATTTTCTGCCTAGGGCATGGCAGTCGGTGTGCTCTGTGTACCACCGCCATTTTCTGCCTAGGGCATGGCAGTCGGTGTGCTCTGTGTACCACCGCCAGTTTACCTTACCCATCGCCAAAGTGTGAGGGTTCTACTTTGAGCCCCCCTTCCGATTTGTGTACCAAATTATACGGTTTGGAATTTTGGTTATTTTCCAGGATAGAGCAACTTTGGAAAAGTCGTGTGTGCGTGTGTGTGTGTGTGTGTGTCACAGAGAGAGAGAGAGAGACAATTCAGTCATTTCTCGTTATGAAAATGTGTCTACTTCTAAAACAGCAAGACGGCAAGGCACTTGCTAAGAAGTAAAAATCGTGCTGTACCCGAGTAGGTAGTCAGGGGTTCGTTACAAATGTTCAGTCATTCAAAATTAAGTACATACGGCCGTATCTCAAAATCTATAGAGTTCGGCGGTAGATACACATTTAAAGACTGAATAAAGTACTTTCTTTTCCAGGCTTCGCTTTTTCAGATACAACATTTCTTTCGGATTGAACCCAGACTTCGTCCATTCGTACTTCTGGTAAGACAGCACGTAGATGAAGATGAATAATAAGATCGAACATTGGTGGAATGCTACTGCCAGGGGAAGACATTAGCACAGGAGACTATCGAGGCCCAGTGCCACTCTGTCCACAACAAAACTCACATTGACTGCCCTGCGAGCGAACTTGGACCTCCGCGGTGACACGCCTACAATCAACCATGTAAAGTATACCGTATCAGTCAAAACACAACAGTTTATTACGTAAAATGCTATTTTAGGGCGACATGTTTCGACTATTTCTAAGTCATCTTCAGGCACTCTAAATTACAGATCCAAGGTTAACAATGTTTAGAGTGCATTCTGGGATCCCAAACGCTTACAATAGTTAGTATAATTGTTACAGGAGTATATCTGTCGGTAGATTTTGATATATATATATATATATATACAGTAGATTATATTTTAAAAATTAAAACCATAAAATTCATAAAAATTTGTGTTATATGATGATATATGTATATACATAGATTAGTTATCACATAGTACAGTGACATTTAGCAGAGATGTGCATAGTGGGGATGATTAACTATTGTCAGAGCTCTAAAAATATTTTTATGAATTCTATTATTTTAATTTTCAAACTATAATATATTGTATATATACATATATCAAAATCTACCGACAGATGTACTCCTCTAAAAATTATACTACCTACTGTAAGCGTTTGGGATCCCAGAATGCACTCTAAACATTGTTAACCTTGGATCTGTAATTTACAGGGCCTGAAGATGACTCAGGAAGAGTCGAAACATGTCGCCCTAAAATAGCATTTTATGAAATAAAACTGTTGTGTTTTGACTGATACGTTATACTTTATATGTACAGATAAACACATCAGGATGACTTACGTTAAATGTACGATCAACTGCCTAATCCATGGCACAGCCATTTGAAGACTACGATTAACCCGCATTATATTTAACCCTTTATCTGCTAATGTGGAGAATATGGTGAGCTCCGAATAATGCTAGCAGATGGCAGATGCGATTTAACTCGGCGTTTAGAGGGTTAAGACTACAGTACTTGCTACGCAGTAAACACGCTCCGTGTCGGTTGCGAAAATCAGTCGCTCAATGAACTGCGGGGAAATAATCGCTGTTTGTTATGTGCCACACAAAAAATACGACTCTGTGGGCAGAAAGTGGAATTTTTTATGTCAAACCTGGAGGTGCATAAAGATAATTGCCGTTATGTCCTATGTCGTCGCAAGATACGATAGCCAGGAAACCCTTCGCATTAGGTAGGTTTCACCCTTTTTATAGGCCACGCAGGCCCTTAGGGTGAGTAGAGGTACAGCTCTACTCTTTCTAGGACCTCGGCACTAGATGGGGTGGGGGTCAGCCCCACGCCCCGGCCGCCTCTACCCCCGGAAAAGACCCGGTAACCATTGTACAGGAGGCTCTGTGGGCCCCAGGGCCGGTCTGGACGGACGGAAAATCTCGTCCCCACCGGGATTCGATCCCGGACCGTCCAGTCCGTAGCGAGTCACTATACTGACTGAGCTACTCGGCCTACAATCCTTCGCAATAAACTACACTTATTCCGTCGAACACAAGATGGGTTTATTTTAATTGCGCCTTAAAGGTATGCTACACGTTGTAGCCCTCTCTCAGGCCATCATCAGGCAAGTCAGTACAAAAGTCATCTAAAGTAAGATACAATGAAATGAAATGTAAAACCGTTTTCTTACAATATTGAAATATAGAATATATAAAATACATAAAACGTGAAGTACGAAATCTAAATAAATTTTATTTTAAGAAAACGGTGACCGTAAGCAAGGGGCCCCTTACATTTCATTTCCTTTCAATTCAATTAAAATGTACCTATATTGTGTTCGATGAAGAAAGTCTAGTTCTTTCTTATAATAAAACCAACTAAATGCACTAATTTCTCCAATTTATTTTGGAAAAGGACGCTACATGTTTCGGACAGTTCCTCTGTCCATCATCAGGAGTCTAGCACTGTACACACAGCAATAGGTGTAGGTCATACAGGTTATGTTGACTGCTTGTTAGCAAGCAGTTAGCATAACCTGTATGTATTGCTGTGTGTACAGTGCTAGACTCCTGATGATGGACAGAGATACTGTCCGAAACATGTAGTCCTTTTCCAAAAACAAATTTGAGAATTTAGTGCTTCTCGTTGGTTTTATTATAAGAATACATCACGATGCACGGCCCTCTGAATGTCAAAGTGTAGTTTATTTAGCAAGCAACACAACAGAATTGCTTCCACACACACACAAAAAAAATCCTTCGAAACGTGGCACCGGCAGCTATAGTGTTGCGGTAAATTTATTCCAGTTATGGCTGGTTCAGATCAGCCGGGTTTTGAGCTTTCCTTCTTTTGTGGTTTTCCCCACTCTAGATAAATGAAGGGGTATTACGTTAATTACGTCATGAGTGCTTGCTTTCAAACCGTGTCCTGTTTGTCATTCAACGGTCATTCTACGTACCTTCTGACGCTATACATCCTGAGTTTCTGACAGCGTCCCAAACAAACAAACAAACAACAACAACAAAAATGCGGTAAGGCGAAATATTTGGGAAATACAGCAATAAACCAAATACATCACACGTGTGAGTGGTGGGGTGGATGTGACGTGCAGGACGACAGGAGTTGCTACGAAATGTATAGAAAGGTTTTAGTAGGCATTTTGAAAAGGAAAAGACAACTTGGAGACCTCGACATAGATAGCAGGGTGATGTCACCCTACAGCAGGGCTGACCACAACGTGGCTCAAGCATTTCACTGCTGCGTCTCGAGCCAAGTTGCCTGTAAAAAATATTATTCAGGCTGGCCGTGAACAGCGTTTGAAAAGATTTGCTATAGAAAGGAGGCTCATAAGTAACTGAAACTAAATTTGATGTTTGTGTGACCGTAATTCACTGATACAATAATATAAACGGCCAACTAGATGCAACAGTAATAATTTTATTAATAATTTCAATCAGCTCAACATGTTTCGGGCGATAATTTCGCCCATCCTCAGGAGCACTAAACTGTGTTTGCAGCTCCTGAGGATGGGCGAAATTATCGCCCGAAACATGTTGAGCTGATTGAAATTATTAATAAAATTATTATTGTTGCATCTATTTGACTGTTTATATTATTGAAAATAACTTATTGCAGTTGAGCAGATAAACGAAGCCGCCCAACATGGAACACAGTATTTTATTGATATACAGGGTGAGCATAAATTCTTTCCCTGATCACAAACATTTATTACAAGAAAACTTCTGTACGTGGAATACAATTTTTTTTTAATGTAACTCAAGAAGTTTTTTTACAACACATTAGTACACTTCAATATGTGCTCCTTTTGTTGCACGGAGAACGTCTATTCGATAATCAATTTCTCTCCACGTGTTCTCCAACATGTCTTCAGTTATTGTAGCAAAAGCGTCTGTTATTCTTGCCTTTCAAATTTGTAATATCTGGAACTGGTGTCGAAAACACTTCTGTCCTTAACATACCCCCATAAAAAGAAGTCAAGAGGGGTGATATCCAGCGATCGTGGTGGCCAGGGTGTCGGACCATCTCTCTCAATCCACCTGTTTGGAAGTGTTGCATCCAAAAACCAAATGTTACAAATGTTACAATAAACACATGACATAAAATTTTAGAAACTAACTTAAGTAATGGTAAAAAAAATATGTTTCTATTCCACATAGCTTTCTTGTAATAGATGTTTGTAATCAGGGAAAGACTTTATGCTCACCCTGTATGTCTATTGCCTATGTTGTTCTCACATTGCGACTCTCGAAGCCCGTCTCGCTGGCTCTCCGTGCTGTAGATTCGAAACGATCAGAATGCCAGCAAGTTTATTCGACTAAAATGGCACATGATAGGAGCTGCTGGGTGACTTCACGAACATGGAGGTTAAACCTAGAGATGTATACAGAGCGAGGAATGTCTGGACCACTAGTGTTTGTGTATCTGGCGCGTTTCTGCTGCATGTAGTTTGTCCATCAGTGTCCGGCTTGCAATCTACCGCCACTAACCGCTGTGTGTTGGCCTCTGAGAGACTGTATAGTGTACCTAGGTACATTTGCACACCTCTGTCTACTGCCTTAAACGGTCTCGATGTGCCACCAGAAATATTTTTTTAGGTAGTCTAAAATATTTTCGTTCATCTGGGCTGTGACGTCACTTAGTCTGTTAGAAATTTCGGAGGAACCTGTTGCCTCGGTCTTTATGTTCCTCTGAGAGGTCTGTAAGATTCACGCCTCAGAAGATATCATTCTTATTAGTCGCTACTGTGAGAACCCCAAATCTCACAATTGAGATAAGCAGGTCTACAGCGGAAGGTTCTGGCTTCTATTCTCGATTGTGTCATTGGAATTTTTCACTGACATAATCCTTCCGTACGCACTATGGCCCTGGTGTTGACTCAGCCTCTAACGGAAATAGGTACCAGGAATATTTCCTGGGGTTAAAGGCGGCCGGTGCGTACAGCTGACAACCTTACCGCCTTCATATGCCGAATGTCTTGAAATCTCGAAGTCTCAACCTCCTGGAACCCTCAGGGCCCGTCGAGGACTGTACAGGGATTACCGTACATTTTACCTTTTAACCGAACCCATGGCGTGAATTCAATGACGACGTCTACAGAACCTTGCTGTCAATGATGTGCCAATACATCTCAGTTGTAAGGCAAACCTTTAATGTTTTTTGCGAACTATGAATGCTTGAGCTGGCATAATTCTTTCAGTAAAAACAACCAGACACAGATTAGAGTCCGGACTTCATTCCTTGGCGTGGCAAGTATTTAGCTCTTCGACGTTTCCAGCTTAGTTATGAGCCTAATCCAGCCTACGGAAAACGACGGCTCTTCCCTCGGAGGTATAATTATAACTATAATTAAAATTACACAATTAAAATACAAACAGAAACATTAAGAGCCAAAATAATAAAATCCAATCTTAATCAAGTAATCAACAAATGCTTCTGACTAGAGGAAAAAGCCCAAATCCCACAAAAATAGACAACAAAAAATATACTCACATTGGCATTACGTAAGTTTTAATAATTTGATAAAAACATTGGTTTTTTAAATAAAAAAATAAGGAAAAACCTTTTAAAACGCCATAGGAAAGGCAAGTACCATTTCTTTAATCCCTAAAACTAATATTTTACATAAAATACCCCCTGACATAACAAAACTACTTATATCAATAAGAGGGCCCGGTAGCTCAGTCGGTATAGCGACTGACTAGGGGCTGGACGGTCCGGGATCGAATCCCGGTGGGGACGAGACTTTACGCCCGTCCAGACCGGCCTCGGGACCCACCCAGTATCCTGTAAAATGGGTACCGGGTCTTTCCCGCGGGTAAATTGCGGCCGAGGCGTGCTGCTGACCACTCACCCCCTTCTAGTGCCGCGGTCATGGAAGAGTATAGCTATACCTCTACCCACCCTCTGGGCCACACCGGACTTGTAACGGGATCATTTTACCTTTATCTTTACTTATATCAATAAGAACACTAACGAGATTAATATTCACACAAATAAAACACCCAGTAGCCATAGGAATAATAGTGTTAACACAAACAACAAAAGTATGTCTCATCAAAGGAACAATATACAGCAGTTTTACGTTCGTGTTTCCGTGCATCGTCAGTGTATTCACAATTAATAACCAGCAAGATGCAACTATTTTGATTTATTTACTTCTAATCAGCTCTACATGTTTCGGGCGATGTTTTCGCCCATCATCAGGAGCATGTCACTGTAACTACAGCGTCTGGTGTTATGTACGCAATACCAGACTCTGTAGTTACAGTGATATGCTCCTGATGATGGGCGAAAACATCGCCCGAAACATGTAGAGCTGATCAGAAGTAAATAAATCAAAATAGTTGCATCTTGTCGGTTATAAACTGTAAAACAAAGAAGATTCTGATTTTCATACACCCTACTCATAATTATAATCGGAGGGATATTGGTACTATTTAAATACATAACTGGACTCGCATCAAATTAAATATTCTCTCCATCTAACAAAATAATAATAATAACAATAATAACCGCACCGTGAATGTGACAACTGATTTCCATTTTCTAAAATGGTTAAGAATGTGTGGAGCTTTATCTACACCTCCCATTGCATACCCTTCGCCGCCATGATTACACGCAACAATTGGCCCTTTACCCCAATGAAATTGCTCGGACTCGATGAGGCTAGACGCAAAGCAATAGCATCACGTTGTACGTCAGGTGACTCTCTCGCTCTGCCTACGCCGCCATGTATCTGCTGTTACATCTCTACGGTTTTGCAATAGCCCTCTCCTCCCACCACCTTGCCCGTTTTGTTATACGTGTATCTGCACGTGTGTCACGATTATATAAATATAAATATAACAACAAACACTGTGTCCGCCTCTTGAAATTAATCTGTTTTTTTTACAGAATTCCAGTTCAAGGTTACAGACATTTTGTTGTTTACATGTGTATATGTTCGACACGCATGCATGTAGATCTGCGTATTTTCCCAAATATTTTCTTGTTTTGGCGCGACGTTTTTCCCTGCAGTGTGCCCATAATGGCTTCATTTGGGTGAGGTCCCTGTTACTTCGCGGTTTTCAAGGGCCGTCCTAATCGTATGTGCTTGTATGCATGTTTTACTCTGTAATGCATGTATTCATCTGCAAGAACTTTCTAATCTTAGAACCGTTCTATCGCTAGATTTTACCTAATCTTCCAATGGTTTATGCAGAAAAATTACCCGGTGATGTATTCTTTGTTTTTGGGCGATTCCCCGGCTTCTGAATTTTATGTGCCGACGTTTCGGAACACTCTGTAAAATACAGCGTTCCGAAACGTCGGCATACAAAATTCAGACGCTGGGTAATCACCCAAAACAAAGAATACAACATTCAGAACACGGCGAAAGTTTGAAATCAAGAATAATTTATCTAGTAAAGGTAAAGCAGTCCCGTTCCAGGCCTGGAGTGGCCCAGAGAGTTCCAGGAAGTTAAGGTTCCCAGGTTTCATGACAACGGCACAAGATGGTGGTAAGGTTGTCAGCCTTACGCACCGGCCGCCTTTACCCCCAGGAAATGCTCCTGGTACTCATTTCTGTTAGAGGCTGAGTCGACCCCAGGGCCATAGTGCGATCGGAAGGATTTT
>Ga0123352_10019581_pt1 | contig 10794 bp, 6 predicted proteins | sample TergutLab28metaG_FD_89700 | JGI IMG/M metagenome (GOLD analysis project Ga0123352, IMG submission 89700) | Labiotermes labralis P1 segment gut microbial communities from Petit-Saut dam, French Guiana - Lab288 P1 | ecosystem: Host-associated > Arthropoda: Insects > Digestive system > Gut ... | reverse complement strand
TCTCGACGGTACTATTATCAATCCTCACACTCTGAATTCGTCCTGCATTCTGATCTCGAGACATGACCATGTACTTAGTTTTATCAGCACTTACTTCCAGTCCAATCTCCCTAGTAGCAGCTAGTTACTGTATGGTAAAGAAGCAATATATTCCAGCACAATAATGTTCAGATCTTTCAAAATGAAATGCTACTTGAAAAAGTGCGTTGAAATGATGGAGTAATCATTGTGTAAATAACGAGTCTACAAATCCAAACATGGATAGGGATTGGTCTCTTCACCACCATCCCCTGATTGGCTGTAGACCTCCCATCCACTGTCTATTGGAGGCTCTTTCTGTACAGGTGAGGTAGCTGGAGTGTGAAGCTGAATGCATACTCCATACATATTGAAGTCACTGAAAAAATCCCATGGATCAAACCCTGTCACGTCTCCCTCCAGCAGCTGCACTTCAGCCCCCAGCCATCTCACATTATGCTCTCAAAAGTACAGGTAGTGGAAACCTTTACCAGCATCGAGAGCGTTTTCAGTTGGCTGACCTCAGGGGGTCTGGTGGGAAACAGAAGAGTAGCCAAAAAGTTGCAGGCCTTGTGTGTCATGACTCGTACCATCCATGGGACTGGTTTTTGTGGCCTCTGTACAGTGATGAGTTCTAGAATAAACAAAGTTATTATATTACTGAGTAACCCTGTACTTGTAATGCTATGAAGCTCAGATATAGGGGCACACCAAAGACCATTCTTTTCTCGGTCCTGCCAAGCAAATGTCTTGAAAGAGGATAAAACCGTCAGGATAGTTTGCGGTTGTGAATGAGAACCTCGCTTAACAGCGTAAGATGATGATCATAAATTCATTCATTCCATTGCCATGCGCAGAATGCAACGATTCCTTGCCGTTCTCAGGAGCTTCTTCCATTCCTCTCCGTTATGTACTTTTTCCTGCCACCCTTCTCCACCAACTATTCTTTCATCCTCTCTCACCTCATCTTGCCATCTATTTCTTGGTCTATCTCTCAGCCTTGTGGCTTCTGAATTCATATATGATACTTTTTTGGGAATTCTGTTTTCTTCAATTCTCTGTACATGCCCAAACCAATGTAATCTATTTAACCTTATTGTCTCTGTTCTGATAAGATTACGAACGAAGAACTATGGAGAATCACCCATCAGAAGTCAATAGAAAATCAGATAAAAAGAAGAAAATTGAATTGCATTGGACACACATTACGTAAAGAAACAGCAGCAATAGCGAAAAAGGCATTAGATTGGAATCCTCAGGGATACAGAAGTAGAGGTAGGCTGAAGAGAACGTGGCGAAGGACAATAGAGAATGAGACAAGAAACACAAATAGATCATGGAACGAGGTCAAGGGGAAAGCTGGAGAACACAATGCCTGGAAGCTCTTCACAGATGCCCTAAGCTCCACACGGAGTAAAAGGATTTGATGATGATGATCATCATTGTCTCTGCTATACTAGGTTTTTAACCATTGCATAAATTTCTTTATTGTTTAATATCCTCCAATTTTCTTTTTCATTGTCATATACTGCGCCTAAAATTCTTCTATACACTTTCCTTTCAAAAATGTCTATTTGCTTTCTATCTCTCTTTGTTTGTATCCCGGTTTCTGATGCATATGTTAAAGTTTTGTATATTATTGTATTCTTTAATCTTAATTTTAGTTTTCTAGATATATTTTTGTAGCATGAAGCATATTTTGTTAGCATATTTTTCTCTTTCTTGTGAATCTATTTGGTGATTGTAATATGATATGCTACAAATAATTGAAATTTTGAAACACAATATGAACGTACTTCATCCTATCAGATGTAACAATCACTGAATATATTCTCTACAATAAAATAACTCTAAAACACAGACACATTATACATCAGAACATATTTATTACAAAGCCTGCATCAATACTTAAGTAATAACTACTGGGAAGACTTTCTTTATATAAATTTTATAACATTTTCGTTATTAATATTTAAAACAGAAGTATTAAATAAAAAGAAGTAATTTTACAATTCAGATCTCAATCTACTGGCACTAATTAGTGTTAATTATATGCATTATGTCTTACAAAAAGACCTGTAAGATGATTTTCTAGATCGAAACATGTTGCCTTGTATAGTCTGAAAAATCGATACCAAGTTATCAACAAAGTTGTGAAGAGCTTAGGATAGGGACAGTTGGCGGTTACTTGCGAATGCGGTAATGAACCTTCGGGTTCCGTAAAATGTGGGGAATTTCTTGACTAGCTGAGAACCGGTCAGCTTCTCAAGAAGGACTCTGCTCTATGGGGTATGTAAAGCTGTGGAGACGGTTTTCAAACAACTTTTATTAGACCACGAACAATGCTATTCAAATATGATTCAGATCCAAGAAAAAAAGGTTGTCTTATGTACACAACACAGTTCACACCATAACACATCAGTGGGTCAAGAAAGATTTACGAAGGAATAAAGGTAAAGGTGAAGTGCACCCTTGTACAGGCACCGAGGCTCTGTACAGGCCATACAGCCCATAGGGGGAGCAGAGGTATAGCTCTAATCTTTCTTGACCACAGCTCTAGAAGGGGGTGAGTGGTCAGCAGCATGCCCTGGCAGCACTTTACCCCCGGGAAAGACCCGGTACCCATTGTACAGGAGACTGGGTGGGTCCCAGGGCCGGTCTGGACTGGTGCGGAAAATCTCGCCCACCACTGGGATTCGATCCCCGGACCGTCCAGCCCGTAGCCAGTTACTATACCAACTATGCTACCTGGCCCACTTAGTCAGGAATACAAGGGGCTTTTAGAACTGGGTACAATGTGATCTCAAATCAGTGGGTCAAGAATGATTTAGGCAGGAATATAAGGGGGTTTCAGAAATGGGTACAATGTGATCTCTAGTAACAGAGCCTTGGGTGAATGGTGTGTCTTGCACAAAAGTGAGGTTTTTACGTTAAATGGGAATTATGCTAAACCGAACCAAGAAAGTGTTCAGCTTCTTGTAAGGAGTATTTTATATATGATTAATTTCTCTACATAAAACTGTACATTGCAGTCAAAACAATACTACTTTCGAACTCAAGTACACTGCTATGTATTTCAAGGCCATCATCCGGCAAGCACACAACGTTGCTTCTTGCAATTACTTTAAACTGAATAATTCAAAATAAAATATTGTGACTAAAATGAAAATATCTGGACACGATGACAGATACAGGACAACAAGTAACATCACAAGCTTGCCCGATGATGGTGGGGCGGTACCAAATGCACAGCTCATAGACATATATACAGGCAGACCCCCCAAATCCGCAGTTTCAGTTATCCGCGGTTTACCGCAGCCCCCCAAAAAATTTTGAAATTAAAGAAATAAATGGTTCATAAGTTTCGAAACGCGCGCCAAGCGAGAACGGGCCGTAGCATGGTGAAATCCAGCAGCCCAAACCTGCCCAGTACTTGACCCATCTTCCTTTGCCCCCATACCCTTGCTTCCCTGCACACTTGCCACTATTTTGCTTCTAGCGTTCTCGCTGTTCAAATTAGTTGCTGAGTTATCGCGGTGTTTGTGTTCAGAGAGCAACAGGAAGAATGGAGAAGTTGGTGAATACCCACAATAGGCTAAGATATTTTTTAACAAATGAAGTTTTCTTATTTCAGGTTATGTACAGGTACGTATATATGCTTTTCATTGTAAAATGCATAACAATAACACATTTTTCATTGCTTATCCAGCACTTTGATGGAAAAGCATGATTTTCATTGTTCTGTCATCCCTTGAAACTGTACAGTACAGGTACTGCATTTTTTCATTCCTCTAACAACTTTTGAATGAATAGGCTAAAATGTCAGAATCCCTTACTTTCATATATACGAGAGAGAGAGAGAGAGAGAAAGTACACTTTATTTAATTATGATAATGTCTTTCTGGGCACAATTTATCAATTAAACTTTACCATATTTACGTACGTTACACGAATATCACGTTCTATCACGTTATATATAGCGTTCGGTATTATCCGCGGGTTCATGTAACCGTGGTGGTAGGTCTTGGAATGTATTACCCACGGATACGGCGGTCCACCTGTATACGTGTCAATAACGCTGCACTTGACTGAAACATACGGTAATAAGAATAAATGCAACATAAAGCATAAATATTCAGTTCCTTATATACGTGCTATATAAATTGCATCTATACAAGTAAATGCAGTTACACATACAATTAATAACATCAGATTAACCTTTTGGCGCCGGAATTATTTTTTTAATTTTAGCACACCCTGTATATAAAATGTGAATAATACAGGAACCAAATATGTTAGAATTATGAAAGAAACTGCATTTTGAAAAGAAAAAAAAGGAGAGTATATACCATGTTTAAAATATTCAGTATATATATTTGTTGAATAAATATATAAAATGCAACTTTAGAGGTTAGCGGTGCGGTACGACCACTATAGTTGACATTAGGCGTCAAAATGTTAATGTCTAAAACAATGATGTGTGAAGTAAATTCTGATGAGAAACTGGTCTACAATTAAAGTGCTACGGGTCAAGTGGCTTTGGCACTGTTTTATACCCTTCAAATTGGGCCCTACTGAGATTCTTCTGTGGTGACAACAAAAACCTTAAAAGAAATATTATAACATATCTAGTTCAACAATACGAGGACATGATTCGGTACTTCTTAACAAACGTTACTAAAAAACAGCAAACTAAGAATTTACAGTAAAGTCAATTTCATTCCACTTTTATGACCCAACAGCTTCTCATGATCTATATTTTCCACCTCAGTTTTCAACCTCACTGCATGTACTCCACTGTAAGACGAACGGTATGTAAGCCAACCTCTATAATTTTCACATAACCTGCAAAAAAAAAAAAAAAATCATTATGTTGGGCACTGCAATAATTCAGCTACTTGGGTCACAATGAATTTATATCCGTAGCTTGGCAACAAGAGAAGAAAAAGCTCTCCTAATTTTTGAAAGGAAAATATTTGGAAGAATATATGGTCCTAAATATGGAAACGGGGAATGGAAAAGTGAGACGAACTGAGAACTAGAAGAGATGAGCAAGGGAGAAAATATATTAAAATGGATAAAAGGGCAAAGGATAAGCTGGTTGGGTTACCTAGAGAGAGTGGAGGAGGATAGGACGACCAAAGAGATCTTCACTTAAGAACTGGAAGGGATGAGAAGAAGGGGAAGACCAGGAAAAGTTGGAAAGAGGAAATAGAAAGAGATCTTCAAGTGCTGGGAGTGAGAAGATGGGAGAGAGTTGGTGGCAGATAGGAAAAAAATGGAAGGACATTGTTCGACAGGCCAAAGCCCACAGTGGGCTGTAGTGCCAATGGAAGAAGAAGGGGAAGAAGAAGAAGGGGAGACCCAGGAAAAGATAGAAAGAGGAAGTAGAAAGAGATCTTCAAGTGCTGGCAGTGAGAAGATGGACAGATTTGGTGGCAGATAAGCAAAAAATGGAAGGACATTGTTCGACAGGCCAAAGCCTACAGTGGGCTGTAGTGCCAATGGAAGAAGAAGAGGAGGAGGAAGGAGAAGAGGAAGAGGAAGGAGGAGGAGAAGGAGAAGAAGAAGGAGAAGGAGGAGAAGGAGGAGGGGAGGAGAAGGAGAAGAGGAAGAAGAGGAAGGAGGAGGAGAAGGAGAAGAAGAAGGAGGAGGGGGGAGGAGGAGGAGGAGAGGAAGAATAAAGAAGAAGAAGAGGAAGGAGAAGAGGAAGGAGAAGAAGCAGGAGAAGGAGAAGAAGAAAGAGAAGAAGAGGAAGGAAGAGAAGAAGAAGAAGGAGGAGGAAGAGGAAAAGGAGGAGGAGGAGAAGAAGAAGAAGATGAAGAAGAAGAAGGAGAAGAAGAAGAAGAAGAAGAAGAAGAAGAAGAAGAGGAAGAAGAAGAAGATGTTGAAGCTTGGCATCAAGATGTTCAGAATGCACTCACAGTAAAATATGTCATAAATGCTTGCTCAGTAAGCAATGTTACCCGCTGTATCAACCCTCTACAAATGACAGTTTCCAAGCTGGAGAGCAGTTTCACACAACGAAATATAGAGACAAAATGTTGGCTTACAATCCAGTGAATATGGCACATCTTAATGACTTGAAGATGGCCAGAGCTGAAACCTGATACATGCTGTCTTACACCGCATAGTACGAACAGTAACAAAGTTCTGTTCATGACAGCATTAACTTCTGGCTAACCTCAACGAAAACAGTGACTTCCTTAGGTATGTACCTTCTGCAAAGAAATCCCAATCGTCGACTAATCGCTACCTGCAACGCCAACCTGTGATTCAGTGTGTGAATAAAACAAAAAAATGTGACCCCAAAAAATAATAATTATTGGAGACAGTCATGCAATGAATAGTGTGGCCGAGCTTCAACATAGCTTAGGACGAACTTTTTCAGTATCAAGTTTTGTAAGACAGGGTGCAAGAATGAGAGTCATAGTAGACACAGTGAAAGAAGATATTACAAAACTTAAAAGTGATGATGTGGTGGTAACATGGGGAGGATCAAGTGACATTGGGAAGAATGGCTCTAAAAGGGCACTAAAACACATACGTGACTTCGTTAAGAGTAATCAAATGATAAACATTGTGGTGAACATCCGGTGAACATCAGCGCACTAAAAAGGAAGGAATTTTATGTTTTACTGGTTTCATGCTTAAACACAGCCTGCAAATAACAATAACTCTGTAGTTATAACTTTTCTAGAAAGCTTTAGCTAATAAGTAATCCACATGTAAACACTATGGGATCCCAAAGTGGGCAAAGCATCTGGTAACGAAATTGTAGGGGCCTGGAGATGACTAACACCTAGTCGAAACATGTAGCCTTACTCTAGAATAAATAGATTGTGCTGACGTACGTTTGTGTAATACTAATTGATTTTCAAGCACATCGTGATGACTTAATTCAGAACTGTGGTGATGACTGCGCCTCCCAGATGTGACCTTCTCTCCTTATCTTGCACAAATAATGAGGTGATCATCTTTATTGTTGCACCATGCATTCTGTAGTTTATTTAAGTAACACACCAACAAATTCACATATATAGTCTTTAATAAACTAGAATTTACATTAAGACACTTAAAACGCTCCTACATGTTTCTATCATACGATCATCCTTGGGGAGCATACTGTGTTCCTTGCTAAAGTTACAGTTTAAAACACTCGGTGATTTGCATCATTAACATTGAGTTGGTGCTGTGGCAGCGTGTCTTGTGTATTGTGTGAGTCGTATACTGTTCAGAATGAGCCTGGCTACGGATGTGCGTTGCGCGACATATAGCGTGACGATGTAAATCACTGAGTGTTTTTAAACTATAACTTTTATAAGGAACAAAGTATGCTCCCTGAGGATGATCGTATGATCGAAACATTGTAGGAGCGTTTTAAGTGTTTTAATGTGGATTTTAGATCATTAAATGAATATATGTGCGTTTGTTGGTGTGTTACTGAAATGAAGTGATCAATTTTAATAGACAATTGAAAAAGAGAATGACATTTTACAACAATGTGAAAATATTAGAAACTGACCTGGAAAGAGGATACTTTACTAAACATGGTCTACACCTGAATTCATCTGGAAAAGAATGTATTGCTCTGAGATTAGCTACAGTGGTTAAAAGTCTGTTTAAGAAAGAGATGATATCTCCTATACGCTTACAGTGAAAAAATGAAACTATGATCCCTAATCAAGATAGATGTAACATTTCCTATGTGACTAGTTGCAACGAAGTGACAGTTCCTCCACCACAACCTTCAAAAAGCCCAAAGGAAACATAGGTAAGGAATCATAAGAATCATCTGCATCAAACAACAAAACAAATGAAAATGAAGTGAAGATTGTCCCTACTCTTCTTCTTCTTCTTTTTCTTATAAAGCGCTACAACCTATATGAGGTTCTGGCTTGCTCAACCACTTTCCTCCAACTATCTCTATTCTGTGCTAATTTCTTCCAATTGCGTACGTTCATGATATTTATATCTTCCAAAACGTCATCTTCCCAACGTGTTTTAGGTCTTCCAATTGATCTTTTAGACGTGGGTTTCCATATCTTGATCTTCTGCAAAATATTATCCTCAGCCATGCATTCAACATGGCCTAACCAGTTTAATCTTTGCTGGTTCGATCCCAGATGGTGTCAATGGAATTTTTCATTGACATAAAATCCTTCCGATCACACTATTGCCCTGGGGTCGACTCAGCCTCTAACAGAAATGAGTACCAGGAGCATTTCCTGGGGGTACAGGCGGTCAGTGCGTAAGGCTGAAAACCTACCACCATCCTGTGCCATCCTCACATAATCTGGGAACATTAACTTCCTGGAACCCTCCAGGCCACTCCAGGCCTGTAATGGGACTGATTTACCTTTTTTTAACACGAATAATGAGATGTTTACAGTGAATCAGGATTTGGGTTATTCTGACCATCTAGCTCAACTTTTATATATTAAAAAAGAATTACTGAATGGTCCAATAACTACACGTAAAAGGCATTTTACAGATAAAAATGTTGAAGAAAGAAAACTGGGATGAGGTGTCTGCATCCAACAAGCTTAACACTAACTTCAACATCTTTATGGACACATTTATTTACTAATTTCCCTTAAAAGGCTGAGGTGTGCCATCCCCGTTGTGTGTTTAACCTTTTGGTGCCGGAATTATTTTTTTAATTTTAGCACACCCTGTATATAAAATGTGAATAATACAGGAACCAAATAAGTTAGAAATATGAAACAAACTGCATTTTGAAGAGAAAAAAACGGAGAGTATATACCATGTTTAAAATATTCAGTACCTATATTTGTTGAATAAATATATAAAATGTAACTTTAGAGGTTAGCGGTGCGGTTCGACCACTATAGTTGACATTAGGCGTCAAAAGGTTAAAATATTAGGTGAGACAAATTCAGTCAAAAACACAACTATAAATTATGGCTAAATGATGGTGTTTATTGGCGATGGGAAAACTACATGTTTCGGCCTATAGCGGCCATCTTCAGGTTTTGACAACTTTCTTGCTAAAAGAATTTTATATAATATGCCTACACCTACACCCACCCAACTGGAAAGATCCACACCAGCTACCTACAAATTCATTGCCCCAACAGACATCCCACCAAATTTAGCTTAACAAAAGCACATAAAATGATGATGATATCTCAACATCACCACGCGGTTTAGGTATATTATATAAAACTCTTTTAGCAAGAAAGTTGTCAAAACCTGAAGATGGTCCCTATAGGCCGAAACATGTAGTTTTTCCATTGCCAATAAACACCATCATTTAGCCATACATTTATAGTTGTATTTTTGACTGAATTTACCTCACCTTATAGTTTAAAAATCACACGTGTAAAAGATTCTATTGTAAATAAGTGGATTACCAAAGGCATAACTACCTCAAGTAACAAATTGCAATTACTATATAACATAAAAAGTTCCACAGATCTTCCCATTGAATCCTTAAAGTATAATCAGAATTATCAATTGATTTTTAAGAAAGTGATAAAAGAAACAAGATGGAGAGAGGTAGATAGACTCATTTTATCAGCTAGAAATAAAAACGAATAATTATGGAACATTATAAACAAAGAAACGTGTAATTCTCAGCGGTTATCTAACATTATAATAAACACTGGGGTTAAAAAAATTACAAATCCTCAGATAATCGCAGAGAGATTCAACATCTATTTTACTGAGGTAAATGAAGATCTTTTATCTCAAGTTAACTATCACTGCCCTCAGCAACACTTGAAATTCCAAACGAAAAACTGTCCCAAAACAACGTTTGTAGCTGCCGTTACAGAAACTGAGGTGGAACAAACAATTAACCTTTTGACGCCTAATGTCAACTATAGTGGTCGTACCGCACCGCTAACCTCTAAAGTCGCATTTTACATATTTATTCAACAAATATAGGTACCGAATATTTTAAACATGTTGTACACTCTCCGTTTTTTTCTCTTCAAAATGCAGTTCGTTTCATAATTCTAATGTATTTGGTCCCTGTATTATTCACATTTTATATACAGGGTGTGCTAAAATTAAAAAAATAATTCCGGCACCAAAAGGTTAAAGGTATGAAGAACAAATCATCTACTGGCTTTGAGGAAATCCCAAAACTTTTAGTGAAACGATGCCTATGTTACTTCATAAAGCAATTGGTCCACATTTATAATGTTTCTTTTCAAACTAGCTTTTTCCCAGACATGATGAGAAAGGCAAAAATAAAACCTCCATTTAAAGAAGGGGATAGACAGAACATACAAAATTATAGACCAATATCCATACTATCAGTGTTTCCCAAACCTCTAGTAAAAATTAATGCATAATAATTACTTTTATGTTTAAAAAGGTACAATAAACTAACAAAATTAATGAATGAACGAATGAATATGGATATAAATTCACTCAATTATTATACCAACCACTGCACGTATATAAAATTTACAAAATTTACACATTAAAACATTAGAAACGCACATCTGTAACACGGCACTCTTCACAACACAACACGGCATGCTGCCACAATACCCAACTGGAATAGTGAAATTAATGTGACTTTTTATAGTGTGAACAATAGGTGTGGGTATCATCAGTCAATAACACAACAATATCTAAAAAAGATGTTTAATACAGGATGAAGTAAACTACATGTTTCGGCCTACTGCGGCCATCATCAGGTTTTCATCCGAAAGTATGGTGGTAGTGTTTTACAGGATTGGTATGGTTATGTAACGATGGTGAGATCTCAGCATCTGTGATGTTTGTTATATGCAATTT
>Ga0123352_10019577_pt1 | contig 10795 bp, 5 predicted proteins | sample TergutLab28metaG_FD_89700 | JGI IMG/M metagenome (GOLD analysis project Ga0123352, IMG submission 89700) | Labiotermes labralis P1 segment gut microbial communities from Petit-Saut dam, French Guiana - Lab288 P1 | ecosystem: Host-associated > Arthropoda: Insects > Digestive system > Gut ... | reverse complement strand
TATTATATTATATTATATTATATTATATTATATTATATTATATTATATTATATTATATTATATTATATTATATTAACTGTGCAGTCCTGCGAGATCAGGTTGGCCGTAGAGGAGGAACACAGCAAGCCTAAGGTTCGCCTAGGACTGATAAATACTTAGAAAAGGCCATACATGTTGTAGTGCCCACTTATTGCTCGAGTTTGGCGACTCCTCCCATATCCTTCAGGCTAAGTACGCGCTGCGTAAACTTAAGGAAGATCTGTACCTTATCCCCATATAAGGGTTCTGATACGACTTTTATCCTCGATCCTGCTAGTAGATCACTGGTGCATAGCCACTGGGCTTCTGTCCTGAAGGTGCGCTGGTGCTTATCCGAATACTGCTGCCAACCTGTGTTTAAACGCGTCAGGGTACAAAACGAAGTCGGACTGAGTCCGAACTAAATAGGAACACACTTCTCTTCTCTTGTGCACTTGAATGACGTCGTGCGGCATTTGACCAATGGCTCTCACACAGTCTCCGAAAAATGTTCTATCAGGTTAAAGAAGTTGGGGGGAGGGGGGGTAAGGTTCACCAGGGGTGTCAGTTTGGGAAGCATCAAAGCGGAGCCATATTTTTACAGATCTCTCTTAATAATCAATTTTCAGTGTCTAAAGTCCTTTCCAGCAGGTCCCAGTGGCCGCGCGGTCTAAGGCGTGGGTCTGCGGTCGCTCGCCTGCCGAGATTATAGGTTCGAATCCCACCGAGGGCATGGATGTCTGTCTGTTGTGAATGTTGTGTGCTGTCAGGTAGAGGTTTCTGCGACGATCTTATCGCTCGTCCAGAGGAGTTCTACCGATTGTGGTGCGTCGTTGTGTGATCTAGAAACCTCGTGAATGAGGAGGCCATGGTCCACTGGGGGCTGTTGCACCAGAAGCACACAAATAAAGTCGTTTCCAACAATGAAACGTGTCGAAATGATTCGCCTGAGACTGATGACATAAAGAAACGCGCTGTATTACGTATGCGGCGATACATTTGCAAGCACCTGGGAAGATGACACCGACACCTAGCGCGCAGTGCTCCACCGTATTCTGTGGGCCTACACCGTGAGTTTGTAACTTGGCGCTAGTACTAAAGTAACTTGTGGCGACCTGCATTGATGTCAGTATTGAGAGTCATGTACCGGGGTGCTTATAAGTCCTTAGCCCGATCAGGAAGGAAAGAAGCTCGGAAGCATGTCAGGGACGCGCGCGATTTCAACATCGAGACACGAGCTGTCATCAAGTGTTTTTTTCCTGCAAGGCAAGGCGCCGAAAGAAATTCACGCCATTCTGACAGAAACATTAGCTTGTTTCCTTCCTGGTCGGCCTAAGGACTTATCAGCACCTCTGTATATTATCATCACCGAACTGTGTAAGTGAAGAAATAATTTGTTTTTCTTGTTGAAATGGGTCGCAATTAGGCCTATGTCAGTACAGCAAAGCCGCCGGTTTCTTTCTTCGCGATGTCAGACATTCTGCCAAAGTAAATGTTAGCGCATGGTTGAGCGTGAGCAGTGTTTTTAGTCCTTAGATTTTACTCCATTTTTGGATGGCATTTCCGCCACTGTCTAGCCGTGCAACATTTGAGGTTATCACAGAAGTGTTAATGAAAATTAAAGTCTGACGGTACGTCCCGCGGTGTCTGCAGCATGATAGCAGAGTAATATCCTTGAATACGTGTATTTTCAATTTTTACCTCATTCATTGTGCAGTCTTTAAGACCGGTTCATAAACTTTTCCAAAGCGAGTTCTCCAGAGTGCGTTCTAGTGCTTCTCTTTTAATTACCAACGGTCTCTCGTTTCGTTAACCTTTAGATGCCTAATGTCAACTATAGTGGTCGTACCGCACCGCTAACCTCTAAAGTTGCATTTTATATGTTTATTCAACAAATACAGGTACTGAATATTTTAAACATGGTATATACTCTCCGTTCTTTTCTCTTCAAAATGCAGTTTGTTTCATAATTCTAACGTATTTGGTCCTGTATTATTCACATTTTATATACAGGGTGTGCTAAAATTAAAACAATAATTCCGGCGCCAAAAGGTTAAGTTCATCCAGTAGGTGCTTACTTTTCTTCCCCGTCTTCTTGTCATTTCTATCTTCCTCTCTAACTTACCGTCAATAACGTGTTTTAGAACGAAGTTCCTTCTCAAGATGTGTCCAGTACAGTTAGCCTTCCTCTGTTTATTGTGCGTAGGATATTCTTCTCCTCCTTGGCTATATGTGATACGTCATTTCTCACACGATCAGTCCAACTGATCTTCTCCATCCTTCACCAGCACCACATTTAGAAATTCCCCGATTATTTCTGATCTACTTTCCGAAGCGTCCCGGTTTCAGCACCACACAAATTTAAGCTTCAAATGTAGCACTTTACTAACTTCTTCATTAAATTCAAGTCCAACTTGATAGTGAAAAGAGTCTGCTTCTTGTTAAATTCTGCTTTTGCCACGGAAACCCTGGAATTTTTAACTACTATGCATAAATTTCAGCCGTGTTAATTGACGGGCCTAACAACAAATAAAAAATGCAATTATCTAAAAGTCAACCTTATTCTTGAAACCTATTCTTAACGCCGACTTCAGCGTAATTTCTACGTCATCTATCATTTCATTCAAAAGCACAGTTTCATCCCACGATCAACGTGGCACAGTCGTTCGTGTTGGATGAAGATGCCATCGCAAAAAAGCCTTAAACTTGACGGTTCTTCGTGGACATAGTTAGGAAGACAAAGAAAATTCATCTTCCGAGAACTGCACAAAATGTAATACAACTACAGACAATCTCGAACATGATATAATGCAACCGCAGATTTGAAAGCGTGTGCCGAATTACAGAAGTTTGAAAAAGTAGGCAGTCGTTCCTAAATATCTTTACTGTTGTAATGTGGTCCGATAACAGACTCTGTACCTTAGTAAGATCTAACACATGACGTAAATATTATGAATCATAAAACTGTGATATACTCGTATGTATAGCAGGGTCTGGTGGCAAGCTATCTTTCTGCCTGTCGCTAACGTTCGAAGGAGAATGACGGATGTCTGAAATAATTCCGGAAGACTTGCACAGATGGCGCTAATGTATGGACGAATCTCCGCGACAGTGGCGCTATGCAGGTCGCGTTATCAACGTCAGACTCGCATACAGATTACATCTGCGTCTGTACTTCAGTCGATAACTACGCTAGTCGCCAGGGCATACAGATTTTAAGCGCCATTTGTGTGACGTTCTGGCTCTTCGGTGCACTTTTGAATGCGTATTGGTTTTGTCGGTTAACCTTACGCATGTAAGTAAGATGGCTCGGTTGGATAATAAGTAGAACACGATTGTTGGTAAAAATTTTTGAACAAACGAGTTATTCTACATTCGAAAATTAGTAACAGCCCATCTTGTAACCTTGACCTTTCAACGCCCAGCGATTGGTAGACGTACGCTATATTTAACACTAAAAATTGTGCATTTTGTCCGCTTAGTTCGTTTCGTATGATTCTCACAATAAAGGAGGGACTATTTATTTATAGAACATGTTCCAATTTCTGAACACAGTGTACTTCCCTCGAGTACACTGTTTCCTTGTGAGGTACGAACCGCACTTTCGTATTAAAAAAAAGTTCGTATTTTCAAAAAATGACAAATTGGCAAAGGGCAACAAAAGATTTATATTCATATTAAGATTAAAAAGATATAAAACAGTTATAGGGTAACAAGCAGATCGTAATGACAATATGTTGAGTAATTATTCAGTTTTCATACGTCTGACCGCAGACACGCTCGTATTTTTTTCTTAATCACAAGGCATGCAGATCGTCTGTATATGGCGCCACAATATGTTTAGTTCAAGTAAGCGTCTTAAAACAGCACGATTTTCTAAAACGCGTGCTCTCTTCGACTTTCTTTGGGAGCTTGTTTGAAGCAAAGAATCAGCCATCGAAACATTAAAGATTTACTTTGGTCATGCCAATTGTCGTTCTTGTCTGATTTTAACAAAAATTTAATTTGATCGACATACTGGTAAAAACTTCTAGAATAGAATTTTACGAAAATCCGTCCAGTTGGGACCGAGATTTTCCGTGAGGACAGTCGAACAGATGTGACGACGGTAAGAGTAGTTTTGAGATACTGTTTTGCGAATGTTACTTAACGAGGTCTATGTAAGATTATACAATAATGAAATGATGAGCCTACCAGTTTATTGTTGCGTTGTAGCCTAACTCTCGTGATCTCACGAATGAAACCTATTATGAAGAGCTGCATGTACACAAATTATAATACATTCTTGCATTTTATGTTTTGTTGACCGTGCATCTCTGTACAGTCTTGTAAAAAAACCAACTTTATATTTGTCGCCTCCTGTAAAGTGGGTACCGGGTCTTTCCGGGGGTAAAGTGCAGCCGGGGCGTGCTGCTGACCACTCACCCCCTTCTAGTGCCGCGGTCATGGAAGAGTAGAGCTATACCTCTATCCACCCTCTGGGCCACACCGGGCCTGTAACGGCATCACTTTACCTTCACCTTTTTATATTTATATTTGTCAATCTGTACATGTTTCGGGCTACTATGGGCCCATCATCAGGAGATACAGCTGTGTTTATGCGACACTTGCTACTTGTTATTCGGTATGGATGACTGTCTGGTATGCGGGGTTGTGTAGAAATTGACAAATATAAATATACTAAGAAAAACTGTGCACCAAGTTGGTTTATTTACAAAATTCGTGCAGTAGGCCCTCTAACGTTCATTCTTTCAGTTACAGTGCGTTCTCGATAGTATGTACACATAGAGAGACAATGTACGTATAACGTAACATTGAGGCAGCTGCATGCAGCCACTGTTGCAGTGGAAAAGCAATAAGTATTACGTATTCTGAGCGTGTGTTTTTAGCCCTAGGTATCCAGCATGCAATGCGCACGCGCCATATTGTCATCTGTGGCCTTTCCGGCTGTACAGTATTTTTCCACATTATCTCATAAACGGCACTGTTTTCGAAAAAACAAAGTTATGAAATAAAAATGTGTTTTTGAATTTCTCTACTACTTTTTTTAAATTCCTTATTTTTTTAAGAATAACTGAGCTAGACATGATCACACTGTTTATTTGTTTTCATTCTTGTCAGATTTTAATGAAACTGGAATTCTAACGACAGATTTTCAAAAAAATAGCAAATATCAAATTTCATGAGAATCCGTCCAGTGGGAGTCCAGTTGTTCCAATTAGGATTGACAGACGGACAAATGAAGAAGCCAATAGTCGCTTTTCGCAATTTTGCGAAGACGCCAAAGAGGGAAGAATAAAAGATGTTACGAATAATGACCGAACTTCGTTATGAACGAAATGAATTTCTTCACGCATCGCATCCTCCGCCGGGAAGTACGTAGTTTGCTTGCCCCTGGGCTATTGAAATGAACCGAATGGACTGCAACGCAGCTGTTACAATTCCTTCATAGTAGAACGTGTCTGGACTCCAAGCTATAACAATAACTGCCTTCAAGCATTTATGACCCTTTTCGTCCTGGCCGCTTCAGGTGAAATCACCTTTTTGTTAACTCTCTCAGCATTTCGGTTTTCTCTGGATCATCATTCTTTGAAATACTGACAAGATTTTCAGTATTCTATTATCATTTATTTGTAAAATGGGTACCGGTTCTTTCCCGGAGGTAAAGTGCGGCCGGGGCGTGCTGCTGACCACTCACCCCCTTCTAGTGCCGCGGTCATGGAAAAGTAGAGCTATATCTCTGTCCACCCTCTGAGCCACACCGGGACTGTAACGGGATCACTTTACCTTTTTTATTATCATTTCTTTCTGTGGTCAGAAATTCTACTTTACGTGTGTCACTAGGAAGGCATTTTTTTTGTTAGTTTCTGGTTTATAAGAGTAACTCAAACTGTACTTCGGGAAGGTATAACTACTAATACTACTCTGAAAGTGTGGGTGCAGAAATCTTGAAGTATGTCAGCAATTCGACTGCCAAAATATTTCAAATGTGATTTCAATTCTGTGTCATTACATTTCAAAAACTCATATATTATCTGAGTATCAAGTTTTATATTATTCATACAGTGCATATTCTTAGGATTAATACATTAAGTTAAGTATCAGTTTTCAAAGCACTTAAAATCACAGCTGCGTTGCAGTTCCCAGTCCTTCAGTTGGTGGAAGAGAAAGCTGAATCCTAACTGTTAAATTGTTAAGAACAGAATGGAGATAAGTACGTAAAATTCTGGCCGAGAAAGCTCTGTGCCGCTCCTCCTTCACGATGAACTACCACTGCGGTCGTCCTTTGCTAATCCACGTCAACCTTTCACTACAGTATAGGAACATATAATATTACTCGCTTCGATTTTGGAGAAAGAGACAAAATGAGACCGTGTTCAAGCAGTAGTTACCAGTGTACTTTCGTTCACATTAGTCACATTAGTATTGTGGCTTTCTCAATGTAAATGAAAATTTTCACCACAGAGGTACCTTCGAGACTTCGGAATTTGCTCTAGTAACACACATAGTTGGCTTTAAACACTGCAGGATGTTTTTTCTTTGCCCCATACAAGGTTTTAATAGGAAATCCTGAAAGTAAGAGACGACTTGGAAGACCTAGGTGTAGAGGCGACGATAATATTAAAACACATCTCGAAGAAACAGGATGGAAGAGCATTGAGTTGTTTCATCGGGCTCGGGATATGGGCCAATGGCGGGCTGTTGTGACCATAGTAACGAAACTTTGAGTTACACAGAATGCGGAGAACCAGCAGCTTTTAAATGAGGACTCTGGTCGATGGAGTTAGACTGTATGCATTTTGTGTCGCTGACGTTGCCGATACAGTAGTGTCTTGATAAGACATTATACAGAGGGTCTGTAGCAATATAACTCTTTGTTCCTTTACTGTGAAACAACCGGTTACATTTGTAATGACACTATGCTTGTAGGGTTACGAAGAATTAAAATGTGGTGCAAGAGTGAAATATCCAAACCAGTTTTGAGAATATTTTAATTTCAGGGGTGTATGTTTTCTGAATCTTTAAACTTTCATTTCATTCTGTAGTAGTAATCGTCCCTTTTCAGCTGCCCGCCCCACTGTCACAGCACGACGTACGCTCGTCAGTAAGCATGAACCAGTCCGAAGAAGTATAATGAGGGATATGAAGCCATTTAATAGTCGTCGTTACAATATTATTCTCTTACATGTTTCGTTCTCATTTCTTGACTTACAGAGTTACTACGGCTCAATTTTAAATAATCCATGACCATGCATTAAACTGATTCGATATTGTTACCGTTGGACTGGGTTCGAAACTTGGTGATGTAAGGCCATACCTTTGCTCCCCCACTGTAAATATACGTGTATTCCAGCTCGTCAGATAAATTGCGGGGTTTAGTCAAGCGTGGATATTAGTTGTTTGGCACTTTCTCGCAGCAGGGTTTTAAAACACACTTAGGTTTTCTGAAGCGATGAAATTGTGTCCAGCTGTGACATTTTTTGTATGAACACTTTGGTAGATTTACGACTGAAAGGACGAAGAATATAAACTGCATTTGGTTTTTGCTCTGTTCTGTATAGATTGTTTCAGTCCAGCAATGACTGACATATAGGAATCTTATTGTCTTGCATCAGAGGTATACTATAATACGCTACTGTAATGTTAGGTCATAGATAGGCTTTCAAGAATGGGAGTTTGTTCTTCTTCTGAGAATGTTGAGGTTGTTGGTAGAAGATGGAAGTTGCTCGAGCAGCTTCCCTCATCCCGGACGCGTAGCCTGCTGCCCTGCACCTGACCGCCGACCACCAGCAACCAAAGCATTACACACCATATGCGGTAATAACACAAATATAGTCTCGAGCTCCTGATGATGGGCATATAAGTGCCCGAAATATGTTGAGCAGATTATAAGTTCAATAAACCCTTCAGTAGCATCTAGATGGGTTTCTGCTCTACTCTTATATTACACACATGTCGGATTAAATGCCTCAGTTATATCGGGAAACGGAAAGATATTCGGATTTACATTACAAATAAACTTAATGATTTCTTTCTTACATGCAGGAAGCTACGGGATTTTTTACGGTCGGGGTACACGTGACATCTGGAAACCCTCTAAGTAATGGACCGGCTTAGACGTAATAACTCTGTAGAATACTGTGTTTTCAACCTCACGTGGCACCAAACAAGACAGAAAAACCCATCGAGTCACTTTAACATGTTATATATTATCTATTGCTTTCATAAGTACTCCAAAAAATCGTATTTCTTTTGGGTGGCTGTTCATTTTTAATTTCATTTATTAAGATCGTCAATACAACAAAACATTATTTTATTTTAATATTATTAACCTATTATATTCCTGTACACGTCCATCACTTTTCGGGGGTCCTTGTTCTTTAATCAATTACTTCTTTTCTTTAAAAGGTACCTTTTTATATTCTCACTACTTAGTGTGGAACTGAAAATTGTGGAGTCTCGATGGCCTTTAGTGATGTAACGCCCGCACCGAAGCTGGTGAAAATCTGTCAAGTGATTCAAAAGTTGAAATCGGGAGGCATGCTGGTATCATTTTCAATTCATGTGCAGACTTTCTTTTGTCAGAAAGAAAAGAGGCTAATGATTCGGCGAAAAGTTGCCAGAAATTTTTAAGAAATGGAAGAAGAAAAGTGGAATCGTGTATCATCATGTGGAGACAATTGAAGGCATCTATTGTGAACAGGAGGGCATTAATGAAGTAACAAAACCAACCTGCCAGCAATGCTAAATGAAAACTCAAACCTGTTACGCTCCTTTACATTTGCCAATTTTTCATATCAACTTCGATAAGAGATTTTTGGCAAAATGACATCACTTGTGTTCCTGCTTCTATCTTCGCAAATTTATAGAAGTCGTTAACAATTTATCGGCACAAAATATTAAAATTTTAAACTTATTTTAGACTGAATTGGTGGCGTCCAGTGACATACCGGGTAGGGGGGGTTCAACCCCCCCCCACCCCCGGAATTCCGAAGGCCTTCCAAAATCATGTCAAACTCAATCCGATTGTGAAAACTGTTAAAAATTGCTGAATTTGGGACGCCAACACCCCACGATGTTCGGAAAAAAGGCAGTAAAATTAAAAAACTACCAAGGTTCGCAATTGTTTTACATTAGCAATGACAAATAAATTGGTTGTCATCATAAATAGTCTTAAAGTATCAAAAATTAAGAAAAGTTTACTATAAGAAATGAAATTTCTTGTACCAAATTACAGCTGGCTCCAGAACCCCTGACTAGGGGGTTACCACCCCCAGATCCCCGTTCTCTATGCCCTCCGTCTTCAACTGAATTTGTTGAACATCTCCCCGAACAAAACTCCTGGGTACGCCACTGGTGGCGTCTCAAGTGACAAAAAAACCACAACACGGGAAATATTTTTGAAACCCGACAAATGGGTTGGAATTCTATTATGCAATACATGGGTGCTGATAAGTCCTTAGCCCGACCAGGAAGGAAACAAGCTAATGTATCTGTTAGAATGGCGTGAATTTCCTTCCGCGCCTTGCCTTGCAGGAAAAAAAAAACTTGATGACAGCTCGCGTCTCGGTGTTGTTGAAATTGTGCTTCCGAACTTGTTTCCTTCCTGGTCGGGCTACGGACTTATCAGCACCCCGGTATATAAAATTACAAACAGCCAATACGACATTTCACTTTATATTGTTTGTGGCAAAAATCTTACTCCTTTTAAACAAAAACAGTTTTAAATGCGCATTTTAAAGATTCTGAAGCAGATTCTGCACTAACCATTCTTGTTTGGAGAAAGTCTGGCACATGTAAATAATATAAGTATACTTGAGAGATTCTATGTCGGTGATTAGCTGGGAGCGATAAAACTGTCACGAATATCAGAAACCATTTTCAAAGTAAGAGGCCTGTTTGGTTCCAAGAACTTCGGGAAAAACAATAATTAATAGGCCTATATAAAATGGCTTAAAAGAGCGTAGAATTGCCAAATTTTTAAAAATAATATGCAACAACTTTTGGAAGCACAAAATACATTAATTTATTGAAGGAAAGTCTCATTCCATGAAGCACGAAAGCAACAAACCTCACTTTATGAAAGACACAACTTGACTGATCTTAAAGTGACACATGCAAGAACAGGATAGCGGGGTACAGCTTGTTTTAAATACATGTATGTAGCCCCATTCCAAGGGAAGATACAATTGTAGCGGAATTAATAAAATATGGAAGAGAAGGAGGAATGGATGCAGTCCACGAATTACCAAATCAATATGAACAACAGAAAGCATGGAAAAGGTATGTAGTCAAACACAACTTAATCACTGAGGTGTATTTAATGACTGTGATGGAAACAACTACATGTTTCCGCCTGTATTGGCCATCATCAGGTTGTCTGGGGAACTTAAGGGGTAGCTATATGCATGCGCGCGCGCGTGGTGTAGAGATCTCTACATTCGCATAGCTTGACAAACCGAATCAAAATAGGGGTCAGATAAAACACTATGAAACATAACAGATACAGATAGTAGTACAAAATACATAAATATAAACTAGACAATAACTCTATTTGTGGTAGGAGGGGGTGGGGGTTGTTTTCGGCAGGTGTGGCGTTGTAGACGTGCGGAGGCTTGTTCTCTGACCTTCTTCTTGAAAGTACTGCATTGTGCGGGGCGGGGTGAGGGGGGGGGGGGTGGGTCCGGGGGGCTTGGGGGCGGGTTTCTTTGCCTAAGCTCTTGGCGCTAACGGGTTCCTTTCTTGCTTGTCCCCTTGGGGTGGGCCCGTGTGGGGG
>Ga0123352_10019576_pt1 | contig 10795 bp, 4 predicted proteins | sample TergutLab28metaG_FD_89700 | JGI IMG/M metagenome (GOLD analysis project Ga0123352, IMG submission 89700) | Labiotermes labralis P1 segment gut microbial communities from Petit-Saut dam, French Guiana - Lab288 P1 | ecosystem: Host-associated > Arthropoda: Insects > Digestive system > Gut ... | reverse complement strand
TCCCCGCATTTCACGGAACCCGAAGGTTCATTACCGCACTCACAAGCGTCCGCCACCTGTCCCTATCCTGGGCCAGCCCAATCCAGTCCATATACCCACATCCCACCTCCTGGAGATCCATCCCAATATTATCCACCCATCTACGCCTAGGTCGCCCCAGTGGTCTCTTTCCCTCCGATTTCCCCACCAAGACTCTATACACCCCCCTCTCCTCACCCATACGCACCACAAGCCCAGCCCATCTCATTCTTCTCGTTTTTATCACCCGCACAATGTTGGGTGAGGAGTACAGATCATTTAGCTCCTCGTTATGCAATCTCCTCCATTCCCCCGTTACCTCGTCCCTCCTCGGTCCAAATATTCTCCTCAACTCCAAGTTCTCAGCTTCCTTTCCTCCCGCGATGCCAGCGACCAAGTTTCACACCCATGCAAAACAAAAGGCAAAATTATAGTTCTATATATCTTGATCTTTAAATTTTTGGATAGCAACCTGGAAGACAGAAGATACTCCCTACACTAATTCTTTAAAATACATTCTAATATTGCAGTATCCTCATCATCGAATAGGTCTTCTAAAAGTCACTTTTATGCAAAGTTTTCCCATCAAAATTCTGTAGGCATCTCTCTGATGCTCCCATGCGTGCTACACACCATTTCCATCTCACTGATTTCATCTTTCTCAAGTTTTTTTGGCGGAAGCCGGGACAGCATAGTCAGCATAGCGATTCGCTACAAGCTGGGTGGTCCGGCTTTCGAATCCCAGCAAGTGCAAGATGTTTCCAGTTCCCCGATGTCGAGGAAAGAGATTAGTCCTCGAAACGTCGCTTCAGTCCCCTTCGACCACCTGAACCGGCTGCTAGACCGAAAAAATTTTATTGGAGAGATTTTCTGTTCTCCCAAACCGTCCGTGGAGGGCTCTGCTGTCCACTAATCCTCCTACTCAACAAGTGCCGATGGTTTTTTTTTTTCGGAGGGGTAAAGCGGCCGAGGCGTGCGGTTGACCGCTCACCGCTATCCAGGAGCGAGGTTAAGAATGGGTGGAGCTATAAACTTACTCTACTTGCATGCGTTCACGGCGTGGACAGGCACACCTTTACCTTTACCTTCAACGGTATTCGGCGAGGGGTGTAAATGTATTTGTTTGTTGGGCCATTCATTCACTTAGTCAGGTCTGTTATGCATAACGACGATACCAGTAGCGGTGGATTGTAGAATGACTGATTAATTGGACAAGTTTTCTAAGGGAAGCAATCGTGATATTGTGGCGGCATATACCTGGTCTGACTGAGGAAAAACTACCAAATCATCAGACAACATAGCCTATCAGCCGACCAATTTCGAAGAACGAATTTCCCGAAAAAAAAAATTTCGAGAGTAGCTCAGGATAGGGACAAGTGGGGAGGGGGGGGGCTGTTGTGACTACGGCAATGAACATTCGGGTCCATAAAATGCGGGGAATTTATTGACTAGCCGAGGAACTACTAGCTTCTCAAGAACTCCGATCCATGGGGTGTTAGTTCTTACATGTCGAGAATATCGTTTCTGCTGTAATCCGTTCGGTCAAAGAGTGACGTCATTAACACCAAGGACGCAGTTCTCTGAATAGGCAGCGTAAAGAAAACCTGCGACCCGTTCAATATGGGGTTATCAAATCTTCGTACAATGAAGTCATTTCCGTAATCAATCCCAAATATCCACGACAGGCATTTCAATTCACACAATACGACCAACAAATGCACGTACGTCAACTGTGATTATCACGTGTTATTCATTATCGACACGTTTCGACTCTCGTCGAGGTCATCATCAGGGTCATTTACAGGGTTACAAAGGAGTCCAAACAGACTTTTAAAATGCATAAGCGAACCACTCAGTGTCACAAGGCAGGTCTCAGACAACCTGCCTAGTCACTGAATGTCAGCTTATTAACTACTAAAATCCGATACAATAAAATTTCTTTAAATAACTGGGTGTATTCCTTAATGTAGTCAATGTGCACCCTGTGTTGTAATAATAATAATAATAATAATAATGTATTTATTTACTGCAATTGGGTTGTCACCCGGTGGCAGTGGTTATTTTACAAGTAAACAAAACAAGAAATTGGTTACTACTACATTTAAGTCGGGAGGGCTACATGAGAAGCATGTAGTGGCAACTTGGAATCTTGGGAACCATCTCAGAATTTGCTTTTAGACACAGGGAAACCAAGAAAAACCTGTGTCGAGGTGGCCGGTCGCAGGACCTTCGAGTACTGACTTCTAGCCAGCAGTCCGGCATCTAAAGTAAAAAACAGCAATGCACACACAGTACAGCAAATACACATAAGATGACAACAATACACACAAGACAACTACAACAATACACACGGTCAACAAACAACAATTACACACAAGACAACTTAAAACTAGCAACAAAACACACGAGACAAATTAGAATACAACATGTACGAAAGGTAAAAACACCCAAGCAAGAGAGTACTGTGTACAGTTTCTTTTATTTTTCTATGGAGTTGTGCCCTACAAGGCGAAACGTTTGACTGCATAAAGCAAGACACCCAGTTCTTTAGAGATATTGCATTTTATCAGACTGTAGTATTTAATAAGCTGACCCTCAATGACTAAGTAGGAAGTCTGAGGCATGCTTTGTAACGCCGAGGGGTTCACTTACGCATTTTAACAGTCTGTTTGGACTCCTTGTGATCTTGTTCACTACCCTGAAGATGATAGCGACGGCAGTCGAAACATTTCGGTAATGAATAACACGTGATAAGCACATTTTAGTTAAGTGCATGTGTGGTCCGAAATATCCCTTCAAAGCACAGAAAAAGAACACATTAAACCCACGACAGTGTTCATTTTCCCTTGTCAATAATAATTCCACCGCTTTATAACCAGTATCATTCATTCCCCTGGCATCGCTGCTAGACAGTCGAGACCATGGGTCTCCAAGTAACAGTCCGCTTGGCCACATTTGTAAATTATACAAATACAATAAAATTACACAATCATTTGAGCGGATAAGTTTATCGCCTATTTTTTATGTAAGATATTCCCATTATATTATAATCTAAGTCTAACACAATTTTAATGACCTATATTCTTATAATAAAAACAATGAGAAGCACTAATTTCTCAAATTTATTTTTGGAATATGACTCAACGTGTTTCGGACAGTATCTCTGTCCATCATCAGGAGTCTAGCACTGTACACACAGCAATAGGTATATGCCATACAGGTTATGTTGACTACTTGCTAGCAACCTGTATGTATTGCTGTGTGTACAGTGCTAGACTCCTGATGATGGACAGAGATACTGTCCGAAACACGTTGAGTCATATTCCAAAAATAGGACTCTACATGTTTCGGACAGTTTCTCTGTCCATCATCAGGAGTCTAGCACTGTAAACACAGCAATACATATAGGTTATGTAGGACTGCTTGCTAGCAACCTGTATGTATTACTGTGTTTACAGTGAAAAACTCCTGATGATGGACAGGGAAACTGTCCGAAACATGTAGAGTTTTATTCCAAAAACAAATTTGAGAAATTAGTGCATCTGGTTGGTTTTATTATAAGAATATATCACGATGCACGGTCCTCTGAATGCCAAATTCAATAACTATCGTTTAAATAATTTCCAGTAACAAGTTTCGACTCTTAAGAGCTAGCTATCTTCAGGCTAAACATGAAACAGTATATATACACAATACAGTGTCACAAAATGGCCGATATCTCGTTTACGTGAAGTTTTAAGTTATAAAAATAGGACATTATTAAAATAAATTATGAACTGTGATAAAACTTGTAAATACGTTGAACTTTAATTAAAACTTGTAATATTATACAGTAAGGTTAAAGATGGAATTGTTGAAGTCTAGGCTATCAGATTTGAGTTTTATAACAATCTATATTTTATTTTAATAATAATTTAATAAACTTTGCGTTTTAAAACCGTGCATTGTGATATATCTATGTAATAATAACCAACAAAATGCACACTTTTTTACATTAATTTTTAAATTTAATTATAGTGTCTTCGACATGTTTCGAACATCCAACTGTTCATCCTCAGGAAGACTTGTACATGCTGTTTTATGGTATTTTTTTCATGCATCTCTATAAGCAGTCTGGTTGATGGCAGGATGTGCTTAAGCATCAAGCACATCCTGCGTGTAAAACATGTGCATGTTGTTGGTTCTTATTACATAAATAATCTAATACTTTATGTAAACGAGATCTGGTCCTTTTTATGACACTCTATTATATATCAAGGTAAAGCAGTGGAGTGGCCCAGAGGGTTCCAGGAAGTTATGGTTCCCAGATTACGACATGACAACGGCACAGGATATTGGTAAGGTTGTCAGCCTTACGCACCGGCCGCCTTTACCCCGAGGAAATACTCCTGGTACTCATTTCTGTTAGAGGCTGAGTCGACCCCAGGGTCATAGTGCGATCGGAAGGATTATGTCAATGAAAAATTCCAATGACACCATCTGGAATCGAACCAGCGACCTTCCGATTTATAGCACAGCACCTTAACCACTGTTCTACCGCGGTCCCCCACTGTATTATATATAATCCTTTATATTCAGCCTGAAGATAGCTTTTACAAGCCGAAAATGTTGCTATAAATTATTTAAAATTTTAGTTAATTACAGTTGGGTTAGACTCTATTTATTATTACTTTATTTATTACTATTTCTTATTATTTTTCCAGGTCCGGCCCGCGCACCAGCCCACAAAATTGGGTGTTGCCCTTTGTCATAAAGCGGTTGGACGCCTACAGTCTAGATACTGAGACCATCGCCAAATAAACTACAGAAATATGAAGATGCGTCTGGCTAAATTGGACCAGGAACAGTAGGACTGCTTGTAGTTTAGTGAGAGACGAGAGAAAATGTGTGGCGTTCAAACATCTCTTTTCATATACCAGTAATTTAGATGCTTAGATCTTGTATATGGAAAGTATTTCAGATTGCCTTACACAGAACTACTAGTAAATTCAGGAGTCGTCACAAACTTGCGTCACCCACTTATTTATGGGCGCTGTCTCTCACCTAAGGAAACAGACAAATGAGATGATGCAGATCTTGGAAGTGACTGCTATAAGTGGCAAGTCTCGGGAGAGGGAAAAACAGGGCTGTTAATTGAACTACGTGCTGTTGATGCTCAAACTGGGTGGTCCTAGCGCGGGCACTGCCGATGGCGTCCGTACAATCTCTGGTACATACTGCCGCGCTGGAGAGCATAGGGTGATCTTTAATATTCTCCATGATTTAACAGGACAAGGTTCTTGAATATTTTACGTACTCATATGTCATTAAAAATTAATTTATTGCTGATATTGCGTAGACTACCCCTCCCACTTTGCGCAGTGCAGCACCTGCCTCGATGGTCCTCCATTTAGATCCGACGCAGATCTATGAGAAACATGCGTGATTTCAGGCTTCCGCCGCGAAGTAGATATAACTGCGTTCTGGGTTATTACGCACCTAGTAGTGGTAAATCTTTGCTGACGTTTCGGGACAACCTATCGGCCTCATCTTCAAGAGTCTGACCCATAGGTTGTCCCGCAACTTCGGCAAGGAATTACCACTACCCGCTACATAATACTGCAGAAGTACACAGTCCAATCTGTGAGATATGTCTATATTTTTCCATCTATACAACAATTATTCTGAATTATCTGGCACAAAACATGCCCAAAACGACGAGATATGAACAATATTAGCAATGAAAATTATTTCAAATTTTATGTACGACGCCTCCTGCCGAATAAACTACTGCTAGGAAACAAAAACTATTTTACTGCGTTTGAAGGAATACCAGGGATATCAAAATTGTTCTTTAAAATGTTACAGATCTTCATTAATCGTACGCCGTGCTGTGGCTTAAACGTTTAGTCGCCGGCTTCGCAAGTGTCGTAAAATATCTGTTACTTATCGCCATGGGCTCTCATTGTCGGTGGGTCGCCAAGCACGGAATGTATCTGCATGGTAAATGGCCTGCTACCAGCCGTCATATTATAGCCGTGACGGAATGAAACAGCGCGGATACAGAACTTTCACAAGACAAAAGAATATATATCGGTCAAACTGTCGATTCTGTAAAGCAAGATACAAGCAAGTCCAATAAGGGCCAGACCAAACGTCACGGTCCAAAGGGTAATACACCTCATTCTCGGGAGATACTGGGTTCAAATTTCAGCTCGAACTAGCCACCGTAACTGAGATCTGTCCTAGTTTTCTTAGTCCGTACAGGTAAACACTGGGCTCTTAGCCCAAATAAGGCCATAATCACTTCTTGCCACATCCTTTCAAATTCACCTTTTCACGAATCATATTATTCTACGCTATATAATCTGATATGATGACAGCGACTTATAATAAATCATAAATATATAAACAGGTAAAGGCAAGCTTGCATGAAACCATGATTTCCAGACGTCAGCAGTTATTAAAGTTACTGTAGAAAGCTAAAAGCCCTACTGTGTATCACGTAATGCGAGTATACTTCAAGAATAAATAAACAAACAAAGAAGACGAATAACTTGCCCAACTAAACGTATGGCATGTGGAAATAAACTGTGTACAGGAAGATAATGGTATTAATAACATGATATGCAGGAGAAGCAATTTGTTAGAATGAATTATGTGTTATGGAACACTGAGCATTCGGGGGCGAAGGGTGGTGGCACACAAACGTGTCTTTATAAGGGCAAGAGGGCCCACACTCCACTCAGAAACTCAGACGTGCACATCAAATCTTGTTAGCATTTAAAAGGCCGGCCAAGTGTCAGCAGAGTTTCATAACAAATGTATTCAGGCGGCAAGCCTAATGCATTTTCTTTATGAATAGAAACTGTCTAAACAGCGAGTGGAAACGACTGTACAAAATTAAACTATCAGCACTTTTTTTACTCCTACTATTGGTATCATTAGGGCGGTCAAATCAAAGAGGGAGGGATATATAGCACTCAAAAGAGAAATGACACACACATGTTTGGCGGATAACGAGGAAGAAAGGGTTACTCGTCCGACCTAGTTGTAGATGAGGGTAATATTAAAACGAATCTTTAAAAAGGACATGAAAATGTGGACTGAATTCCTCTGGCACAGGATACGGACCAGTAGCGGGCAGCTGTGAAAAAGGAAAGGAACCTTCGTGTTCCATAAAATATGGCGAATCTCTTAACCAGCCAAACGACTTTTGCTTTCTCAAAAATGACTCTGCCCCATGCGAGACGTTGCTGCGGGTTCCAATCTGTATTTTGTGTACAGCGTACTGAACGACGTTTCGAATACCTCATATTAAAGAGCCTCAAACCACAGGTTTATTACTGAAAAATTCATCGTAAATGACAGTGGGAGGGCACGTGTCGTAATTACTTAGAACGACTGAGTAAAAGTATGGAAAATCTTATTCTGGTACATACCAACGACGAAGGAATACTAACCACTATGGAACCGGGACAGCTCGGTCAGTATTATGAGCAGACCACGGGCTAGACGTCCGAGGAATCGCGGTTCGATATCCGACAGGTGCAAAAGGTTTATATCTTCTCCAAACATCCTGACTCCATGGCAAATACAGTCATCTATCCAGAAGGTACCGGGGTCTCTTTCTCTGAGGGTAAACCGGCCGGGGCGTGAGGCTGACCACTATCACCGGGATTACAAATAAATATTGCTATACTTCCAGTACATGACTGCATGAGGTTCGGAGGAACAACTTCATTATTTAGCCACTAGACGGCTAGGGTAGGTCCACTTCCAGGATGACAAACGTAACAGACCACAATGATATCCGTAACCAACAACATGTAGCAAAATTACGTTTTTATTGATTCTTTTAAGTCTGCTCTACATGTTTCGGGGCGACAGTTTCGCAGCAGAGTCGGTGCACTGTTCCAAAAAGCTGTATATACAGTCAAAGTGCTCCTGAAGATGGGCGAAACTGTCGCCCCGAAACATGTAGAGCAGATTTAAAAGAATCAATAAAAAAGTAGTTCTGCTATATCTCGTTGGTTACGGATATCATTGCACTAGTGATGCACGGTCACACAAACGTCAAATAACAGACCACAGTTAAAATAATTGAACAATTTTAAGAATGTGAATTTTCATAATACAGTGTGTCTTCTACACAGCATAACCGTCAAGCGACCTTAACGCGCTGTGTATGAACCCGACTAGACGGAAGGGCCATCCGAATCTTTCGCCTGATGCGCTCTTGAAAGACAACTTACTGCGTTACATTATGAATTTTTATAGTTCGAGAAACGATTTCCCGAACCACGCAGGAAGAAAACGCCAGTCATGTGATGTGTGTTCCTGTGTGTTTGTACCAAATTCTGGGGAAGCAGACTAAAGAGGAAACGATACGCGGGTGGTCCACTTCGCGTGATTTTCAACGAAGTCATCACCGTGATAGCCCATTAAGTCTCACGCTATCATACACAGTTTGGTGTTGATCTTGGCTCCCACACTTGGCTCCACTTTATTATGCAAATAATCTTACAGCGTTCCAAAAGCGGAAGAAAACCAGGAAAAACAAACAAATTTGTCTTGAAGAATGGCAGGTATAGTGCGATAAAAATGGTAGCAGTGGCATTATGAAAAAAACCGTGTCGAGGTCGTAAAATAGAGAAAGAACCGGGGAACCTCTTAATGCCATACATCTACGCCGCGTCTCTGCTGGGACAAGGAACATCCTTGGCTAGGTTTCTCGTACTCAAAAGTTCATTGAGGCAACTGCTAAGAACTACCTCAATTTGGTCAAGATTTCTTCCTTTCAAATCCTTTTCAATTCATTGTGTACAACTCATCCTACCTTCCATACTGTGTAGTCCGAGACAGTATTGGTGTCGTTAAACACACCAGTATTCAAGGGACTGTTCTCCGTAGAGTCAGCAGATGCAAACGTCTATGCCCCGCCATGAGTTGAGATCGAATGAAGGTAGAAGCTTGTTGCTGGCTTTATTGGGCAGGCACACACAGTAAAGTTACAGGGGAACCACGTACTCCTCGCTGACAGGAAATTAGGGTCCGGCCACAGACAAAAAACGTGTGTCGCTCAGGTGCATAAGCGGTAAAGAGTTACATTTGCCAGTTGATGGTCTCCTTTGGGTTTCTGTGCCATGCAGGAGATGAGTGTTCTGACTTTTCAGAAGTCTCCAAGAACAAAGGTATCAGTCTAATACCCACTTCTCGTATGAAGGTAACTAACCCATAGCTGACCTGCGCCTCTCACATCGTGGGCCCCGAAAAAGGGCCTTTCGTGAGTTCACCATACACATCTGTCCGCCTGCAGATTCCGCACTGTTGATCCTTAAAACGGCCATCCTTAGAACTGACTCCTATAGATTCAGTACTGTATTACCCAGAGGAATGAGGCGGTAATTCCCGAAACATCGGAACACAACCAAAAATATCACCAACTGATCATATGCCGCCGTGATAACCTGAACACTTAAAAGGGTTGTTTCCTTCTTCTGTGAGCCATAACACCGTTATCTGGAGGTAAGACCTGTCACAATCCACACACCCTTCAGGAAAAGAGTAAAATATCACTCTTGTTACTCTGTTTGAAGTTACGCCTTCCGCCTTGGGTCAATATTCAGTATGATCCATTTACCACTTGCGAGCCATCCAGGCGCTTGGTGGGAAAAGACGAAAATTGGTTTCTGCGTACCAGCAGCAACATTTGGAACCTATTAATATCAAACGCATTTGCTGGTAGTGAACTGTCGCTACAATCAGCACTCTGAGACAGGACTAAGCTGGGTGGGTACGCTACAAAATGCGACGAATGCAAGTTTGTGACGCAGCAGACACGTGTGGACTGATCGTCAAGCCACGTGGACACTCCATTCTTATCCTGAGTTGTGCGTGACGAGACAGAGAAAAAAAAAAATAAAGAAGCAGATTATTTCTAGATGCACGGTGCAGTACAACGTCTGCACTCTGTCTCATTCCAAACCGTCCACAGGGACCACGCGAGATTTTTTATTTGCTGGATGAGCCCAGGGGAACAGAACAGCCACCTGTGCTTCTTATTGTCTCCTTCATTTGTTCCTTATTTTCGTAGATTTCATTGTGTAACGGCGGTTTTAACATAATCAAAACGAAGCTACTTCTTACTGGCAACAAACTGGAAACGAAAAATAAAATATGGGGCTATGAAAATCAGTAACAACACCTGATGTCATCCTCACAGTGTGTATATCAGCTTGTATAATGAGACTAGTAACTATTTAACTGACGTATGTATATACGTATGTGCCGGTCCCAGTGGCCGCGCGGTCTAAGGCGTAGGTCTGCGGCCGCTCGCCTGCTGAGATCGTGGGTTCTAATCCCACCGGGGACATGGATGTTTGTCTGTTGTGAGTGTTGTGAGTGTTGTGTGTTGTCAGGTAGAGGTCTCTGCGACTAGTTGATCACTCGCCCAGAGGAGTCCTACCGACGGTGGTGCGTCGTTGTGTGTGATCTGGAAACCTCATGAATGAGGAGGCCATGGCCCGCGTTGGGCCGCAGCGCCACAAAAAAAATGTACGTATTACGTATGTGTGAATGAATGTACGTGTGCATGTGTTTGTATGTATTATCCATCCATCCATCCATCCACCCCCCCACCCACCCATCTATCTATCCATCCATCCATCCATCCATCCATCCATCCACCCACCCACCCACCCACCCACCCATCCATCCATCCATCCATCCATCCATCCATCCATCCATCCATCCAACCATCTATCTATCTATCTATCTATCTATCTATCTATCCATA
>Ga0123352_10019575_pt1 | contig 10795 bp, 5 predicted proteins | sample TergutLab28metaG_FD_89700 | JGI IMG/M metagenome (GOLD analysis project Ga0123352, IMG submission 89700) | Labiotermes labralis P1 segment gut microbial communities from Petit-Saut dam, French Guiana - Lab288 P1 | ecosystem: Host-associated > Arthropoda: Insects > Digestive system > Gut ... | reverse complement strand
GGTGTGTGTTTGTGTGTGGGGTGTGTGTGTGTGGTGTGTGTGTGTGTGTGTGTGGTGTGTGTACGTGTTGTGTGTGTGTGTGTGGTGTGTGTACGTGTTGTGTGTGTGTATGTGTGTGGTGTGTGTATGTGTGTGGTGTGTGTATGTGTGTGGTGTGTGTGTACGTGCTGTGTGTGTGTGTGTGTGTGCGTGCTGTGTTAGGTCCGCAGTAGGAAAGCTTATAACTGGCAGTAAATATACATTTTTATATACAGCAGTCAAATAACCGTCGCAGATCAAACGGTAATTTTACCGTCCCAATTTTAGAAGCTGTTTTCACCGACCAATTTTTTAATTGATCCATTCTGATACGTTATGTACAGGCTTTGAATATGAAGAGTTTTGCTTATGCAGCCAGGTATAATAATAATAATAATAATAATAATAATAAACCGTGTGCGCAATTTCACTTGACACGAACTTTTCTGTTGTTAAACATTTAGTGTCAAGTAACTTTCGTGCCACCCAGTAGATTGGGCTACATTTTTTTCAATTAGCGACTTCGCTTTTCTCCCGATTGCCGTCTCACCTCAGATTATTTGCATTTTCTCCACTACACGCGCGCTAAAAACGGAACGATTTCAAATGGTTTACGACGGCTTGATACAACGCGCAATGCGTTATGGGATGTGGTGGTAATTTCTTTCCAGCAGCGGTCGACACAGTAGTACCAACTTAAACGCGCATATCTGTACCTTTTAGTGCTAACATCTCGGGGTTTTTTTTCGTTAAGTAATTCAGCTTTTGTTGTGGTTTTCATGAAAACGGAAACTGACATCCCAACAGTGCACACTTGAGCTGACTGTACAGTGATGTTCATATGGCCGTGTGTGCGTTGGAACAACAGTAACTGTACTAGTACAGTCTTACGGAAAGTCGGTAATTACATGTCGATTGTTGCCAAGTCTTTGAAAATAAAAAAAATAGCGTCTGTCTGTCTGTCGGGATAAAGGCATATGCAGTGCCACTGTGTTTGGGATTACGTCGAAGATATTGAAATAGATATTAAAATGTTTTTAATGATTCCTGACCATGTACTGATGATTTCTTACAAGAATTAACCAACAAGTGCATGTACTGATATGCAGATTTATTGTAATGTAATCAGCGTAGCCTGCTACATGTTTCGGCCATCTGTTGTGGCGTTACAACAATTTAACCGTTGTAACGTTCCATGTAATATTCCTTCAAAGTACACCACCCTGAAGATGGCCAAAACAGGTGGCCGAAACGTGTAGGAAGCTTCGCTGGTTACAATACAATAAATCCTATATACCTGTATATCTCTGCGACGAGCTGATCACTCGTCCAGAGGAGTCCTACCGACGGTGGTGCGTCGTTGTGTGTGATCTATAAACTTCGTGAAAGAGGAGGCCCTGTCCCACTGGGGGCTGTTGCTCCAAATCAAAATTAAAAATATGTACCTGTATGTGCACTTGTTGGTGAATTCTTATATTACAGTGTTGGAGTATTACAAATTTCATACGTGGCCTACTGAAGACACGGACCGACAGCATTAGAAGAGCCCCGGATTTTCTATTTTAAGTCCACTGCAACTGATGGCGTGACGACGTATATGGGGATCGGACTGCAGTGAATATCGGTGGGGAATTGCATCTGAACTGGACCGCCGTACCGCTGCTTGGCGTATGTGGGGTATAAACACACGTATTGCAACTGGCATTGTGTGGCAACAATACAGAACAAATGGTTTGCGTATTTTAGACCAATAAGCAGTCAAGATTACAGTCTTCTGGGGCTTCGTCCATCGTCTCGGGTATAATAATAACAATAATAAAATAGAGACACACCATGTTTCGGGGGCAGGATCGGTACCCTTCCTTTCGACTTAGACAAGGTTAATCCCTGATCTGTTGGCCCGGTAGAACAAGCTGCTCGCAACTTCTGGACAACCGATATCACTTAAACCTGCAGCGCTTTGGTAGCCTGAATTCGGCAGTATTGTGTAATGGCATATTTTAAGAAAATTTATCTGAATTCTAAGGTTCGAAATGCGGACTTCTGATTTTGTTGATAATTGTCTGAGCGAATTGAAAAGATATTTGATGTTTGTGTGACCGTGCATCGTTGATACAATAATATAAACAGCCAACTAGATGCAGCAATAACAGATTTTATTGATAATTACAATCAGCTCAACATGTTTCGGGCGATAAGTTCGCTCATCCTCAGGAGCACTATACCACAAGCTGTAAACACAGTCTAGTGCTTCTGAGGATGAGCGAACTTATCGCCCGAAACGTGTTGAGCTGGTTGTAATTAGCAATAAAATCTGTTATTGTTGCATCTAGTTGGCTGTTTATATTATTGTATCAATGATGCACGGTCACACAAATCTACACCCATATGTACAGTACATATTTATTACCAATCAATGTCACACGATAAAATAAAACAAATTATTTGTAATATTTATGTAATATTTATGTATCAATGCAGTAAATTTTTTGCACAGCTGTTCGATTCACGAATGCACCAATTGTTCCTTTACATGTTCAATATAGACCTAAAAACCACTGAAAGTCTTTGGAACCTGAAGTTAATCTATACAACGTAAGAATGTTTAAATCCTACTTTACAGAGAACACAGTCCGTCTCCATTACAAATACCAGTTAATTAATGCTGTTAGGCCAGTCGATGTTTATTGTCAAAACTACCCGAAGCACTTTAATACACCGTGTGGGCAAAGTGCAGAGACATGCTCAGACAGGTGGTGCATGCACTTGGCACATCAGTCTAAACCAACATTAATTGTAACAATAAGACAGCTAAGTTAACACTGCATCAGCCAGCCACTTGCAACCACAAATCCACAGCTGTACATACCGGCTCCTGCTACAGCTACAATCACAACAATGACGCTCCTCATTCTTCAGCCACTTGTACACTGGTTCTTCAGCCCGCTGCCACTCTGTGTTTTATACCTGGCAGCACAAGTCGCTACGTGACCTACTCTTCTACCGCCGTACCAACTCCCCACAATGTGGCTACCGCTGGCCGCTGGCCCCTGGCTGCCTCTACACTTTCGTCATGCAGCCACATCAACATGCTGTTGAAGTCTTCGTCTTGAAGACGGATCGCGTATCGATTCTTGGCTACCAACCCACATGACACGTTTGTTGCTTTGCTTAACGATGACGTATCAGCTGCACAGAGTTAATGAGAATTGTAAGTATAAAAATTGTCGAATAAGATGACTTGTAGTTTGGTAGACAGATGTCAACGTCAGTTTTGAAGTTCTGAAGATTCAGGTCTGCTGGAATATTAATGCTCTGTCGATGGACGAGTACTTACCGTAATGCTTCCATCTTGAGGGTCTGGCGGTCGGAGAAGAAGCACAGCCGTGCTGAAATTCTCACCCGACGGCATAGCATCGCGTCACGCAAGACTGGAAGCTTCAGGTATCAGCATCTGCGAGGAAGCCACTTTGTAAACGATTTCAGGGGGAGAATTCGGAGACCGTAGACTCTTCCGTAACGCACATCGAACTGCACATCTCACGTTTGTGTGGTGAATTGGGCCGTGCAATTTGCTGCTTAAACACTGGTGTTTTGAAGGAACATGCTGTACGTGCTGTCTGCCTTCTCTCAGCATCAAGTCATTCCAGGATGTACGCACGTGTTTCCCTTACATACCGCAAGCGGAAAGATGTTCATGATGTGTGATGTACAGAGGTTAACCCGGCTGTTCAAGGTCACATCCTCTGGCCGTGGCTGATGCAAAAAACGAGAATCTTTGCCAGGATTGGCGATCTGGTACCGACTGCATTCGGAGTCCTCCCAGACACCGAGTGCGGAGTGATTAGCATTTGATACACCGATAGCACAGACACTCCCGCCTGCTCTGCAGTGGAATCTACAGTTGCTGCATGTTCATTTGAATTGGATTTTGATCGTCCAGGCAAAATATTTGCAGTAAAAGACAACAACTTTAAACTGCCCAACAGTCTTGCTTATTTTTGTAAGATATCCACCGTAATGACTAGGCTACGGTCTGGATGATCGGGGTTCGAATCCCGGGAGGGGCAAGGCTTTTTCTTCTTCTAAACGTCCACTCCGGCTCTGGGGCCCACCAAGCCTCCTATTCAATCGGTACCGCAGTTTTTTCTTGGAATTTTATTTGCAAATGCGAAGAAATAAAAGGCCTAAAATATCTTCTGTATTGGAGGCATGATGATGATGATGATGATGATAATGTGGACTTTAAGGACACTATGTGAATGGGTAGAACTATAATTTTGCCTGTTGTTTTGTATGGGTGTGGAACTTGGTCGCTCACGTTGAGGAAGGAACGTTGGCTGTGGATGTTTGAGAACTGGGTATTGAAGAAGGACATTTGGGGCTAAGAGGGACCAGCAGTTGTGGTGGTGATGTTCGCTGATGGCTGTGTCGCGGTTGCCCCACTGGGTAGGGTCCCCGGTCCCACGGTCAGTGTGGACATCGTGCCAGTGCCAGTGTCGGCATTCGAAGGTCAGTCGTTTGCTCCGCAGCAGTAAGTGTAATATTAGTGTCAGCCGTTGTGACAGTGGTCGCGTCGACATTTGCAATAAGTCGCAGACGGCTGTAACAAACAGTAAAGTCACATTAGTACATTATAAAGTTTCAGGTCTTAGCGCATTGACGCCGTGTCGATTGGTAAAGAATTACTTATGTTTCGGAGGATCTTTCTGCCTCCATCTTTAGGGTGGTCCGAGAGGTGACATACCTGGTTATGAAGAAATGTAGTGTCTCACTTTTTTCAACGGCTGTTAGCTGTTATTTAACTGGATAAATTATTGTTTATTTAAAATTAACAACACTAATTTTAGTAACAATATTCCGTTGTTATATTGTTGCTTTCTGTAGGCTGTATTTCGCACAACAAACTGCCTACATCATTAAGCTGCCAAACTTCAAGGTGTCATGAGAGATCAGCTTAGGAATTTTCGCCGTATAAACAGACCTTCTAGGTTGATAGATTATTTAATAAGAGTGCCTAATTTACTGAAGCTATTGTAACTTCAAGACATTACCACGTGTGTTCCACGTGGTTCTCAGGATAAAGAGCAACTTCTATTCGAAATGCCATTAGCCGGTTTGTTTTTGTAATAAAGAGGCAGTTGTGCTGATGATTTGAGTCTTGTCAGTTGATAGCTGTAATTATGTAGCTCGCTGCATGATGTACACAAAAACAAGCAGGTCTGCTACAGCGCTAGCATTTGACCCGACCCCTGGAGGTCGTAACAGACGCACTGCGACCTAGCCAGACCTTTCGCCTTCAGCGGCTCCGATTTTGTGAATAAAGAATGAACTAGTAGTGACAGTGTATCGCTGTCCTGCCAGCCTGTGTTCTGCAGAATCAGTTCATTAGAGCACATTGCGTGGGAGAAGTACAGAGCTGTTACAGTAACATAGTGAAGTCAGTGTCTAGACCATGATGTCATGTATGTGGCGTAGGGGTACAGCTCCACTCATTCTTAATTTTGGCATCAGATGGAGTAGAGTGATCAACATTACGCCCTGGCCGTTTTGCCCCCGGGAAAGAATTCCTGTTCCTCCTAAACAGGAGGCTGGGTGGGCCCCAGAACGGGTCTGGACATTTCGGAGGAAAAAAAATCTCTTACCTCTACCGGGGTTCGAACCTCGAATCGTCCAGCTCACTGTACTGAGTACGGTACCTCGAAGCAGTGGTACATATAGTAACCACTGTACTATAATGTTTAACATGGCACCGTGACTTCCAAGCCTTGAACTCGCTCATCGCGGTGAATGCCCGCTGTCAGTGAAATCTGCTGGCACTCTCCGCAGGGAGTGGCGACCCTCCGTGAGATATTCCCTGGAATCGGCGACTTTCTTTCATATTGCAGGAACATTACCCTTCTGCCTTTGTGCATGTTTTCCGTGCTGTACGGTCTCCAGTCCTTCAATTCCCACTCTTTATCTCGTATTTAACAGGTACCGTGGTTCTATCGCGGGAGGTAAATCGGTCGGGGCCAGAAGCTGACGACCTCCAGCTCCAAGGTTGCGAATGAGTGAAGCTATACCTCTGCTCCCCCTATGTGCCCTCACGGCGTCGACAGGGACAGCTGTACCTGCACCGCGATACATTCCGGTATCTGACTGAACCGTCTTGCTGTGGACCGTCGGAGAGGTCTGCTCTAAACTTTAATTCTGATGCCGTTTTCGGCAGGATGTTTCCTATAAACATTGGTAACCTAAATATCGGGTACACGGCGTCACGTACCGGAAGACAGTAGGTCTGACCTTAATGTTATGCGGTCTTAGAGCCTCGGAAGACATACAGGCCTGCTGTGGAGTAGCGAGTCAGTAATAATGTCAAAATGACATTAGAACGGAAGAAACGTGATAATTGTGCGTGTCGAACTGCAATATGTGGTAGAATGACGTGCGACTGCAGGATGTGACAGCAACCTGGATGTGACGCCATGTCGATGAGTTTGAGTTACCGATTTTCGTGGGATTACAGTGCCCTCATCTTCAGGAATTAGCAATCCTAGAGGGGTAGTTCACGTGCGGACTAAGGCCACGGAGTTTAGTTTAGAGGGGTGTGGAGCCTGAAAATGAAGACACAACTATCTTTCGAAACGTCGGCAGCTATTTGCCAGTCGACACGTCATAGGATCTCAGAAGACCGCAGTCTTACATCGACCAGTACATAGACAAATATTTCCAACTGCAAGATATGTTCTGGCTAGTGGCTAGAACGCCGGCTGATAGATTGGCCAGATTAAAGATGACCTGCAGACCGACTAGTACAAGAAACCGAGGGCAGCAGCTGAAGGAGACAAGTAGACGACTGAAGGCTGAACTGTTCAAAGGCGCGTGACCATGGTGACTGCAGCAGTGACAGTGATTTGACACGCTGTGTTACAGCTGTCTCCAAAACTGCGCAAGCAAATGTGTCTGTTCGTTGCCCAGTATGCAGTTGCTTACCGCGTCGGCGTCGCAGTATATAGCAGCTAAAGCTGCGGCGAAGGTATAGCTGAAATGATATGTTGATCTCGAAAGTAAAATGGACTGGGTGACTAGAGAAGAATGGACCAGAGGAACTGGGACTCCTCATGTAGTCCAAGCGCTCGTCTGATTTATAGATGGGTCCAGGATGAAGGAGGGGACCGTCACTGGAATCTATGGGCAATCTTTGGGAAGAAGGCTCAGTATTTCTCTAGGAAGGTATGCTACAGTTTTTCAGGCTGAGATATATGCTATCATGGCCTGTGCTCATGACGTTCAATTTCATAGACCAGAGAAGCACGAGAGTATTTGCTGTGACAAGCAGGCGGCACTGAACGCTCTTCAGGCCGCCAGAACAACGTCTGAATTGGTGCAACAGTGCCAAAAGGCGTTGAATGATATCTCTACCCGGCATGCAGTGGGGCTGTATTGCGTCCCTGGACTTGCTTGGGTACGAGGAAATGAAATCGTCGACCAGCTTGCAAGAGACGGTTCTGTTCAAATTTGTGTTGGACCTGAGCCGAATTTAGGAGTCTCTAGGCAGAATAAAAGAAGGAAGATTAGTTGCTGGTTGGTTAACCAGCAATGGGCAAGGTGGCGAGGTCTGGGTAATACTTAGAGACAGGCTCGAGAATTAATTTCGGGACCCTGCCCGGATGCCAGGAATAGGTTTCTATCTAGGAGAAGGTATGTAGTCAAACACAACTTAAGTTGTGTTTGACTACATACCTTCTCCTAGTTTCACACACACAACGGGGATGACACACTTCCTAGGTTTCTATCCTTTAATAGGACACAGTCCAGGGTCGTTACTGGCCTTCTTACTGGACATAACATCCCGAGAAGATATCTTCACTTAATGGGGCTGTAAAACAGACCATTGTGTAGGAGGTGCGGAGCAGAGGATGAAACCTCAGCCCACATTCTGTGTGAGTGTGAAGCTTTGGCTTCACTCAGACGTGTATCTGGGCTCCTCATTCTTGGATCCAGAGGAAATTGAGAGTATAAGTCTGTGGGCCATCTGGAAATTTAGTAAAGGAACAGGGCTCCCTTGAATTGATATGGGGCACAAAGGGCCCGCCAGTTAAGGCCTAGGTGCATCGGGACCGTAAGGGCGCGAACCCAAATGCAAATAAATAAATCAAAAGGGTCTGGGACTGAGTATTCGAGCCTCATCCAGAAATTCTACTGCTTTACTTGCACGATGCTTGTACAGCTGTGGCGTCTGTGAATATTGACACGCGTGCGAAGTGACATGCATAAAACTTCTGAGTGTTTGACTTTCATAGGGCCGTGCATCATAATTTTATTTCTATAGTAAAACCTACTCGATGCACCAGTGTATCAAATTTATTTTATTTTGGAATGACACTCTACGTGTTTCGGACGGTCTTTCCGTCCGTCATCAGCATTTCAAGACTGTACATACAGCAACAGGCATTTGTCAAAGAGATACTGCTGTATGTACAGTCTTGAACTGATGATGATGGATGGAAAGACCGTCCGAAACATGTAGAGTGTCATTCCAAAATAAAATAAATTTGATACATTGGTGCGTCTGGTTGGTTTTACTGTAGGAATTTTGAGTGTTAAGGCAGGCAGGCAGACAGTTTGCGCTGTGCACTGCACAGGCCACTGTCACACACTGCACACACGAGCACACACTACTGTCCTTCTCGTGAAATAGGTCGAACGCGTAATTCATAGGTCCAGTGGCGACGAAATGCTTGATCTTGATATCGAAAGTGCCTTTGGCAAGGTCCAGCACGTTGGCCTAATAAGAAAGTCACATGACAATAATGTCACACTTTCAGTGATTTAAGCAGAGTTACCTCGGAAATCGAAACTAGGTGACAGCGGTCAAGAGCGTCTCCTTTAGTATCAGGCAATCAGACGGAGAGCGCTGTGGGTGCGGTTGAGTTAGTGGAAGCCGACTGAAACCTCTAAAGCCCAGTGGTACCGCCAGTTTAACTTTCAACAATTCCACGCTCTGCCCTCACAGTGTATTTATGTGTTTTGTGTGGATCTCAGAACAAACAGCGATTATTTCCCTATACAGCATTAACTGACTGGTTTGTATAACAGAGAAAGTGTGTTTACTGCGCGGTACGGACTGGGTCTTTATATATATAATTCTACGTTCTGCCCACACACCGTATTTATGGGTTTTGTGTGGATCTGAGAACAAACAGCGATTATTTCCCTATACAGCATTAACTGACTGGTTTGTATAACAGAGAAAGTGTGTTTACTGCGCGGTACGGACTGGGTCTTTGTATGCAATTCCATCATTTTTCCCCTTGTGTAGATAAACACATTTTTTGCTGTTGTGATGATTAGAATTACGTTTTAATAAATTGCCCCTGAATGTAGGCAGCACAACAGACAGTATAATTTCTCAGAGTACGTAACGCCATTTTTATTATCCTTTGGAAACCCAACATTTAGGTGAATAAGACGGTCCTGTAACAGCTCATTGCCTGTCTCACAGAACGAACGTTTCGTCTGTATTGCCAAGATGAATGTAATGATGTTTAGGGCAATAATTTGTGCTCATTCTGAGAATTTTAAGGCCAAAATAGGGGGTACTTTAATGTTAGGGCGGAATGTAAACAGTCTCCATAGTCGCAGTGTTATTTAGACTTCTTCACTGCTGTTATTTATATTCGCTTTTATTGTACTTTTTCAATTGTACAAGTATACATATTTATTCAAAATTGGTTATGGGAAAAATTTTGTTATTTTTCCTCGAACACGCTGTATATATTTTCTTTGCAATAAATCTTTAAAAAAAGGTATTGTTTCCATTGTGTTTTAAATGATTACGCAAAGTAGCACAGCTGCCTGTGACGCACAAACTTTTTAGTGTTCTGTGTCAGGGGTTTGTAATTATTTTGTAATTATTTTGTGTGTTTGTTTTGTCTTTACCAGCGTTGCATGGAAAGTTGCTAGGCAAACCAAACAGCACTTCAGAGAGTATGACTGGTAGTCCTGACGGGATTCAAACCGGATTATTTCTGTACATAAATTCCGAGGTCACCAAATTGCTCGCTAACATTCTGCAGTAACCCTTCGAAGCCTGTGGCTGCCATATACAATGTACGAAAATTGTTCTCCGACCTCGTAGTGAACGAAATGCGACGCAAACAGACTCCAGAGGCAAGGTGTAGAGTTCTTCAGTATTAAAACTTGTGGTATGTATAGTAACCATTGTGGTTAAAGGACGCTGTCAATGCCACGTACCAATAAACTCGTGGACTTGGACCGGATAATGTGTGTGTGTGTGTGTTTTTTTTTTGGATCGGTTGAAAGCGAGGTAAGTTCAAGGTGTGCCAGTGTGCAGAAGGTGCGTTCTGTGGCCACCATTTGGCAATGTCAAAGTGTCACCTCTGGCTCTAGACCTTGTCAGGACTTTCACACTCTGAAGGGCTGCGTCCGTTGTCTGGGGCGTAGTGCTTGTGCACTTTGAACGACAATCCGTCTGTTGCTGTACCCTCTTCTGCAGACCGACCTCACGTTCTTCAGACGTTTTTGCATTCTCATAAATTTTCATCACTGTTCATATCACATCTCGAGACCAGAATGCAGGACGAAATCACAGTGTGAGGATTGATAATAGTACCTTCGAGAGGGTGGAAGATTTTAAATATTTGGGAACAAGTTTAACAATCCAAAATTCTATTCGGGAAGAAATAAAGAGTAGACTGAGGTCAGGAAATGCTTGCTATCATTCGGTGCAGAATCTTTTGTCTTCCAGGTTGCTGTCCAGGAAATTAAAGAT
>Ga0123352_10019574_pt1 | contig 10796 bp, 7 predicted proteins | sample TergutLab28metaG_FD_89700 | JGI IMG/M metagenome (GOLD analysis project Ga0123352, IMG submission 89700) | Labiotermes labralis P1 segment gut microbial communities from Petit-Saut dam, French Guiana - Lab288 P1 | ecosystem: Host-associated > Arthropoda: Insects > Digestive system > Gut ... | reverse complement strand
TTGAGGAGCTACTTGAATGAAAAAAGTAGCGGCTCCAGGTTTAGAAAACAGAGATTAACGGCTGTGGGGACCCGTTGCGCTGACCACGTGACACCCCTCTATCCGCAAAAGTTGGCACTCACTTCGCCGACCGGCGACGGCCGCTCTGTCGGTATAGTTCGCGTGCGGACTAAGGCCACGGAGTTTAGTTTAGTTTAGTTTTGGTTTGTCTTTCATAACTTTGTTGTTGTTGCAGGTGTGGAGCGACTATCAGCTACAGTGGGACGAAGCCGACTACGGCGGAATCGGTGTGCTGAGACTTCCACCGGACAAAGTATGGAAGCCGGACATAGTGCTGTTCAACAAGTAAGTTGTGAATCGGAACAGCGTTTCTGGTCTCAATTATACATAAAATAATTGCGAATAAACCAGTTCTAACTTAGCGGTAGTAAACAGGGTAGCTGGATAAGCGGGAAATCCCGGTGTGATAGAATACGTGGAAGGAAGAAAATTGTCTGAGACCGTGAGAAATGTTACTTGGCGTACGCACATAGATGTTCGACGACGTTTTTGAACTGCTTGACCCTTTAGGATATGACCGATAGGTTGTCTCTAAACGACAAACTGAAGAAGACAAACGTCTCGGAAGAACGAAGGGCTCGAATAGAACGTTGCGGAAATCTGAAATCTCGCAAAGGAAGTACCCTCTTTCGCTGTGTCGCGACTGCCGCTGGAGATCCCAGTGCATTTTCCGTGAATAAAATTGCTTATGTTCCACTCTGATTCATATTAATGACCAGCGCACAACAGTTTACGTCTGTTGCATGTACCTTATTAAGCTGGACTTTTCTGAAGCCTTATTGACGTGTACGAAATTAAGCCATCGGGCAATATGACGTGAGGGAAAGTTCTGCTATCAATTCTAACGGAAAGGAGTCATGCAGCACAGCCCAGTAACCTAGCCGGCACCAGGAGTTTCTCAGTGAACAGTGTAAACTAAGTTGACATCAAGAAAGTTACGTAAGTAGTATATAAATAAATACCCCCATCTTTACCTATGTCCACGAAGCGGTCAGTTCTACCAGGTGAAACTTTGTAGTAATTTCTTATTTCATCATGGTTTGATGCCTTGTAGTTAGTTACAAGTACAGCCCTGTAAATAAAGGTAAATCAGGCCCGAGGTGCCCAGAGGGTTCCAGGAAGTTAAGGTTCCCAGATTACGTGACAGTGTCCCAGGATGATGGTAAGGTTGTCAGCCTTAGGCACCTGCCGCTTTTTACCCACAGGAAATACTCCTGGTACTCATTTCTGTTAGAGGCTGAGTCGACCCCAGGGCCATAGTACGATCGGAAGGATCATGTCAATGAAAAATTCCAATGACACCATCTGGAATCGAACTAGCGACCTTCCGATTTGTAGCACACCACCTTAACCACTGTGCTACCGCGGTCCCCAGTACAGACCTGTAGAAATTATAATTCTTAAAGAAGTTGTTCCTACGGTGATTTGCGAAAAAGTTAGTTGAAGCAGCAAGGGTTGATGGTGGGTTGACCAGTATAGGCCTTTCTGGCGTGAATCCAGTAAATGCATCATGTTGTCCTTGTCCAGACACTCAGGTGAAAACCTTATTGACAACTCATAAAATCGCAACGGTACGAAAGGGGATAAAAACGTAATGATCCCTTGACGGTGCGAACAACTTACCTAGCTGTCATTTCCTTTCCTGGTCGTAAGAGTAACTACAGCAAACAGCAACAGGAAGGTTGACAGGAACAAAGAAAGCCCTGAAAATCTCAAGAGGCTGCGTTTTTGCTGAGTAGTGGCAGTGATACTACCGCTGATGGTGGATTTTATTCTTACTATGAGAAATGACGGCTGCGCTGTGGATGAAATGGGTCTGCAAGAGTGCTGGCACTCAGGACACACTGTGGGTCTTCACATTCCCAAGTTTATAACTTTTCGTGAATGCTCCCCCCCCCCTTCTTTTTTGCGTGAAAAGTTCAATACTACCAGAATTCTGTCATATATCTTTTCTTAAAATTTGTACTGGCTTTTTGTATGTATGATATACATAAATCTTGAAGGGTCAAAATTAGAGGGTTTTTGTTTCTTTTTCAGGAAATAGAACAGCAACACCTGGGATATGCTAGTTTGTAGTCTCCTAAGCAGTGCAAAACGTTCGGAGATATTTATTTCCTCCATGAACAGGGTTAAAAATTTCTGTAATGAAGACAGAGGAAATGTGTTCTTCCGAAACCTTGCTAACGACGTCTAATACTAAATGTCACGGTTAAAAAGTGACCAAATTTTACATATCAGTATTATTAAAAATATTGCGATTGCACTTTTCCTGAACCGGAAAAGAAGAGTTTGTTTTTTTTTTTACTTGTTCTCTGAAGGACTTATCCAAACTCGCTCGTAGACCTAACAAAGGTGACGTCAGAAAAGGAGGCTATCACGCAATATCATCTTCAAGATTTCATATACAAGCAACATACTAGCTCAGGGAGCGATACTGAGGTGAATATATACATAGAAAAAAATGAACTAATAATTTCATTGGAAGATTCCGTGTGACGTAAAATAATTTCAATATTCTTTGGAGAATGTTTTGGGAGATACAATTAGAAATTTTCCTGGGGAATTTGTTGGTATAATAAAGTAGCTTTCAGTAACACGGGTCGTTCTTCTAGGGCGTGCTTTTTTTGCGCGGAATATAGCGTTTGGCTGTGATTAGCAAATGTTTGGCGAAACAGTGTACAGCTTTTATAAAGTTTTATAAGTTAGTTCGCTGGTTAAGGAATAAGGACCATTTACAAGAAACCTGACCAAGAGTGATTACGGAGGTCATGTGAGTTTCTATTACATAAACCCTTCATGAACTGTAGTATATCTAGTCTGTACAGTTAGATGCCTTTCTTTTAAAGTAACTTAGCATGCTGCACTTCTGCGTCGCACTAAAATCTTCATTTTTAGGTGTGTTATTTACATGTAAGTAAGCATTACAGTGACACAAGTAGTCTTGTATCCTTAGTGTTCGGAGGCGATGGTAACTGTCGCCTTCAGTTTCTATCGAACTTCAGTCTCCGATAATTACTAGTGAGTTATGCTGTCCTCAAGTTTTGCATAGGAACTAAATTCTAGAACACATTATTGAAGGAAATATACAAGAAAGGATAGCCGTGACGGGAAGACGAAGTAGAAGACGTCAGCAGCTACTGGATGACCTTAAGGAAAAGAAAGGATGCTGGAAATTGAAATAGGTAGCACTAGATCGCACTCTGTGGGGAAGTCGCTTTGGAAGAATCTATGAACCTGTCTTAAGACAGACTACGGATTGATGATGATGATGATGATTATGATAATGGTGGTGATGATGATGACGACGACGATGAGGATGATGGTGCTCCGCATGACACAATTTTCAGTAATTTGTGTCGAGCGTATTTTTATTAAACCTGCATCTTTATTCGGTCTAATAATTGCTAGAAGATTTTTATATTGAAATCATACAAGAAAATAGCAATTATGGAAACGATTATTTATGTCATAATATTTAGTAATTATCCCCGGGAAGCTCTCTCTTAAACTTTTATCTTTAGTAGTGATCCTCGGAAAGATCTGCATTAGGCCTAGATCTGTATTGATAATACGAAGCGGGTTTCTGTGTTGTCATATCGCGTCTAACAATCATCCAGCGGTTTACTACTGAACCTTGATTTTGGTAATCATTCTGACGCAATTTTTTATGGAACCATAATGTCACTAACCGCTACGTACAGAACTCATACTGAGCGTTGTGTTCTCATTGTACTTCCTGTGTTTCAAAGTCATGTAGTGATATCAACAGATAACAGCTCTGTAAAGTCTGTTATAAATGACAGCCTAATGCTAAAACTATTGATTCCTTTTTATGTCCTTCTTCGTGGTGATAAGGCTGATGGAGTTGTTAACGGTGTGTGAATAGGCAGTAGCTAGGCGGTCTTGTTGCTAGCATGTTCTGCTTGATTCACTTCTCTGATATTAGAAACAACGGTGTTACATTTCCGACGCAAAATTTGCAACAAAACAGCGTAGCTGGTTGAAATAATCGTAGCTGACTGAATATTCTCTCTAGCTGCAGCAGAAAGTTATAGAATGCGGTTTCAAAATGGTGCACGTAATGATAATAGCATTATAAGGAAATGTGATGAAGTCCGCTGACAGCTTCATGTAAAATAACAGTTTATTTTGCGTCGACAAGGTGAGAGGAAAATCGTCCGTCTGCTAAATTAAGCAACATTCCACGCGAAAAGGTACAAAATTAAACGAAAGTACAGTTTTTCATTAAACATACTATATTGACGGTTGAGGTTATGCACATTTCGTGTAAGAACGAACCGTGGAACTCATTCGTTGTCGGAATATTTTGAGTTCAATTCGATATACCCTGATTGAAATTTTGATTTAAATTTTCTTAGTTTTTCCACAGTCCCTCCATGAAAATTTCCCGGATGGAACCACAAATTTAGCTAATACCTCTTCCTTTCACATATTACTTAATTAGAATTCACTAATAATCATAAACCAATAAAAAGCATACAAGAGAAGGGAAGGACCGAGGCACCACATTGTAATCTGTTCTATGCGTTGCGGATAAAAAGCTGGCCGTACATTCCATGTTGGACATTTCTGTTAATTGACGTTGAGCTTCATCATGTAATGGAATATACAAGCGTTGAGTCGCCACTCCGTCTGACATTTGTGGCAGAGCACTCCCTCTCTGGATGTCCTTCACATACACGCAATATTCATTTGCATTTTAAAATCAAAGTTCCGCTATAAATGACGAAGAACCATTTGTCCATCAAACAGTTCGTGCCTGTATGTGTGGAATAAAGTTTTGGGCCTTTATTTACATCAGTAGTTTCACCCTTACGAATATACTGTACATGTGAGTGGCTTAACAGACGTTCAGCTGGGAATCGTACGTGATACGAGGTCTGAAGGCGGTGAATATTTATACTGTGCTGTTGCGCGTTATGATACCATGTGGCCTGGTAGGTTGTTGCCAGTGTTTTATGGGGACACGCTGGCCTCGTGTTCAATATAAAAGTGAAAGTTAACCACATACCAGCTTACGCTTTACTCGTAATGACACAGAAAGCTGTAATCTAAAATTTACCTTTTATTTCCACTGGAATATTTATATTTATGCTTAAATAGTGCTTTCTTAAATATTATAAAGATGCTTTAATTAATGTTTGGTATTGTTCAGTGCGTTTGCTTCCTCTAAAACTTATTTATGGAAAAATATTCATGTCATTTACTTATCACTTTCTCTACTACATGTGAAATGCAGACAGGTGAGCGCTGAATATCTCTAGGACTGAAGAAACTCAAATTTCTAAGACTTTCAGTTATCCGAGAAGTCGTATTGTCGCTTTCCTTGCCTACTGAGTTTCACATCATAATTTTTCTAACAATGCTGTACGAAGGAGAGGGTCAATGCGAAATATAATACGTGTGCAGAAGTACTGGAAACAAACCACTGAGTAAATTCTTGTGTTATATGTGCGGCACAACAGAGCACAATGTGGTAAAATAATATACACATGTTCATTCCTTTTACTTTTTGTGTAGTACAGGTATGCGCCGCATAACGACGTTTCGGTCAACGACGGACCGTATTTACGACGGTGGTCCCATAAAATTATAATATTATAATACCATTGTGTCACAATTTCCTACAGTATTCAGTACAGTAACATGCTGTACAGGTTTCATAGCCTAGGAGCAATAGGCAATACCATGTAGCCTACGTATGTAATAGGCTGTACTATCTAGGTTTGTGTAAGTACACGTTCGCACAACGACAAAATCGCCTAACGACGCATATCTCAGAACGTATCCCCGTCGTTAAGCGACGTATATCTGTAATGGGTATAAACATTTCGTTGTCCAGGCTGAAATGACAGGTTATTATATTAATAATTGTCCAACGAGATGCAACACAAAGCAGTCTATTTATTATTCTACAAGTTCACTCTACATGTTTCGTGTGTCAACCACACCCATCATCAGGAGTACACAAAACAGTAACTACAGCCTCCGGTACTGGTCATATATTTTGTGCAGCTAACTCCCTGTAGAGTGAATTTGCGGAATAATAAATAGACTGTTTTGTGTTGCATCTCGTTGGGACAGTTATTAATATAGATCAATAATGCACGGAACCATAAACATAAAAGAGGGTTATTAATTATGGAACGAAATAAATAAAGTAAAGCAGCTTAACTGTCGAGTGTTCTCAGACAAATGGACGTGTTAGAAAGTAAAAAATGACGATTAATAGGAATAAGGATGTTTACCACACTGACAGAACATAAGGATAAGACTAAATTGCAACATTGGGCACAAATAATAGCAAGGTTTAAGAAAATATTAGAGAAGTTAACGCGGAACGAATCAAAAAGGAGCATAACCCGTGGGCAGGCCGGGGGTTACGAAGATGACCGTTATTATAACATTGAAGGGGGGGGAAGTATTTGAAATAACAGTTCAATGTCCATCGAATGTTCAGTAAAAGTTTGAAAACGTTTACTATTTAGCTCCGATTTCAATAGGTAACACTCCCTGTGTTTCCTTTTTATTACACCACAGATCTTGAGGAAAATACTGAAATGACATTGCCTGTAAATCTGAAATGGTTAGCGACTGAATCGTACAAAAGTGTAATTATTGTTGTTTATTGCAGCCACCTACTCGCCTTGTTCTAAAATTACCACCGATAATCCATATTACTGCAAAACTCATACACACATAGTCAAGCGTGAACCTAGTTGTGTTTATGAGAATATATATATAATACCATGTAAATATAGAAACAAACAGATTTGTCATACTCTTGTGTGATTGGATCGGCTTTGAGTCTCGGAATATGCCGTATACTCTAAAATATTGAGAGAATAGAAAAATAATAAGAACAAGGAGTAGAAGAAAAAAGAAGAAAAATAGAAAAATTAGAAAAAAGGGGAGAAGGAAATAATAACAAAAATAATAAGCATTTTCAATTAGAACAGTGAGATATCAAATGAAATTATTTGATGGTTGAATTCCTGAATTTGATGCAAAATACCTTGGAATACTACCTCTAATTAAGCCGCAAAACCTGAAGAAATAACACCTGAAGGCGGATGGATACAGTCATACATAAAATCTTCGTAAGTAGTGTGATAAAACTAAAGCATAACTTTTAACCTTACTAGTGCAAATATTTATGATTGCACAATGACCCAGGGAACGGAAAAGGCAGGAACTGCACATAAAGTCCTCCTAACTTTTCCATTTCGACAACATCGCATCGCTGTTCTGAGTGACATTTTAGATTCAGACAATGTTCATTTGCATTGCAAATAAGTAGTTCGTCAGCCGCCCACCGGATATCCTGTAAAATGCGACGTTCCTCACATATTTGGTAGCATCCCTGTACCACGCATATAAGACATCCATCTAAAGTACAGTGAAATGCAATTATGACTTCGTATTTTATGGCGAGTAAACAGTTCCTTCGGTAAGTGACAATGACTTAAACTCGAGAATCAGTGGGGGCACCACACCCAGAATGACTCTGGAACATACATGTTGTTAAGGCAATACACATCGCGTATCTGCCATTTCGTAAGTTGTGCTGAAAGACTGCATTTCTGAAGCTTGTTTTTCTTCCAACATCAGGTAGAATCATGCAAATTTCTATGTTCGGTCCATTAAATGGAGAGCATTGTCCAATGGGACAGTGTAGTGGTGCCAACATTGTAGGACTTCGTGGACATTTAAAGAAAAATATGGTGAAGTGTCCAGCATATACCAGGTTTGTAACACAATTTCGAGATAAATTTGCGGCCCGGACAGGGCACTGAGGGTTCCAAAAAGTTAAGGCTCACAAATTTCAAGACAATCGGCACATGAAGGTGGTATGGTTGTCAGCACTACGTACCGGCCGCCTTTACCCCCAGAAAGTATTCCTGGTACTCATTTCTGTTAGAGGCTGAGTCGACCGCACGGCCATAGTGCGGCTGGAAGGATTATGTTAATGACACCATCGGAAATCGAACCCGCCACCTTCCGACTTGTAGTGCAGTAACTCAACCAACTGCGCTGTGGAGCTTATATAAATTGTCCTGTATAATAAACACGGAGAAGGGACGCCGTCGGTTACTGAAACCGAGAAACTGATTCCATCTGCAACCGACGTCAGTAATTAGTAGTTTGTGGTTTTACAAGCAGCCTATGTAAATCATGGACGCTAGTCCGGAAGGGCCCGCCCCAAGTCGAATTTTGTGAAAGCCTGAAGTAAATGTACATATACGCAAGAAATCTAGCTGAAAGCTTAACACAAATACGCTGGAACTTGATTGGCTGCATCATGACCGTAATGGTGTCTGTTTTTTTTTCGCCCAGCAGTATTCTTCCACCACCTTGATATAATGATATGAATTGACGTATTTGTTAACTGCAATTGGGTTGACGCCCAGTGGCAGTAGTACGGTATACATTTACTTACAAACAATACATAGAACAACACAATGAAACAGGGTATAGAGAACAGAACATACATAACAATAAGAATGCATAAATATAACAGTAAAAATGTGTCAATATGCTTTCACTCCCGCAAGGAAAGACTAGGCGCGCACTTCAAAAATGTTATTCTTTTTATTCTTTTTTTTTAATATCGTAATTATGAAATTGTGTCACCCTAGAACTACCAGAAGCATTTTTATGACGCTTGATACATACCGGCAGTTCTTACTAAAATTTGAAGACTTTCCAGTTTTGGTTAAACGATAAACTCTTTTCACGAACCCGTTTCTGCACTCAGCTGAATTGCAAATCTATAAACGTTTGTCGCAGCGAGGAAAGAAAAAAAACTAAAAATTCTGTTGAGGAAAGTGAGACGTTCTGTGCCATGTAGGCCCACACTTTTTTGATAAGTCTTAAGTATTTCTTAAGACAGTTGGATGAAACTTATTTTCATGTCGCGCCATCTCAAATCTGATGAAATTCTAAACTCGTCGTGATACCAATTTTTGTTGCAGATACCTTCTCGTGCTTGCCGCAAATTTTATATTATGAGAAAGCATCAAAAGTTTACATTCTCTAAAGCACTATGCAGAAGCGCTACCAAAGCGATGGAGCCATAATTTTACCAAGCCAACGATTACTTTACTTACCACCAAGTTTAACATTAAAAAATTCTGCATGGTGATTACATTAAATTTTTGTGTTTCATATGACTGTCAGAAGAAAGAGTAACTTTTGGATTATAGATCTTTAACAGATTGATTTTTATAACCGAAGTGGAGATCGTTTACTGCGCGGTACGCACTGAGTCCTTATTTAACAGAGATACTTCTTGTTCTTAAAAGGGTTCAGACACTAAAATTCTATGATTAACATAACACGGCTACTTGTTAATGTAGGTTTGGAAGATTTTATGTATTTCATAAACAACTAAAAAGAGCCTTGGTGACTAAACACAGTGTTCCAGAACAAATTTGCAGTTTTACGTTCTTCAGAGTTACCTATCGCAAAGGGTGAGTGACTTTAGTACGGCTGCAATCTTTTCATTTCTGTCGATTTCAAACTGAGGCATTTGAAAATGCCAGATTTCACAAAATACACTTCATTCTTTCCACCTTTGGGATCTGTTTGCCATCTGCAAATACAGAGGAAATAAAACCGTTAGTTATTTCCAGAAACATTCGGTGTAATTGCGGGACATTTATTTTGAACTCTTAAAACTGTATTCATACTGGAATTTTGAATAAGTTCAGTATTTGGAAACATCCTTCACACTTAAAAATGTTGTTTCATCTGGATTTATTGATTCATTATGTCATATTTCAGTGCCGATGGCAACTACGAAGTACGGTACAAGTCCAATGTGTTGATCTACCCCAACGGTGAAGTGCTGTGGGTTCCTCCAGCCATTTACCAGGTAAACACATGTGTGGATATAAATAATATTGTAGCAAACACTACTTATCCTGTTGCTTGTTACAGAGAATTGTGCTTATGCGTATATATGAAAGTGCCTGGGGTGTGCTATTATTTAATGCTTATTTATCTGTTTCTCTCTAACTAGCTAGTCGTCTATCGATATACCTATATATCTACGGACAGCCCTAATTCTTTGCCTCTTCTTTTGTTTTCGACTTACTTGCTTCTTTCCTCTCAACTCATATGTTTTTCTATGCTTTCTTGTGGATGATTAGACGACCTACGAGGGGTGTTCAATAATTTATCTACCTACGCATGAAAGAAGGCAATGAGCGGATTGAAACAAGTCTGTGCATGTTGGGACATGTCTTGAGGTGTCACATATGCAGCCTCAGCTCAGTGCGATTCTAACTGTCAGATTGACAGCATGTCAAGTGAACCTGTGTGTGAGGTTTCTAAGAAACTGCTCGATTTGGAGCAAAGATCAGTTATAAAATTTCTTACTAAAGAAGGCAAGAAGCCAAAGGAGATACTTGAACGCATGGTGGAAGTTTATGGGGAGTCTGCCCCTTCTTACTACAAAGTGAAATTTTGGAGTAAACAATTTAAATTGGAAGAGAGTCGATTGAAGATGGCCCTCACACTGGGCGTCCTGTGGAAGCGACTTCCGAAGAAATGTGTCAGAAATTGGAAAGTTTGATTTTGCAGATAGACGAATGAAGGTGTCGAGATTAGCGGAAGAGACAGGCATCTCAGCAGGAGCAGTTTGGACCATTATTCATGAAAAGCTGGACATGTCCAAGGTCAGTGCAAGATGGGTCCCAAGAATGCTGAGT
>Ga0123352_10019573_pt1 | contig 10796 bp, 10 predicted proteins | sample TergutLab28metaG_FD_89700 | JGI IMG/M metagenome (GOLD analysis project Ga0123352, IMG submission 89700) | Labiotermes labralis P1 segment gut microbial communities from Petit-Saut dam, French Guiana - Lab288 P1 | ecosystem: Host-associated > Arthropoda: Insects > Digestive system > Gut ... | reverse complement strand
TTTTGGAATAAAACTACATGTTTCGGACAGTTCCTCTGTCCATCATCGGGAGTTTTTCACTGTACACACAGTAATGGTATATGTCATACAGGTTTGCTGACAGCTTGCGTGCAGAAACGTTCCGTCCTGATCCTGTTCGCAAGCTGTCAGCAAACCTGTATGACATATACCATTGCTGTGTGTACAGTGAAAAGTCTTGATGATGGACAGAGGAACTGTCCGAAACATGTAGAGTTTTATTCCGAAAATATATTTGAGAAATTAGTGCATCTAGTTGGTTTTATTATAAGAAAGAACCATTGTGTTACAATTGCCTGTAGTATTCAGTACAGTAACACGCTCTACAGGTTTGTTGCCTAGGAGCAATAGGCTATATACAGTATAGACTAGGTGTGTAGTAGGCTATACTATCTACGTTTGCGTAAGCACCCTCTATAACGTTCGCACCACGACGAAATCGCTTAACGACGCATTTCTCAGTACGTATCCCCGTCGTTAAGCGACGCGCATTTGTATTGCCACATCTTCCGCACGTTTACATTTTTTTACTTTAATAATTAATTCAAATGAGTGCACAACGACTTTTTAAAACGTGAACTTTATTATACGTTACTGCCATCTATGAACTTGGAAGGTTTTTCACTCTAAAATATGTTAAGTTATATGAATATTAGATCTGAGGCACAGGACATGACGGTGTGAACCGGATTCGCCTGCAGCGGGGCACAGTTCAACGGCAAGATCCTGATGAGCACGGCGGGGGCCGCGTGCACAAGTCAGCAACTATCACCATCTCACGTACGTCTTTACTCCGTGTAATTAATGAGCCAGAAAGCTATTTTATTCGAACTAATGACAAGTCACCCTGGGCCTACAACCGAAAGGTGTGCACGGTGAAAGGTATGTAACATTTTTCTGAGTTTAGTACATCCTTTTGCTACCTTCCGATTAGCCCCGGGTTGTCACGGTCAAACCCTCTCCATTCAACACGTACGTTATTTAATTATTTCATATTATTACAATGTTTATATTCAACTTGGTCCTAATATCTGCTTTATTGGTACGTCTTAATACGTTCCTATAAGCTACCCCATTCTTCATATTCAATCATTTTTCATTCAAATATTCCGTTCTACACTTATGAATAGTGTAATATAAACTACGGCGACTACGAAGGGGACGACAAGCTACAGTTCTACGTAAGACGATGATAGGCTACAGTTATACATAAGATGACAGGCTACCGTTCCACACAAGATGATGATACGATACAGTTCCACATAAGACGTTGCTAGGCTGCGGTTTCACACATCATGATGACAGGCTACAGCTCCACATAAGACGATGATAGGCTACAGTTCTACGTAAGACGATGACAGGCTACAGTTCCACATAAGACGATGATAGGCTACAGTTCCACGTACGACGATGACTGGCTACAGTTCCACATAAGACAATGGGCTACAGTTCTACGTAAGTCGATGACAGGCTACAGTTCTACAAAAGACAAATGTGACACTGTACTCACGGTTGACATGGTTGATGTAGTAGGAGCCTATCTGCGGGTCGTATGCCTCTTCCCAGCCCAGGGGCAATTCGTTCCCGATGCAGTCAGCAAACGTCTGTGGTTTCGTAAACCTGCGACCAACACAAAATATTTACAAAATGACTTCAGAAAGCCTCCCAAGAATGAGGTCAAATGCGAATCTCAGATTCACATCAAGACGCACAACACAAAAGAAAAACACCGCGTCCTTCCACAAACTTACCAATTTATGATCCGGACAGGAATTTCTGAGTTACAAAAAAAAATATGTTTAATGCAGTCAACAAAATTACAATTCTGCCTAATGCTCAACACACTACACTTCTAACCATCTCACCAACATTCATTTCTCTTACGTACACACACACACAGTCAGAGAGACACAGTCAGTGGCTGCATGAATACGTTAATATTTTAGGCTTTTATATGAGTGGCAATACAAAGTAATGCCTACTTTCCCCCCCCCCCCCCAAGAAACATCACTGCAATAATAATGCAATCTACATATATCATGGGTTCATCCTTTACAAAGTTGGGATTATTTTTCCACATAGTCTCCACCATTATCAACAAACTTTTTCCACCTTTGCGTGAGACTAAGTATGCCGGTCGCGTAGGACTGTTTGCTGTTCAGCCCGTCGTCGGCAAAACGGCGGCCTCGGAGTGCATGCTTCAGGGGGCCCAAAACATGAAAGTCGGGTGGTGCTTAATCAGGAGTGTAGGGAGGAAAATGATGGCGAACAGTCCTGCACACTGCTGCAATCGCCTCCCTTGCAGTCTAGTGTTTATGTTCCACTAGCATCCTAAGGGCTCCGCACCCGCTTACGTATGTCAATACCGTGGTTCAACGACGCCAATACTAAATCCCGCGCCTGGACAAGTTCCGAACGCACTTCCATCCACTTCAAATCTTCTCACCGCATACTACCAAGTTCTTACTATGCCTAATTATCCATACACCGGTAAACACGTAGGAATGGCGGTAAAGCTCAGAGCATTCTTAATCTCGATATAAGACCGTAAGTAATCGTCTTTGCGATCCAGCCACTTTAACTCGGGGAATAACCTTCGTCTCCTGGGTAACAAATGGGCAAAAAGTGAAGTCCACATCACAGCCGATATGTCCACGAAGGCAAAGAAGACATTTCGTGCCCTTGCTGAGAATATAACGTTCGTCGTCCAGCGTGTGCCCTGTCCCCATGGTGACCCAACTACCGCGCCCTTCTTACCTATGCCGAATATTCGTCTCAGTGTAACCCGAACACCTTCCTACCTGTTTTCGAAATGGGCGATTTGCATGGCAGACTCAACAAAAAATTTCGTTTACATTTAGGAAACTGGAATAAGTTAACGGTGAAACACATGCACATACAAGTATACTATCCCACTGCCGTATAGGCCCACTGTTAACCGTATGAACTTATGCGTGCCTGGTCTTTTAACAATTTATCTCAGACGCCTGTACTAAACTGATAATGGCTGAAACGCAAGGGCAAACCAGCGACATTTTGGCGGTGAGTCTTCGTGCACGTGGGGCAGTGGCCTAGCCGCTTCGAATGCGGAAGGTCACAGTTCATCCTGACGGACTTTTCGCCGTCATTCCAGACCACTGCTGGGAACAGTGGGCTACTGTTGCCGACTCACGCCAAGTCTGACCTTCCCAGTGGCGAAGATGGGGGGACTTGGACAGTAAGATACTTATGAGCAGTAACCCACATGTTCCAGATGGAAATACACTGCACTGAAGTGCAGATGTGTCTTGTGCGTGCGACCTAATTCTATTATCTTCTCCTGCGGTCTGATCAGAACTGTGCATAAACTTTTTTCAAGTTTGTTATAAACGGCACACATAACAAATGGTGACCAATGCCATGTGACAAAGACACATCCCCACACTATCAAGGTCAAAGCTGTTCTCGTCAGTCGAGGGCAGTACATGTCACTCTTAATTATGGCCGATGAAAAATCTAACGTAGCTGACAGACGTACATACGCTGTGAGGCGAAAAGGGCGGGGTATTGTTTTCGTTTCGTCAGTCAATCCGCCATCGCCACTGCCGAAGTTGCCGGTTACTCCTCGTCTTCCGTCAAACAGACGCGCCAAGAACTAACAAATGGCCTATACCTTACAAAACGCCAGGACCTCTTCCTCCCAAACTGTAACGTCACCTCATGTATTTTAACATTCAATCGCAAACACACCAAGGTCTTATTTTATGTTCCTGAAAAAGTCGGCGTAAATAAAAAATGATAATGCCATACGAAACAGAGGTAAAGGTAATATAGCGCAACCATACACAGGTCGTTAAAACGAAAACGAGATTGAATAAATCACGAAGTGTTGTATACTGGCAAGGGGTAAAGGTAAAGCAGTCCCATTACAGGCCTGGACAGGCCCAAAGGGTTGCAGGAAGTTAAGGTTCCCAGATCTCGTGACAGCGGCACAGGATGGTGGCAGGTTGTCAGCCGTACGCACCGGCCGCCTTTACCCCCAGGAAACACTACTGGTACTCAATTCTGTTAGAGGCTGAGTCGACCCCAGGGCCATAGTGCGATCGGAGGGATTTTATGTCAATGAAAAATCCACTGACACCAGCTGGGATCGAACCAGCGACCTTCCGATTTATAGCACAGCACCTTAACCACTGTGCTACCGCGGTCCCACCATTGGCAAGGGGAGTAAAAGCATAAAAGAAAGAAACAAGCGCTGGCTGTAATCATGTAAGCATTCACCGTCTGCACAGGGAAGAGCGAAACATCAACTTAACTACGACTGATTGGTTGGCAAAAGACATCAAATAATTCTGTAGGGCCTAAAGCGGTGGGTGATTCACCCTTTCTACGTCAGCGCGAATGTCATCCCGTCTCTTTTCTAAAGTTACATTTCAAACGCGGAATGGTAAACGTTGAGGCCGCCAGTGATTCCAGATGTGATACACTATCGTCAGATTCATGCGGAACTGACATAATCAAGAACCCTACCTGCTTCACGAAGAAACCGGACAGTAAATGTAACCCTTGGATAGCCAAAGGATTGGACGCTGTGAAGTCCACAGAGAGTCTGGGGCTATGGGGAGTAGAAATACAGTGGGGTGTGCTACAAGAAACGATGCTACAACGAACGAATGCTACAACGAACAGTTTTATCAATAAAATCAGGATGCAACAACGAAGTTTTTATCAATAAAATCAGGATGCTGCAACGAACACAGATGCTACAACGAACAGTTTTTATCAATAAAATCAGGATGCTCCAACGAACGCAGATTCTACAACGAACGAATAATACAATACAAAGTTATCAAAAAAAACCAGGATGCTACAACGAACGCGGAGGAATATTATTTATTATGGAAACTTCCATTATAGTTTTCACTACGGGAAGACCGTTTATGCTTTTCAAATTTACATGTACAGTGTATAAAAGTTAAATAAATTTTATATTATTTTTTACACTTATACTTTTGATTTTGTGTTATATTTTCCCTGTTTAAATTGTTATGTTGGATGGTAACTTTGCTCTAGGCTGTGGGCCTGGAACGAATTACCCCTAAAAACATACATTTCAATGTATGCTAGAACGAACAGATGCTATAACGAACGAGGTTCTAGAACCAACTACGTTCGTTCTAGCACACCCCACTGTACCTTAGCCCCTACACGGAATTGAATCCGGATTCCTTGTTCGTCCATTCCATAGCCTAAGCACTGCGATGACTGATCTGAAGCACGATATACTTTCTTCAAGTCATTCATGAAAATCTTCGCATCTTTGCTAGATACATATTTTAATGTATCAGGAGAATAGCTGCTGGCGGATCATATACCAATCAGAGTCTCACGCCGATGACATGAGAATCAAAGGCAATTTTACATGTGACGCTACAATTCCACTTCAGAAACTGGTTGAGGGACTGCTACATCAAATGCATGCTAACAGCAACTGTGCTGCGGGATCAGTAAGCAATATACGCGGCAGCCACCGAGCGAAAATGTTTGTGCCTGCGAGTTCCCCTCTTAGGCTTGTTACGCCCGCGGGAAGTACGGAGGTCGACGGAAAAGGAATTCCATTCGCTCGGCATTCCTAGAATTCCGCAATTCCGCAGACATCCGCACTGCGAAAAAAAAATCACACAAAACTACGCCGCAGTTTCTGTATCACAGAACGATATACTATCTTCGTCTTCTCTGTTCATGTGGAGCCAATTTCACCCTGTGGTTGTTATGAACCTCCGTGCGTGTCCCTGCGCACACAAGTCCATGAATATTTTCTCTTCAAGTGTTCACCAGTACGTTAACTGCAAATGTAAAATATTAGTAAAACCTACGCTGTCACAAAACAAATATTAACCCCGTCTAGACTGAAACGTACACGTATTTATCTGTGAAATTCCCCACAATATCTGACGGAACAATCCACGTCTTAAGGTTCCCAAGCTTCGACCGTTCGTCCTTCTAACAATCGTACGTAGTATTAAAATCAAGGTTAAGTATGAAGCATTTGTGAAATGATACGACAGGGGAAAACCGAAGTTCTCACCGAAAAACCTGTCCCAGTAGCACTCTGTCCACCACAAATGACATGGACTGGCCCGAGATCGAATACACGCCTCAGCGGTGGGAGGCTGACGGCTAACCGTAAGAGCCATGGGCACGCCCCTGTGTAAGAGTCATGTGAGAGTCATTTAGGCTTGATGTTCACTCATCTCGTCTCGATGATACCTGTTGCGGCTCATTAACAGATTTTTGTATTCAAGTCTGTGGACAAGTACCGTCAGTCCTCAGGCTTATCCTGTGACGAGACGAAACGTCTATCTTTTGTCCTGGCAGCCTCGACCCTTCTTACCTGCATATTTACATCGATTAATTCCCATCAGCTGTGTTACAAATTTACAAAGGTTTCAGTTTGTACACAACGCTATCCTATATATTGTAAAGCAGATCACCTTTCATCCTATTCATCATTAAGGATCAAACCTAAACAATGATTTCGTATCACACAGTTTTCACTAACAATTCAACGCGCCAGCCAATCCGTTAATGCTTTATTTTGCTCTTTGACCCTTGAAAATGAGGCCGATAGGCTGTCCCGAAACGTCGCTAACCACCAATCACTGCGTAACATCCCAGAAGAGAGATCTCATTTACACCGCGGCGTAAATTTGAAATCGCGCAAATAATCGCTGTTTGTTCCGAGGGCTGCACAAAACACTGGCGTCGAAGCCTCAGGAAGTTCCTGGAATTCGCTGGTAAAATTTACAGAAAATCGCTTTTATAATTTACAGGAATTGCTACTGTGAATAAAGAAATTTGTCGCCTTGAGGATGTCAGGAGAAAACTCACCGAAAAATCGAGAACCAACAGTTGGTTTCTCCTTCACGGAAAGTGCTCCAGCACACCGGTCGGTTTTGGTCATGGATTTCTTAGCAAAGAACAACGTAACAACACTGAAATATCCCCCATACTCTCCTGATCTGGCTCCAGCTGATTTTCACCTGCTCCCCCGACCGAAATCAGCATCGAAGGGACGGCGCTTTTGTGTTACTACTGACACCACTGAGAATGCGACGGAAGAGCTGAAAAGGCTTTCACAAAATGGACTCCAGGAATGTTCCCAACACCTTTAGTCACTGGCAGAAGTGTATAGTTGCACAAGAGGAATACTCTTGAAGGAAATGTAGCTTACATGTTTGAACTTTCTTGTATTTCTCAGAAATTGATTCCGGAAACATTTTGAAGGTACCACGTATACGCACTCTAGACAGACTGTTAAACCGTGGTTGCCCCTGGGCCTTAAAGGGTTCATCGAGGTCTGATGCTTTGCTATGGGAGACGTGGAACCTTTTGCACCTAATCGGTTATGTCGGCGGAAACAGAAACCCAAACCCTGAAATGAATCCCCGTCGTTGCCAGCCATATCTACAATGCCAACCCAGGAGGCGTGTAACATTAACACAGCTTAGACTATGTACAAAATAACAATGAATTTATTTAGCCGGGTCAACGGTATGTAATGATGAAATAACACTTTCGTTAGGTAAACGCAACACGGCAAGGTGTGACGACGAGCCGCACACTTACCTACGGCTGTGAATGTCCATTTCTTTGTGAATTCCAGATCGTGGGGGGGGGGGACCATCGACGCGTTGACAAAGATGACAAGAAGTCCTTTGGCTTCAGGACGTTCCATCTGCATCTGTTTATTTTGTTGGGAAAACTCGCCTTCTATCCGGGAATAATGTTCTGATGATATCAATTTATACTCCTAGTCATTTGGTTTCTATTCGTGGCCTTTTTAACGATGCGGTAAAGATAAAAAATCGAGAATTAGATGGGGGGGGCATGTAGCGCGTATGAGGGATGGGAGAGGCATATACAGGATTTTGGTGGGAAAACATGAAGGGAAGAGACCAACTGGGAGACCCAGGCGTAGATGGGAAGATATTAAAATGGATGTTCAGGAAGTGGGATGGACTGGATCGAGCTGGCTCAGGATAGGGACAGGTGGCGGGCACTTGTGAATGCGGTAATGAACCTTCAGATTCCATAAAATGCGGAGAATTTATTGAGTAGCTTGAAACCGGTTAGCTTCTCAAGGACTCTGCTCCATGAAGTACGATAAATATCGAAAGTTACCCCAGCGTCCAATTATAGGGCGATTAATGGATGACTTGAAAGGTTGACCGGGACGGGGATGCGAAAGGACGCAGTCGAACTTTAAGTGCGTCTGCTGATGGTTCGAAATTCGAAACGAAGACCTAATGTACTGGAACGATTTCTAACCAGCGTACAGCTGTGTTCGCAAACTGGTCCTGATCAGAAAAGTATTTTTCACACTGTAGTCAAAATATACGCCATAATGACAACCACGCTTCGACATGAAGCACAACTGCTCATCCACACAATGGCAAATACTTCAGTTAACTCCAGGCAGAGCTATTCCCATGAGCTTGCCCCGGCAGATTGGGAAGCCCTACGACGGCTGAGACAGCATTGGGAAGGAGTGGAATGGAATGTTGTGGGAAGGGAACACGGTGCCCCTCGCTGATCTCTTCCTTCCGGGGGCCTGCAAGCCAGCGTACAAATGTGAGGGGCGGAGCTGTTAGGGACGCATTGCCAGCATTCCTCGGCCTCCCCCGCCTACCTGCCAGCCAAGCCAATTGCTCCAACAGCCAGCTGTGGTTGCCTCTATGCATCTCTGCCCTCCTGTATCTGTATCTACACATATTTGGGCTTACGTGTTCAAAACAAACTTCCTCTTAAAACGGCCTTATTTTATACAATGAGCTATTTTTACAGCACATAACATGGATCCTGCATAAAAGGTTTACCGCAGTACAATTCTTTGAAGAGCACCCCACGTTGTCAAGGGAAAGAAACTCTGAAATTCTTCACAGGTTCTTAGCTCTCCAACACAAAAATGATCAACGCACCTAAGGGTTCGCATACAGTACAACTCGCACTTATCCGGACACTGGTTATCCGGAACGGCTTGGCCCTTCGGGTAAATTTGCCGAGAATTCTGCAAAACTAACTCACCTTGAAATTACCGGTTATCGGATCAAGTACAGTAGTGTGTTATGGCTTCTAGAACTTCATATCAGGCGTGGTCGAAGGGTTTAGACGCAGGTACATACTGTAAATAGTAACAGCCGAACTTCAAACTGAAAATTTAGCCTATTTTCGAAAAAAAATCCAATTATCCGGATTTCCTACATATCTGGATGGCTCGCCGTCCCAATTAATCCGGAAACGTTGAGTTCAACTGTATTTATTCGGACTTACAGTTTACCGAATTTTATTGTAGCACTGACTACATACGTCAAATCGTAAGGTTACCAGTTAATAATGAAATAGCAATGATACTAAAGAGAGCAATTGTAACCCTAGTCCGGAATTTGTGCCGAACGACTGGGGAAACGAACCTGTCACACGATTATCTCCGGGTCAAAATCCAACAGCATGCCCCTCACCCCCACCTCTCACGTTCTCCGAAACTTGTTAATCGTTCAAAACATACTTCAGTATAAAGAAGAGGACAATACGCCCTGCATGGTCACGGATGGCTGTCAATTTTCCTTTCGTAAACCATAATGAAATGCATGAATATGCATGATAATAATAAGCGTACAGCAAACACCAGTAATCTGTGTTATCATGCACATCATAATGCTATAAATAAATAGACAACAACTCCAGTTCGGTAATTTCGTAACATCTTTGGCATGAAGAGTGACAGTAAATGCGCTTGACTTCATACGCAAAATATCTCGTCTCGGGGTTCAGGGGTCAAGCATGTGTAGCTCAAGACATTCCATACCAACACACTTATCACATTTCATGTTCCGAAATAGCGTGCAAAGACGCAAAGTCAAGGAAGATAACCCTTGTCCGTAATTATTCGTGCTATCAGTTCATTGGCTGAAGTTTCTTTCAGGGAGAATTCAAGTTATAACGTCCCCACATCCAATATAAAACAGCAAACACTGAAACGATCTCGTAAACTTCCCTGCTCGCAATAAAAACTTCCATTTCACGATCGGTAATGAGTGTGGCTGTCATCACCGACCTGTCTCTCCGTAAGATGCACCACGTTTCCAGACCAAATTAAGTTCTCAGCATTCACAATGCAGATTTTCAAGGGTCCAACTACCTTACTTAAAGCCAAGGTGTATAAAGCCATGGCGCTAGGTAGCCGTGTGGCTGCTGACTTTTGTACGCTACTGCCCAATATTTGTGAGTCCTCTGTAAGGAACTTGTTTATGTCACAGTTCTGCCGCCTGTAATTTGTAGATGCCTCCCCTTAGATTTTTGGAAAATCTGTGCACCCCTGACGTAATAACCACATTTCACGTTGTGCACAGAATGTTTTACGAAGGATCTGCTAGATCAAGTCACGGTACGATCACAACTGCAACTGACGTGGAGAAAATGTCGAAGGAACCCTCTCCGGAAAATGCAGGTACGTTCCTGAAAACAGCATTCGAACGCTTTCTCGCAGACGACCTCCAGGGAATTCAAACAACACCTTTCGAAAAGCACGGACACTTTCTCGCGGAACACTCATCGGTGAACTTACGTAAGTCCCTCAAACTATGCCGAGAACTTTTTCTCGCACTACACACATCGGAATTCAGGCGAGTCAAATAACGTAAATAACCGGTCACCACCGCCCCCCCCCCCCCGCCCTGCCTCCACTCGGCTAACGGGGGGGGGGGGGGGCTATAAAAATTAAAAAAGTTACCCCACCC
>Ga0123352_10019568_pt1 | contig 10797 bp, 9 predicted proteins | sample TergutLab28metaG_FD_89700 | JGI IMG/M metagenome (GOLD analysis project Ga0123352, IMG submission 89700) | Labiotermes labralis P1 segment gut microbial communities from Petit-Saut dam, French Guiana - Lab288 P1 | ecosystem: Host-associated > Arthropoda: Insects > Digestive system > Gut ... | reverse complement strand
AATTCAACAGCACAGTCGCAAACTCCTGATGATGGATATATTAATGTCCGAAACATGTTGAGCACATAAGAAGTGAAATAAAATAGCAAGTGACATCAAGTTGGTCTTTTATTCTTCAACTATCACAATGATGCACGGTCCAATGAACATAAAAAAAACAGTTAGCTCTTTGAAAGGGGTTTATCAGATTAGGACGCTCCTCTCCCCTTTCCTCCTGAATAGGTGAAAAGACCCAGGTCTATTATGGCATAAGTACTAGTATAATAGGCGACGTGATGGACTATGTCCAGAACCCGAGCACTCCTAGTACTGTGATCAGGAAATAAGTTTACATGTCCTATGATTTTGCGATTATCGTATATTCCCAACGTTGAAGCACGTCTTTCCGGCAAGAAACGTAAAGACGATGCTGATGTGTAAACAGTTGTGTCATGATGACCGGTAAATCAATGGAAATGGACCGATATCAACAGGGAACACAAAAGTTTGTCGCGCGATACGATAAATGCCTAATTTACGGCAAAAGCAGTTTGGAAGAGTAGTTGGGATAGCAGTAAAATTAAATCTAAACTGTTTTTATTGGCGTTAGAAATAAGGAACCCACACACACATGTTGTAAACTTGTATTCTGACCGACTCTCGCACGTAAAGAAGGATGTGATCGGTGTTCCGGCTAAGGCAGTGTTACTGAACCTCCTCCTGTCATGATAAAAGCTTAACCGTTAGAAGATTTACGACATATCCAGCCCTCCGATAGGCTCCCGAATGCATTAAGATGCGTAAGATTACCGTCAATAATAAGCAAAAGTACTCTGCTCCATCCATTCAATTACATGGCAATGCAGTAACTGCTTTACAGGCTCATGGCTGGAGAACGAATAATCAGTTTAGCGAGTAAAATTTCACATAATTTTTCAGCTCATTCATTGAAGTACCTAGGCATCTTACGCACGAATCTGTCGCGGTAGCGGAACAATCAATAAGAAGTGTCGGCTTGGTCTTGTCTGAGCAAGAATAACGTCAAGTCTGCCGGCCGGCCATTGCAACAACCTTGTAGCACTTTAGCACGTACAAGTACTCAAACACTTGGTGTCAAAGTTGGACGTGGCGGCTGCTGCTACTGTTTCAAGTGTATGCAAATCGCAAGAATATTCTACTTGGTGGCAGCAGGCTTGTACCTACTTTGGTCTCTTACACTTTCACCCCTCCCCAACTGACTCATCTGCCTGCAAGAATAACACTGAAAACTTCCGGTAATCGTATTTTAAAAATCACTTAATTAACTACAACGTGGATGTTAGCAAAGGGGCGCGCCTTTATTATGCATTTTCCTTGGAACTTCACGACGTTATAGATTTCTGAGCTCTCTTTACACATTTTTTTAACTGGTCTAGACGATCAACTTATAGAAAGGCATGAGAATCTGGAGACGTCTAACGAACAGAAATTCAAATTAACCCCTAACATTTAATTGGAGCACAAAATGGTAAAGACGAAGTACGTTAATTAAATGCCTTAACACCGGAATTAACGAGGCCAAGTACAGAATATGTTTCTGGCCAATTACCACTCTATATTCACTATAATAAATTATTGCGTTATGCGAAGTATGTTAAATGGTTTATTTTTATTGTTACACCGTGCATGTTGTCGAGTTACTCAATTATTACACCAACCAATGCACATATATAAATTTTATAAATTTTATATATGTGCTTTGGTTGGTGTAATAGTTGAGTAATGTTAAATGGTTGTTGCACGTGCAGTATATTAAAGGCATTTCTCACATGGGGCACGGAAAAATGCCATTTCACCTGCAGTATGTTATATGATAGCAGCCCCTGCAGTATGTTAAAAGCATGACTACCATGCAGTATGATAAATGATCAAAACTGAACCTTCATCTGCAGTACGGTACATGCGACACCGGCAAAATCTTAAAAGCATGATTCACATACATGCAGTATAAGAAATAGGTATTCCATCTGCGCCGTAATATTTGATGACTGCTTCCACTTCAGCATGTTAATAGACTTATTCACATGGAATATGATAAACTACCTCCAAACCTGCAGTATTACAGATGGTAGCTGCATTTTCAGCATATTAAATGACCAATTCACCTGCAGTATGGCAAATAAATGTGTCGGATACGGTGTGATAGAAGACTATTTCACTTTCAATCAGTGTCAACTACAACAGGCCTACGACGAATGACTGGTGCGTCTGTAGTATGCCCGCCACAACTGCAGTAAGAAAGTAGGGTTATGTCGACTTTGTTTTCCTGTTTTCACGCTCCGCTGAACTGGCGTTACTGTTTGGTCAGCATTCTCGGTGGATCGTGGAACTTAACGTGCTTCTGTACGCTGCTGCTGCTGCTATGCAGGGATCTACTTGTGATAAAAATGTGAAAGGAAGCGGACAATTCTCTACATTCCCTGATATATTTTGAAGCTTTACATGTGTGAAGCAGTTGCGACGTGACACGTAGTGTTTTGAAAGTAATGTAATGAGCACCGGAGGATAAGAAGCAAAGTTAGTAGGCGGAAGGCAACACTGACAGGCAAGAGGCAAGAACAGTGGGGAGCCACATATCAGCACTGACAGGAAAGGGAATGGTAAATATTCCAAGAGCAGCACAAAGTCAAAATGAATAGAGGGGAACATACCGACAATTAGATTTAAGATGACCAGCGGAGAGGCAGGTAACGACAACAAAAGGCAAGATGAAAAGTTGGTCTTCATTTCCCTTCCTTTTTCCCCTCAACCTGTTCTACGTGAAGCTAATCGAAACACGAAAAAACTGAACGGATTCGTGCATGGGCAATTCCTGACCCACTAATCTCTGTAACGTTGTTTCATGTCCTTCTAGCCCCACGTCTCTTCCGGCACTATTACACTTGATGAAGATGTACGGGTACATTTAAAAATAAGGAACTGTGTACACTGACCGTGGGTACCAGCCTTATGACTGTCCTAGGGTACGAGACTCGTAAGCCGTATGAAACTCTGTACGTTCTACAAAAGACACATCTGAAAGGCGTCCAGAAAGATTACATACACACTTCCTTAACGTATCCCGCTCGGAAAATAAGAAGGGGTTCAAGGTGCATAATATTTCAAACTCAGATATGCCCGAAATATTAGGCAGGTATCATTCAAACAACTGAAAGCTTAGCAACACTGGCCTCACAAATGGATACTGAGCAACGTAACTCTTGCACAATTTCCCACCTGCTTGACCGCCCACCCACACCCACACGCGCGCGCGCACACACACACACACACACACACACACACACACACGCACACACACGCACACAAACACACACACACCAACACACCCACCCACACACACCGACCGACACGCACGCCCACACACCCCACACCACACACCATACACACACACACAATACACCCCCCACACACACACACACACACACCCCACACCACACACACACACAAAACACAAACCTAGCCACTAACACAGGTGTTTCGATCTCGATCTAGCGGCGAAATATGAATGTCAGAACTGTCCGAGGCTACTGGACTTCATATACACAACGCTTTTTCATCTTGAGAACTGCGATCTTCTGGGTTTCAATTACCACTATTCGCTGCGTGATAACCCAGAAGAGCGCAGTTCTCATCTACTTCGCGGCGGAAGCCTGAAATCGGGCATTCTTTAACCTTGTTGAACAAAGTTTTACTAAAGACGTATTTCCTGTCTGTAAATACACACCAGAAGCCATTACACAAAATGACAAGTACAAATTTTTAGTGACGAAACACTGAAAACTGACAAACTTAGTATTACATAAAAAAAAATTACACACATAATTGAGGTAGCTGTTCCTAACACCTATAACAACTAAACTGTATATAAAACCTATTACACACGCCTATTATGTTATATTGTAAGAAACAACAAGCAGCAGCTGTACCAGTAGTAGCATCAGCAGCTGATATGGCGTCAACGATGCTGCACCAGAGTCCAACTTCTAAACCTGAAAGAAGGCATCTCCAACAATGCACGGGGCAGCAGCGCTTGGATTATTCCATCAATATCGAAATGTTTATATACGAAAATAATTGCGATCAAGTTTTTGTTACTTTGTTAAACCCTGTATCATTATTATTATTATTATTATTACTATTATTACCATTATTATTAAAAATTAAAAAACCTGTAAAATGGAGAATGTACAACAACCAGTTTGATTACAAGAACACAGACGAGAGGCTAACATTTAGAAGGATTTTTGGAAGAAGTGAGTTTGAATGCGGATGCGCATAACTCAGGTTCGTTTCTTACGGGTGATTTGACACTATCTTCCTTTAAGTTTCAAGTTATGTTACCTTTGCACTGCTCATATATCATCATCATCATCATCTTTTGCTATTATTAATCGATAAGCTGTATTCGCAATCGAAAACTTATTTGGGTTTCAAAAATATTTTCGTTTAACTTCTCTGTAACTGGCAAGTAATTTTGCCCTTTAATTGTGATGCTTCCGTACAAATTTGCAGTTCTGTGGTTTACACACTTGCAGAAATAAATTTGCCTACGATATCGACGCACCTAACACAGTAGCAATTTGGAATGAGAGTTGATCACTGTGCATGTCCCCCGTACGTATTCAGAAGTATTCATGCCATATACAGAATGCCCTCATTTTACACGTTAGTAAAAGCCAATAGATTTTGATTACCCCTGGCGTGCACTCTGGTTTGTGGATGGGGGTGGATGAAGTAAAGGGGAGTTAGCTGTGTGATTTACAACCCTGTAACATGGGGCAACCCGCCTGAGTGACTCTCTGACCAATGGCTGACCATCCTCCCACTTTCTCCCCGCGGCCCCCAGCCAGACTACATTCCAACATGTTACAGCATCACAAAGGATTGCTCACCTTTCCTCAAATCGTATCTCCAGACGAACGCTTTCATACGTCATCATTCTGACTGAAGTGCAGCAGATGCGAAGTTCTGTGATTCAGCATAACTCACAGAATTCGGGGGTAGTAAAATAGCACTTCAATTTATGGAAGAAACTAGTGCAATGCTAAATTTAGAGCAGAGCCTTGTATGGTGCTGAAACTTGGACACTTAGAAATAAAAGACCAGAAATACCTTGAAATTTGTGAAATGTGGTGCAGCAGAACGATGGAGAATTTCAGCTCGAATGACGTGTGAAAAATGGAGAAGTATTATACAGAGTCAAGAATGAAAGGAACGTCCTACATACACAAAAAACGGAAGGCAACTCAACTGGTCACATCTTGGGTAGGAACTGCTTTCGAAAACTCGTTATTGACAGAAAGATAAAGGAATGGGAAGACGACGACTAAGACGTAAGCACCTATTGGATAACCTTAAGGAAACGAGAAGATACTGGAAGTTGAAGGAAGAAGCATTAGATCGCACTCTGGAGAAATCTTGAAGAAGCGAATAGACCTGCCGCAAGACAGAGTATGTGCTGATGACATGATGATAACCGATGGCATCATCATTATTATTATTATTACACAATATTTCCCTAGTTTAGTAGTCCTAACTGTAGTATTTATTTACTAACTGTGTATTCGTGGTTTATTTAAAAGCTGTCAGTGACTTAAGACTACAGAGCGTCGACTGGTAGAATGATGTACGAATGAAGAATAGGGAAGAATGATAAAGGAAGCGATGGTGGTCGAATTTGAGGGTTTCCTCACCGGAATTTGCCGAACGAGGCTAAGGAAAAGCCATGAAAACCTCAGACAGAATAGCCTGTGCCCCGCTAAATATTAGAACCGGGTTCCCCCAGAACACAAATGCAATCATTACAACTTGAGTCTACTTAATTTTCCCTAACTATGTTGTAACGGAACTTGTGTAGGATAAGCACTGGACACTTCACATTGCTGTCGGTTCACAGCGATCAACCAATACGACAATAAGGATTCAAAAACACAGTACAAACTATTTAGTACAAAATTAATGTAACTAGCCAAACACACCATTATCCATAACTTACGATGTTGTGGTACACAGCCCATCTACAGGTGTCTCACTTCATGTTCATATAGCAATTGTTTCTTCAGCGTCGAAACGCAAATAGACTTTCATCTGCGGACACTAACGTGTACGAGTAGTGACTCTTGTTACACAGCAGTCGGTCACTTGGCCTTCCTTTGCCACTGATTTGTTATTTAACAACGTAACTGCCCTTTCTGCAGTCTCCCACTCCCGACTGCCTCAGCCCTCGTTTTCCCAATGCATAAACAAACAGCAAGACCATTTTAGGGCCTCCCACAAATCGTTGAACTGTTAAGACGAAACAGTCGTATGCTCTTCCCGCCATGGACCTTGAAACTGGACCAGAAACAGGGCAGGGAGTACTTGAGCAATTTCGTACGTAGGTCAACTCAAACATCCACAGGAAACCACTTGCAGCGCTCTGGCTTACTTTTGTGTACGTGATTCTTAACATTGTTAAATGACAGATGGGAAAGACAGAGAACCTGAATTGAATTGTAGCAGACATTCAGGGGACCTTAAAGTTCCCTCACTTCATTTATGAAGAAAATTCCAATTTGTTTCTGTCTTTCCAAAACATTCGACTTGCACACTTTTAAACGATTTATTATCCGTGTTTGTAGTACGAAGGGAATAAACTTGTAATAAGCTTCCTTAGTCTATCCTCGCCTCTCCTACCTCCAAATCAACTTCCTCACCAGAAGGTAACGTAGCTCTTGTGACTTTTAGGGTACTATGTCTCTGCCCAGTAAATTAACATCATTTTCGTAGACCAGAACCTGAAATGTACTACAGGCATATTCTAAACCAAACTTCAAAAGCTTTGACGAAGAAGCATCTCCCTGTTTCAGACCATTCTGAAGAGCAAATGCGCCTGACAAATGTTTACATACACACGCTTTAATACAGGCTACGTTTCTTTTTAATTAATTTCAATGAGTGCAAATAATTTCACAGTTATAACTAAAATAAGAATATTTTAAACCATTTCCATCCCTCCTGAACACACAATAATACTTACAATGTTGTTCGTTCAGTGCATTTTCGTATAATAAAAGACAATAGTACTTACACATTTCGCACCCAAATTCAACGTGTGTGTGTATATATATATATATATATATATATATATATATATAAAATAAGTAGGTCTAAGTCACAATGGCAACATGGCTCGGCATCTGTGCACTACCACTAAACCATCAAATGCACATACACGTAAAGGTGTACAATTAATGGGGATATTCCGCAATTGGAGTTCTGTCCTGTTTGAATGATAGACATTCTCGTATTGTCTGTTAATTATGACGTCTAAATGCACAATGATATTTTCCTCTACTTCTAAAGGTGGTCCTGAGAGAAGTACTGCGGATTAATTTTACACACACACACACACACACACACACACACACACACACATATATATATATTGGATTGTTTCCATCCCGTTGTGTACATGTAACAAGTTTATTAAATTGAACCGTCTTTACACAACATACAAATAACAGTTGCAATTTACAACTGGTTAATTAAGCGACATGTTTCGGCCTTGTTCGGCCATCATCAGGCTTACAGAAAGATGGTGTTAATTAAGGTACATTCGTTCGCTATACCGATGAAATCCCATCGGTATAGCGAACGGTATAATTAACCAGTTGTAAATTGCAACTGTTATTTGTATGTTGTGTAAAGACGGTTCAATTTAATAAAATTTGTTATATATATATATATATAGTTGATAACAGTAATACATAACAATAATTGCTGCTGTTGTATCACACTACCTGTTAAGTCGTAATTTTTCGGCCGCTCTTCATGTGGTACTAACGGAATTACACGATATACGGGTAGTTCTTTAACTATCGTCACGCTCAGCACGAAATAACAACACACCGGTGACCTGTTGGTGTTACATTTGACATCCTGTCCCTGATGAACTTTACCCTCTTGTCTGCTCATTAGATAAGTTTCCCTTATGAACGGAAAAGACAGTCCCTACGGGCCAATTAACATTCCCATTTGCACGGGAAGTTGTGTTATCAGCTGTCGGTTCAGAGACATTCTATGACCCTCATAACCTTCTGTACTCCCAATGAAACTAATACTTTCATAAGTTCCTAAATATTTCACCAACCGAATCCTGACGAACCAAATTCAAAATATCGTGAATTATTCATTCCTTAGGCCCTTCAAAAGATTTCTCTGACGTCTGAAACAGTACATAACAATAGTAACACGCTATTTCTCAAAACTAAACGCATGATTCCGATATAAAAGCAAAATACTAAAAATACAAACAAAATAAATAAATATGCCTACAAAGATATAAAGTCATGCTAAAACAAAGAGAGGAAAAAACCATGGAGATTCTTTTCAAATCTGTAGTTCGGAGACTATGAGAATTCCTTTCTATTTCGAAACACAATGGATCACAATATACAGAATAACAGTCTAGCTAGTTCCTGTGTACGGGTGTGGAATGTGACCATGTTCTTCGAAATAAGACAGTATATTACAAGAGTTTGAAAACTAAGTATCTATATCACAGAGGGATGAAGTACACGAGCGAATTAGGATAGGCCTGGGTGCAAAATTCCACATTCCGGGTGTCGCCTAATATTTTTAGCATAAATACTGTGGTGTACCCCGAACAGACAAGACTGTGTACCGTGTCTTTGCACCGGACGGAAAGTACCAGATAACGATGAGATTCGCAGATCATTCCAGGACTGTAGGCCCTCAGCATGGAACTTTCTTCAAGTCACCTATCTGTCTCCTATGATTTGGAGGTCGCTCCTAGATTTTTGGAATACTTGTAAACCCCACCGATGGCCCTACGATATAATAAGCAACTTCGGCATGAGTGCTCTTAGGACAGTGAGCACGAGCTGGGCGTTATGGCCAGAGTGGAGACGACTAGGATGCATTAATTATTTTGGCAACAAAACGTCCTACAGTGCTGGCACATGCAAAATAAAGAGATGGAAGGTAACATTAAGATGCATGGAAGTAACATTATTATTACAGGCGTCAAGCTTCGGATTCTGCACGTCACATTTACGACTTTCTTTCATGACCTGGCGACAGGGTACCTCAAAGGAAAAATCCGACAGTTCTGATCTAGACTATACTCTCAATATGTCGACAGACGTTTCGGGAAGGAACACAGAATTAATTGGGCTTCGACTTCTTTCAGCTAATAAATTTCAAGTCGTATGAGGCTTCGCGTAATTTCACGCAATCAAGCAGTCCGCGCGTTCCGCATTGCGCAACATAACATTGCCGTGGTCACTTGCGTCTCACCACGCTCTGTCTACAGCTCCAGAACACTCTATAAATTCTTTATCTTGAGGGAGTTGATTTTATTTCTCGAAATTTTTACACCCCTGCAGCACTCTACTTATCTGCGTCCGTCATAAATCAGAGCCTCTAAATTATTATGTATATTCCTCTTCTTTTTCTTCAAGATAGGAAGTGGTGACCTTTCTTCCTACCCTTGTTCTTGAGGGATGGTTGGGGGAAGTGGTTGGATAGGCCTATGCAATGCCACATTTATCATGTCATGTATAATGTTCCATGTTAAAAGAACGAGACTTTCTATAAGCGTTGGTCATATTTGAATTTTATCAACAACTTATTTCAAATTCAATTCCCGTTGCGAAGGCATAATGTAACATGTCCACCCTCCGTCCGCTTTATATCTTACTAACAGTCTACTCGTTCCATTATAATCTCAGCTTTCAATTTCCTTTAACATTTCGTGCTGTCTCCTAGACTTAAAAATTAATTAAATAGTTCAAATGTATCATGAAGCCTTGCGACGTTGCACGCAATTTCGCAAAAGTCGCCCGGAAAGGATCGGGTTCTAAGAACATACAGTGAAAACTGGGCCCGCTCAATCTGTTATGCGGTGCGTGGAATTGCGGCAAAATGTGGTCTGGATGCCGGCAACGTAGCATGTAGCACACAGTGAGAATGAGTAGGAGCATGTATACTTATACGTAGAATTAGCATCATCATCATCCTCCATGGATTAGGTCGTTTGACCTGTTCCGGCATCGACGCATTGCCATCGTTTCCTGGGGCGTCCACGGTCTCTTCTTCCTCGAGGTTTGTAGTTGAGGACATGTTTCGGGAGTCTGGTGTTGTCCATTCTTTCAAGATGGTTGATCCAGTTTTGTTTGCGGACGGGTTGGTAACCCTCCCAAGGAAAACAAAGTACCCATTAGCAAAGACGCACGTAGAATTATACCTGTGTACTTTTGTGTGTGTGTGTTTTTTTATGTTTTGTTGTCCGTGCACCTCGATAAATCCGTGTAATGAGCACCAACTTGATGCACTATTTATCCTCAGTTTATTTCGCCAACCAACCTCTACATATTTCGGGCATATTTGTAGCCCATCATCAGGAGGTATACTGTATATATACAACAGTTGGTACGCGTTGTGCTTTTTAAGTTTCCTGTCTTTTGTCCGAGTTGGGATGGGACTGAGTTCCATCTCAACCCGGCCAACAGACAGTCAACTAGAAAGCACAACACGTACCAGTTGTTGTATATACACAGTATACCTCCTGATCATGGGCTACAAATATGCAAGAAACACGTAGAGGTTGTTTATCTCAGTATTTAACCAACTTGATGCACTAAATTTGTTTTAAATAAGTTTTTATTTCATGCCTCTACATGTTTCGAGCACATATGCTCACCATCAGGAGGTCAAAATTGTATACACAGCCTCTGGTATTATCACACCTATAGGTGGCCGTCTCGTGCACGGGTT
>Ga0123352_10019567_pt1 | contig 10797 bp, 6 predicted proteins | sample TergutLab28metaG_FD_89700 | JGI IMG/M metagenome (GOLD analysis project Ga0123352, IMG submission 89700) | Labiotermes labralis P1 segment gut microbial communities from Petit-Saut dam, French Guiana - Lab288 P1 | ecosystem: Host-associated > Arthropoda: Insects > Digestive system > Gut ... | reverse complement strand
AGATAGATAGATAGATAGATAGATAGATAGATAGATAGATAGATAGATAGATAGATAGATAGATAGATAGATAGATAGATAGATAGATAGATAGATAGATAGATAGATAGATAGATGATAGAAAAAATAAGGTGGGGAACTGTGATTGAGTAATGGATCTTGTAATTATATTTGTAAGTATATAAATGCAGTTACAAACAGTATTATGCTACAGTTATACTTGAAACATGAATTTTATAACATAATTTTAATACAAGATATGAACTGTAAATAGCCTCAGGGTCAGCCCCGCCTCCGTAGTAAAAAATTATGGATCCACACCGGTTGTGTCACAAACTGCGGTTCGGCTTACGTCTTGTCACGAAAAAACAACGGTATTGTGTATGGTGTCACGTACAGACAGCAGCACAGTGTGCTGTGTCATTTTCAAACGGCAGCACTTTGTGTTGTGTTACGTACAGACAATGACACGAATGTGCTGTGTCACTTAAAAATGGCAGCACCTTGTGTTGTGTCACGTACAAACAGCGGCACAGTATGTTTGTCACGTACAAACAGCGGAAAATTATGTTGTGTCACGTACAAACAGCGGGACAGTGTGTTGTGTCACGTACAAACAGCGGCAAAGTATGTTGTGTCACGTACAAACAGCGGCAAAGTGTGTTGTGTCACGTACAAACAGCGGCACAGTATGTTGTGTCACGTACAAACAGCGGCACATTATGTTGTGTCACGTACAAACAGCGGCACAGTGTATTGTGTCACCTACAAACAGCGGCACAGTGTGTTGTGTCACTTAAGAACGACCCCACACTAACGTTGTGTAGGAAGCAAAGGTAGACCGGGTGTAGAAATTACTTAGTCTCCGCCGCGGGATACAGATAGAATGCCATGCTACAGCATCACAGCCTTCAAAGGTCGGTATTTGGAGCGACTCGGTACAAAGGAAGCATTGCTTACAGTATTCATTCAGTCTTCTCCCGTGACGGATCGAGTGCTATTTCTCAGTTGTTTCTCCTTTAGTTCTCCTTTTTTGATTGTTTTTTAATTTTCTAATTTATTCTTAAAATAAAATAAATCTTTGTTAACTTCGGTTACACCTAAATATTGCGCTCTCAAATGTTAGGCCGATGTACTATCCTGATCGTAACTCCAGTAACCTATGTTTCTCGTAGAAGAAACGGCTTCTGCTAAATGTGTTGCCATTCTCCTGTAGACCCAAATTAATAGACAGTTTTTTACTGGTGTAGAGACTATTCTTTATGGCGGGCACGGTAGCGCGAAGTAGAGTCGAACGCTTCCCACCTAAAGACGGGACGACCTATAAAGCATAAATTTGCTTGACAGCTGAGTTGTCTAGAAAACACATTGTATAATACAAACAAACAGTGAGTGTTAACAGGGAGTTCCTAACAGGCCGCAGAACCTACATTTCTGTTGCGTAAACTTCGGGTTCTACGTTTCTGTTATTGTTGTCATTGTTATAACTTAATATATAGTTCATTTCTTTGAATAATTTGTTATTGTAGGTTCACTGCCATAACGTTTCTTGTTATGGGTCTACAAGCCTGTCACGAGAGTCCAGAGAGGAAAGCTTAACGTGTCTGCTGCAGCTTACATAACAGCTTATCGTCACATGACTTGTGGAAGAAGCGTAATTACGGAGTATGCTAGTGTGAATTGAAAGAAGAGTTCTCGTTTCCACTATCGCTAGTGACCATTAATATCACTCATTTCCTCACATGTAATTTGTATTTGCCTGAGAAGTTGGTGATATTCGCCCTGGAGGTCATGGTGCAAAATGACAGGGACTTAATGGGAGAAATCCTACTATACCCACGTCCAGTGCAGAGTCTACAGACTTTAACGCTAAATTTGTCCCTTATAAACTGAACAATTCACGATATCGGAATAATTCTAATAATTTTCTTATCAACAATATTTCTTATATAATATGGAAGTTTATTTATAGTCTATTGATCTGCGTGCAGCAATTCTTCGCAAACACGAGTAATTTGCTTATCAATAAACACGATGTATCTACTGAAGTTATCTTGGTTTCGTAAAAATTTCACTTATCAGTGTTTAATGTTTCATTAATTATCGCAAACGATCCGAATAAATTCTTTCACACGACTGTCGTTTCTTGTTTCAGATTCTACAGAAATATTGCCCATATGAAATTGCCAATACAGGGTGGGGCAAAATACCCTCCGTACTTTCAGTAGGGCATTGTGAAGGGAGGGGAGGCCGTAGAAGGGTGGGGTTGGGCTCGAAAGGTGCAGGTAGTTGGAAAGTTCCCGTTACAGCACTCTATAGTCGTAAAGATGGTGTGGTCCAACGAACAACGCGCATTTGCCGTCGAAACCTACTTTTGCAAAGTCACTCTATCGTAGCAGTGCAACGTGCGTTCCGTACTCGCTACCAAATCCCCCCTCGGGACCGAGTACCGGACCGAAAATCCATTCTGTTGTGGGTTGAGAACTTCAGGGGAACTGGAAGTGTGTCTGAAAAAAGATGAGGACGACCACGGACCTCTCGAACATCAGGGAACATCGAGGCTGTCAGACGGTCCATTTTGCAGTCTCCCAGGCGCTCTGCACGCAAACACCAAGCAAACAACGGCCACCACTTGCAAGATATTCTTTGTAAGACTAGGTGATATAAAACTTCCTATATTGTAGTTTCAGAATCCAAAAATAAAATTTTTATATCTCGAATAGTTTTTTGTTATTCACCTTAAAATTTATGGCGGTTATTTTGCCCCATCCTGACCCTAATGTCGGCCCAAATTCACACTTTTACGCGTCTACCATCTTGTAGTGACTAAATGAAAGGAAGGGAGAAAGTACGGCTTTTGGTGCCCTCCAATGGCACAACGATTTAACCAAGCTTTGTGACAGTCTTTTAATTGGCTTAGAAGTTGAAAATGGGCGCAGACACGTGAGACGTTGAAAGACAATTGGTGTAAGTATTTCGAGAAAAATGAGACATGGGTTTACACGGTATCGCAAATGAGAGATATAAGAACTGGCAAAGTCATATAGTTCTAGTCGCTAATTTACCTATCTGAGCACATCGCTTATCAAGTCAGATCAACGACAATGCTATTGGGCTGTGAGGCAAAAGCGGTTTAATTTCTTCAAATAAAGAAAACATGGCTTACAACTTTTTATATCGTTGCACCGTGCATTTTGAAATCTACTTAGTTCACTCACCAACAAATGCACTATTTAGTAACTTGGTTTAGAGTTTTCAATTTACATTCAAATACACCGAAACATAGTTGAGGAATAAGAGGCCAACTTGATGTCACTAGTTATCATGCTTTATTTCACTTCTTCTATGCTCAACATGTCTCGGACATTAATACATCCATCATCAGGAGCCTGCGACTTTTCTATTGAATCACCACATTGGTCGTTTGTTCTTGTTTCAATGCGTGTTGGAGTTTCGGTGTGACTGATTTGCGGTGGTATCCATGTGGCAGGCTGAAATTTCAGCCTGAAGCTGTGCTTCAGCCTGCTACACGGATACCACCCCAACCCAGCCACATCGAAACTCCAACACGCATTGAAACAAGAACACACGACCAATGTGGTGATTCAATAGAAAAGTCGCAGGCTCCTGATGATGGATGTATTAATGTCCGAAACATGTTGAGCATAGAAGAAGTGAAATAAAGGTTAATAACTAGTGACATCAAGTTGGTCTCTTATTCCTCAACTATCACAATGATGCACGGTGCAATATATATAAGACACCGAAAAATGTAGAAGCGATATTATTGTGTATTTTAATGTAAATTTAAAATTTATAACCATGTTAATAAATTGTGCATTTGTTGGTGTGTGAACTACGTACATGGCTTACACCTCTTTGTCTTCTAGGTTCTCATGCCCTGTAAACTTTTAGGTTGTGCTCAGATGTTGGCTTAATTCTTCTTAGGGAAGAAAGTAGGCTAACTAAGCAATTGATTACGGCCCAAATCCCTCTAGAAAACCTAATAGTTCCACAGTTGGTCAAGAAATTCCCCGCACTTTGTGAGACCCAAACATTGTCGTGTACACAAGGGCTAACCACTCTGTCTACCTAGAGCCATATATATGTACCCATTCATGTCCATTTTAATATTTTTCTGCCAAATACGCATAGATCTTCCAAGCGGTCTCTTTCTTTAGGTTTCAATATCAAAGCCCGGTATACATTTCTCCCCTCCCTAATACGTTCCGCATGCCCCGTGCCTTTCATACTCCTTGATTTTGTCGCTTAAATGATATCTGATGAGCAGTGAATTTCCTGACACTCGGCTTAATGCACGTTTATCCATTATCCTATTGCTTCGTTCTCCTTAGGTCCCATTATCTTTCTCATGACCCTATTCTGGAAACCATTCTGCTTATGTTCTTCCCTTTATCACGTAAAGCAGAACTACAGGCTGCATTGTAACTTTTGTGTATTAATAGATACATTTTGAAAACAAATGTGAAGACTGAATATTCTTCACCACATGATATTCTGCGTACTCCGTATTTAATCTGTTCTTAATTTCTTCCTGAAGACGCGGTGGTGTAGCCTGTGTATCGACTAGGCTGTGGTTTCGACGATCAGAAGTTCGAATCCCGCGACAGGGGCAAAGGACTTTTCTCAGAAGAGCCCTACCGACTCTGGGGCCCATCCAGCCTCCTATTGCAAGGGTACCGGTTTTCCTTCCCCGTGGTAAAGCGGCCGGAGTGTGATGCCAAGCACTGACCTCCATCTAGTGCCGAGCTTAAGAACAAGTGGAGCGACACCCCTACTCGCACTATATGCTTTCATGACGAAGGACGGAGACAGCTTTATTTTTACTTTAATTTCTTCATGGTTGAAATTTTGATTTGTTCGTTTCTTTCCCAAATTTCTGAAAATTTCCAAATTTTAAAAGGGTTTCACAATTATCATTATTTTGTAATTTTAGGATATTAGGCTAGAAATGGTATATACATGAAAGTAAATGTTGTATTCCCTATAATATAAATCTGCCTATTGTTACATGCCATTCCTATTCTAAATAACTAATTCCACAGAACAGAATAACCTGCTGTCAAAGACACTATTAGTCGTTGGGAATTCTCCACCTTTAAATCACAAAATCTTATTGGTGTGTTAATAAGAGACCATTGGAACCTTGCCTGAAGTAATCCATCAAGTTCCTGTATTTTAACGTCCACTTTAATATTATCCTCCCAGTGATTTCTTGAGACATAACACCCCGTAGTCTGGTAGTAATTTACTTCCTCCGATACTATTGTACAAGAATTATTCTATCCTGAAAATTGGAGCAGTATGTTTCTCCGAAACGTCCGTTAATTTCTAGAAGACTATAAGTGTTATTTTCCAGAGTAACCTCCGTTGAATAATGTGGACGTAAGAGGAAGTAACGTGATTTGACGTATCATCCAGGCAACTGTCTGATAAAACTAAGAAAAGCTACGCATGATCTTGTATGGTATGCAGGAAGAGGGCTAACCATTCGATAGAGCTTTCAAAACGGTTTGTAAACAAATAAGCGATATCAAATTGTTAATTCCATTCTTTAAGAAGCCTCCTTGAGTATCTCCACTTTGACGAAGGCATTATTGCCGGGTAAGGAGACTTGCGTGGTGCAATGACCCGGAGAGCTATGCCGGCGGTAGCGTAGCTACCGGTAGGGCCACCCATGCCGGACAGGTCAAAGGAGAGTACCCAGACAAAGAGAGATACCCTGGCCCTCCAGGTTGGGGGGTTGGCTGTGCTGCTAGCGACTGCACCCCGTAAAAAAATCTATTGCTGCGAAGGTTCAACGAGCAACAGACCAAGACCCACCCAGGGTTGTAGAGTCAATAGGAGAAGAATAATTCTTTACGAAGAGGGTTATTCAGTTAGGATAACATCCTAATTCCTTGCTTAAAATATAATAAACTCCTTAAATTAATCCGCATTAATCCTCAGATTTCGATTTCTTATAGGTAAACACACGTGTGACCGGTCCCAGTGGCCGCGCGGTCTAAGGCGTCGGTCTGTGGCCGCTTGTCTGCTAAGATTGTGGGTTCGAATCCCGCCGGCGGCATGGACGTCTATCTGTTGTGAGTGTTGTGTGTTGTCAGGTAGAGGTCTCTGCGACGAGCTGATCTCTCGTCCAGAGGAGTCCTATCGACTGTGGTGCGTCGTTGTGTGTGATCTAGAAACCTCGTGAATGAGGAGGCCCTGGCCCACTGGGGGCTGTCGCCACAAAAACAAATAAACAAACACGTGTGTGGCGGATCTTCTATATATATTTGGCTTCAATAACACGACGGTTGGAACACTGGTTTCTAATTTTGTGTCTGCAGTATGCTGCCATATACTGACAAGTGAATCATGCTTGGAAGTTAGATGAGGAAGTTATACAGCCGCACTACATTATCTTAGCATGTGAAATTATTGATTTTGTAAATATTAGTAAAAATATTATTGTACAGATTAGCGACATAATGGATCTGGCTTCGAAGAGAGGCACAGTTAAATATGTGAGAATGACATAAAACCAAAATCTGTGACAATTGTTACCGGGAACAGTATTAACAAATTTTACTTCAATTCACGATACGTTTAAGAAAAAGGTTCTAGAAATTTTATCTTGTGTTACGCTGAACAAAAGGTTGAATTTTACAACTGTTGACTCATTTTTTTATCCACGCTGTTAGAATATATCGGTTATTCTCCCTGAAGGTGAACCTTTAAAGGTTGAAACATGTTGGAGTTACGCTAAGTGTTAATAAAGTGGTGATATAATAACATATGGGTGCATTCGTCAGTGTTTATTTAATATAATTCTATAAATGTATTTCGTTTATTATAGACACGTTGTCACAATTCTGCGTAACTTAAAAACACTGAAGATTAATGAGCAAATGATGATAATTTTATCACTTCTTATGTGGCCCCTTACTTTGAGGAAAGTTCATGTATATCATTAATTTTAATAGTACCTAGGTAATCAACAGACGCTTTGTGACGAGTAAGTTCCTTGTTCAAACCGTAGTAAAAGGTACTATGAAGACTTTACCCTGCCTTCAGATTCTCCTTGTAGTTTCTTTGGTCAGCTTTGTATAGGATTATGAGAAAATATTTTGTAACTGTATTTATCTTATTATATTTGTGGGCAGGTGCTTCAAAATCCAATAACAACTTTACATCACTTATTTTGTACAAGTTTTTTTTTCGAACGCCTCAACAATGCAACTATATGAAGTGCATCGAGTTCGATTTATTTGGGCGTCACATTTCCAGCATCTTTTATTCCAGTCACAGTCGTTTATGTCAAGACACTGAAGAGTGTCAATGAATAATCTTCCTGAATCCACGCCTTTCTCTTACCGCAGATACAATATCAGTCCGTTTTATAGAACCTTCGACTTTATCCTTCACTCTCGTTAGTTCTGGCCCCAATCTTTTTAGATCCCTTCAACTGCATCCGCGTCCTTATTCAGCATAATTCACGGTAATTTTCGTGCCATTACCATCGAAGTCATTGAATGCGATCGAAATATTTTTTATTGAATTATTGTACTTGTTTTTGTGTATGCAAAGTGGCTGTGACGATCCTACCTGGCTCATGTTGGACATTGACAATTGTACGAGACAATTACTGCACTTCAGTCTGTTACGTACGCCGTACACATATTTGTCTCTTCGCTTAACCTTTTGACGCCTAATGTCAACTATGGTGGTCGTACCGCAACGCTAACCTCTAAAGTTGCATTTTATATATTTATTCTACAAATATAGGTACTGAATATTTTAAACATGATATATACTGTCCGTTTTTTTTCTCTTCAAAATGCAGTTTGTTTCATAATTCTAACATATTTGGTTCCTGTATTATTCACATTTTATATACAGAGTGCGCTAAAATTAAAAAAATAATTCCGGCGCCAAAAGGTTAAATAGCGCACTGCCATCAATTGCGCGACTTAAGTGTAATCAGGTACTACGACGATCACAGAATCACCACTTTAGCGTAGTGAAACATTCGTGAGTTTTATCACAGCTAACGTCACTAAAAATAAGTAAGAGAGAACTACCACACCAGTCTTCTGAAGATGACGGCACGAGCAGGTCCGCAAACGTCGTGTGTAACTTTTATTTTTCGTGGGTTATTTTACGACTTGTCATTAACTCAGACTATGCAGCGTCGGTTTGGAGCACGACAGGTTAATTAAAAGGGGCCAGAAAGGAAGAAATCATATTGCAATCGAGCAACGATTCTAGTGATTTCACGAAGTCCCCAACTTCAGGCAGAGCTACAGTTGGCGATTCAGGGGAGAATGCGCGGCGTCATGTGCGCCTAGGTTAGTGTGTTTCTGCAAGCGGAACGATGGCGGTGCCGGTCTCAATATGTGCCATTTCGTGTTCAAGTGGCACACCAATAGCCGGAATACGAGTAGGCTACCACCCGCTCACTCTCGAATTTAGAAAGAAGCCCTGTCACGGGGAGAGGGGAGAAAAAAACGATAAACATCAGTCAGAACAGACAATGACGGAGCCGATATTCGAGCTACGAGCCTCCCAGATACAAGTCTAGGATATCATTGTAACATTAAACGATTCAGTGAAGTGAATCATTGGCCCCTAATCTGTAGGTCACTGTCCCTCTTGTTTCGCCGAGTTATTCGGAGGGTTCTCTGTATTCACACACTTTCACAGTCATTTTTGGGCCTCCTCTCGAGCCACCGCTTGGTTCTTCTGTTATCCTGTTTTTGTTATAATTATTATTATCATTGTCATCATGATCATGGCACTTATTTTATTGTGGCGAGAGAAATTTATATTCTTTTACATCGATTATTCTTCAAGATGTATTTTTAGGTGCCTAAGCAAAAATGCGAAAAGCAGCTATTAGTTTCGTCACGTCTGTCAGTCCGTCCGTATGGAACAACTCGGCTCCCACTGGTCAGATTTTCATTATTTTTACATTTGAGTATTTTTCGAAAACAAAATGTCGAGACAATTCAAGTTTTATTATAATCTGACTAAAATAACGCGTACTTTACCTAAAGACCTGTGTGCATTTAAGATGATATCTCGGTCAGTTCTTCTTAGGGTGAAAAATATTTCGGACAACAGTTGTAGAGAAAACCAAAACACACACTTTATGTTCAAAGCTTGTTTCTGAAAATCGTGCCGTATGAGATAATGTGGAAAAATATGGTGGAGCCAGACAGGCCACAGATGGCAGCATAACACGACGCATGCACATTGCAAGGTCGATAACTTAAGCTACAGATAAACAATCATAATATGTAATACTTACTGCTTTTCCACGGCAAAAATGGTTACGTGAACGCGCCTTAATATTACGTTTATATGTGCATTGCCTGCCTTGTTTCACTTAACGTAACCTAAAAGTAACGGCTATTGCCTTGTAGGGGTCTGAGAACTTTCGTGTGTGAAGGAAGGGCTTCTTACTCAAAGAGTGTGGAAATGGCTGCTAGGCTATGCTCGTAATTCAGAAAGCTTACAAGCCCAAACACACACATGTTAATAATGAATTGAACGCTTTGTTAATTATGCTGTCCTTTACTTTCAGCTTGGTTGCTCGGTTGGTGGATGTGTAAGACTGTACCCTACGTGCAGGGTGTATCTGTGGCTGCGTCCGTCTACAGCCTGATTGCTGTCTCGCTTGACAGGTGAGTAAGTACGCCACTTAGCAGATTAACCCCATAGGGTATTGTTAAAATATGTAGGTGTGATCTTTATTACCACATGTAATTAACTTTTAATACTAGTAAAAGAGCAAACTTTAATCGCTACGAAATGTTCATGTTGGCATTTAATTTTTATTTGGTTTATATGGGGCCTACTGTTACTGGAGCAGTGCGCAACTCAGTCTGTACTGTGACTAGCCAGATAATTCTACATTCATTTAACCCTGCTCTGGTACCATGAAAAAAGTTACGTTAAGAGTACCATGGGGTCAATATGACCCCACTGTAAAAAAAATATAAACACAGTTTATTACAATGTTCTTTTACCCCAAATAATATTTCACAACACAGGTTTGTACTTAAATATCGACAAATAGGCACGACTTTGTCTTAGGAACTTTCGAATATATAGAAGCAGATAGAGAAATATACAGAAAATGTATTACAAAATGCATACAATATTCCACAATATTTCATATGTGATTTTCTGATTATTTTACATATAGTATCATTATCTGTAAGTTTAACTTTTACTCCAGGCATTGGTTGCACAACCATTTGCTGTGCTCTTCGCACACAAAGTTATTGCACTCATTACAGAAGAATTTGGTTTTCTTGTCCTTTGATCTGGGACAAATGTAGCATCTCTTGCACTGTGCTGAATGACGCTGGGTGGTGCTTGGAGCTGGTGAGGTTGCCGGTAAAATGCCGCAACTGCGAATGACCTGTTTCACATCTTGCGTTGTTTGCTGCACTTCGAATCTCTGACGTGCATGTGGAACGATCAAAGCAAGGGCCAGTTCCTTCCAGAATTTTTGTCGCTTCTCTTTCTTATGTTCTCAAAGTTGGGCACATTTTCAGTGAAAATATCAAAAGCGTTCAAGGCAGCGCTGTCAATTATTCCATAAAAGAGCCTCATTGGCCAACGGTTTGTTTTTCTTGCCGCGGTGTACAAGCTGCACATTTGATCATGACTGTCCACACCACCTTTTTCCTCGTTGTAAAACACGTCTATTTCTTCTTTTCCAATATCCTCTTCCCTCTTTTTTTCGGAATGCATAGTGGACAGGAAGATGACCTTCTTGTTTTT
>Ga0123352_10019566_pt1 | contig 10797 bp, 3 predicted proteins | sample TergutLab28metaG_FD_89700 | JGI IMG/M metagenome (GOLD analysis project Ga0123352, IMG submission 89700) | Labiotermes labralis P1 segment gut microbial communities from Petit-Saut dam, French Guiana - Lab288 P1 | ecosystem: Host-associated > Arthropoda: Insects > Digestive system > Gut ... | reverse complement strand
TGGAGGCGAGATTTTCCGCACCCGTCCAGACCGGCCCTGGGGCCCACCCAGCCTCCTATACAACAGGTACCGGGACTTTCCGAGGGTTTAAGTGGCCGGGGCGTGGCGTTGACCACCCAGTCCATCTAGCGGCCGAGGTTAATGAAGCGTAGAGATATACTTCTACTTCACTTCTGGGCCTTCGTGGACTGTTATAGGGTGACCTTTACCTTTACCTTTACACAGCGGACGTGGAGGTGTCTCTCCACTTAATCTCAATCGAGGTGAGCTGTCAAATTCATGCCCCTCCTGCTTTACAATTTAATGAAAGGCTCAGTGGAACCCAGAGACTGTCTGGGCCTATAAAAAAAAAAAAGAGAATCTCTTGCTTTTGCCGACAGTCTAACACCAAATATTTCAGCCTGTAGCCTAGCCACTACACTGACTGAGCTATGCCTCCACTTAGTTATATTACTTACTCCTTACTTAATGCATGGAGCAGAGTCTTTCTTGAGAAGCTAACCGGTTTGCAGCTAGTCAAGAAATTCCCCGCATTTTATGGAACTCGAATGTTCATTACCGCATTCACAAGTGCCCGCCACCTGTCCCTAACTTACCACTGAATTGTATACATTCAGAAAACTTTGTAGACCATAGCGTAAGTTAAACAATAACAGGAAAGTGCGTTGAATAATGCAAGCTTGAGGACAAGGATTGAATTCGAGTAAATGAAAGCGGATTTAATTGTGAGTGTTTGAGCTGGACGTAGGATAACATTAAGGTAAGTTTCACAATACAATTGTGTCGATTTCGACTGGATATAGGATAATACTAAAGTGGGCTTAGTAATAAAAGTGTGGGATATGGACTGGATGTAGGATTATATTCTGTGGCGAAATCGTACATCGCCAGTTATGAACTTTTTACTGCTATGAAACAATGGGATTTTTGTGACCCATAAATATTCTATAAGCTTCTCGTGGATTTTGGTATAAATTTGTAGACCTGGGAAAACAAAGAGCTCGTCAGCATCCCGTGTCTATAGTTAGCAATCGTAGCTGCTGCATACAGCGCAAGTGTGTGTATGTATGTATGTATGTATGTATGCGTGTGAGGGCAGGCAAGGGCGCCAGAATGACTCGACAGTCGGCAGCAGCACACTTTCTGTCCCATTTCAAAACAAAAACTTTCGAACGGAACAAGCTTTCAAGTGTTAATTTCAAACAAAAAAAAACAGAAGCAAATTTGTTTTATGAACTGCACTGCTGTGTTTGACAATGAGTGTGCGGGCGTGCTTAGTGCTAATGTCGTCACGTAACATGTGTGTCACTGTGCTTAGTGCTAATGTCGTCACGTAACATGTGTGTCACTGTGCTTAGTGCTAATGTCGCCACTAACGTGTGTGTCTCTGTGCTTAGTGCTAATGTCGTCACGTAACGTTTGTGTCTCTGTGCTTAGTGCTAATGTCGTCATGTAACTTGTGTGTCTTTGTGCTTAGTGCTAATGTCGTCACGTAACGTTTGTGTCTCTGTGCTTAGTGCCAATGTCGTCACGTAACGTTTGTGTCTCTGTGCTTAGTGCTAATGTCGTCACGTAACATGTGTGTCTGTGTGCTTAGTGCTAATGTCGCCACTAACGTGTGTGTCTCTGTGCTTAGTGCTAATGTCATCACGTAAAGTGTGTCTCTGTGCTTAGTTCTAATGTCGTCACGTAACGTGTGCGTCTTTGTGCTTAGTGCTAATGTCGTCACGTAACGTGTGTGTCTTTGTGCTTAGTGCTAATGTCGTCACGTAACGTGTGTGTCTTTGTGCTTAGTGCTAATGTCGTCACATAACATGTGTGTCTTTGTGCTTAGTGCTACTGCCGCCACGTAACGTTTGTGTCTCTGTGCTTAGTGCTAATGTCGTCACGTAACGTGTGTGTCTTTGTGCTTAGTGCTAATGTCGCCATTAACGTGTGTGTCTCTGTGCTTAGTGCTAATGTCATCACGTAAAGTGTGTCTCTGTGCTTAGTTCTAATGTCGTCACGTAACGTGTGCGTCTTTGTGCTTAGTGCTAATGTCGCCACGTAACGTTGGTGTCTTTGTGCTTAGTGTTAATGTCGTCACGTAACGTGTGTGTCTGTGTGCTTAGCGCTACTGTCGCCACGTAACGCGTGTGTCTGTGTGCGTAGTGCTATTGTCGCCACGTAGCGCGTGTGTCTTTGTGTTTAGTGCTAATGTCACCACGTAACGTGTGTGTCTCTGTGCCTAGTGCTAATGTCGTCACGTAACGTGTGTGTCTTTGTGCTTGTTGCTACTGTCGCCACGTAACGTGTGTGTCTCTGCGCTTAGTGCTATTGTCGGAGGAAATGCTGGAGACTTCACAAAACCATAAGCATTGCCATGACACGCCGCCATTTGGCATGTTAACAGTTCCCAAACTGAAAATGACTTTCAAGGTAGGACTGTTTGCAATTACACCAAATTATAATCTTTTGGAAAGCAACCCCGTAGCAATTATTGTAATTAACTATAATTTAACATAAAACCGTGGAGCAATTTTGATTATACAGAGCAGCGTGCTGAGGAAAATATCTGGATCTAAGAGAAGGGGTTGGTCGAATATCGAGAGGGGTGAGGTAGGCGGGACATAAGTAGGGGAAGGTACAAACTTTTATACAAAATTAACACACATACACGCACAGAAATTCTAACATTTTTCCAGATTTAACTTTATTCCCATAAGAACAAGAGATTACATATTAAATAATTTCATATGCGTACTCACCTATTCCGACTTTCAAACAGTATGTGCACCAGCAAACGATACACAATCCTAGCAAACACGTATCTTGCCATCGAACTGAAATTTCTACACAAGAAATCAAATAAAGCTGAAATTTAAAATCACCTTCTGCCTCTAAAATCTGGTACAACAGCAGTGCCTTCATACTGTAAGGCTGGGGGAGACAACATTTCTTTAGGTTGAAATATTTTACTGAGAACTCTTAACCTTTAGACGCCTAATGTCAACTATAGTGGTCGTACCGCACCGCTAACCTCTAAAGTTGCATTTTATATATTTATTCAACAAGTATAGGTACTGAATATTTTAAACATGTTATATACGCTCCGTTTTTCTCTTCAAAATGCAGTTTGTTTCATAATTCTAACGTGTTTGGTTCCTGTATTTTTCACATTTTATATACAGGGTGTGCTAAAATTTAAAAAAAAATAATTCCGGCGCCAAAAGGTTAAACAGAAAGACAATAACACTATTCTTCAGTTAACACATCGTTTACAGCCGTCCTGACAGCTTCCAGAGGCTCATGTTTGCCATGGTCATAGGATAGAAAGATTACAGGTTAACCGTAACATACTCTATAGAAAGGATTAATTGGATTGGTTTTGTTTGGAGTGTACACAGCAGTCATGCTGGCACACAGAGTCCTACATGTGAAGCCGCTCAGTTGACGTCAGAACAGGCCATATGATCCTCTTACATGTAGATTACTTACCTACTAAAAACTATCAGATTCTCAGTTAGTCAAGAAATTCCCCTCATTTTATGGAACCCGAAGATTTCATCACCGCATTTATAAGTGCCCGCCACCTGTCACTATTATGAGTCAGATCTATCCAGTCGATTTCCCCACCCCACTTCCTGAAGATCCATTTTTAATATTATCCTCCCATCTACGCCCGAGTCTTCCCAGTGGTCTCTTGCCCTCAGGTTCCCCACCAAACCCTGTATACGCCCCTCCTCTCCCACATACCTGCTACATGCCCCGCCCATTGCATTGCTCTCTCTTGATCACCCGAATATTTTGTGAGGAAGCTCCTCATTATGTAGTTATCTTTATTCTGTTATTACCTCGTCCCTCTTAGGACCAAATATTCTTCTCATCACCCTATTCTCAAACATCCTCAACCTAGTTCCTCCATCAATGTGAGCGACCAAGTTTTACACCCACACACAACAGGCAAAATTATAGTTCTGCATGCACATGTAGATTAAAATACGTTTTAACTCTTGATAGACTAAGGTTAACCCTTATTATATTTAAAGATTATTTCGTACCGGGCAGTAAATATATTCCTTCTCCGTTATAAAAAGAAGTCAGCAAATGTTAAATTGGGTAATACTCGCTGTTTGCTCTGAGAACTATACAAAACACGTAAATGCACTGTGTAGGAAGAATTGGCAATTTGCGAACGTTAAACGCGGCGGTACGTACACTGTGTCTTAGGTACGTCATTAAGCACAAGAAGTACCTGCAGTTGCAATCTCGTCGAATTCAGGATCATCCAGTGCTGACGTCAGCAGATCCTCGCTGCTAATTGGCTGCTGCTGTCGCGGGCCTAACATGGCTCCTGTAGGTTTCTCCCTCAAGCAGAGGAAGTAGAACGCTGAAAAAAATACAAATTTGCAATCAAATTTAAGTAACAACCTGTAACTAAGTAACTCAATGGAGTAGAGCTCTTCTAGAGAAGCTACGGGGTCCTTGCTAGTCAAACTCCCTGCACTTTATGGAACCCAAGGTTAATTACTGTGTTCACAGCAGACAGCCACTCTTCCGCAGCCTGAATCACATCAATACAATCCAAAGCCCTCCCATCCCCTAAGAAAGTAATAAATCTCCGAGAAGCTACCGGATCCTAAGCTAGTCAAATTCCTGCATTTTATGGAACCCGAAGGTTAATTACTGTTAAAGAATAAAAGACCAACTTGATGTCACTTGCTATTTTATTTCACTTCTTATGTGCTCAACATGTTTCGGACATTAATATGTCCATCATCAGGAGCTTGCGACTGTGCTGTTGAATTACCAAAATCCGTCGTTTTGTTCTCGGTTCGTTGCGTGTTGGAGATTTGGTGTTTAAGCCTGCAGCATGGACACCACTCAAACCCAGCCGCACCAAATCTCCAACACACAACGAACCGAGAACAAAACGACAGATTTGGTAATTCAACAGCACAGTCGCAAGCTCCTGATGATGGACATATTGATGTCAGAAACATGTTGAGCACATAAGAAGTGAAATAAAGTAGTAAGTGACATCAAGTTGGTCTTTTATTCTTCAACTATTACAATGATGCAAGGTCCAATAAACATAATTTAATTACTGTGTTCACAACAAACAGCCACTCTTCCGTAGTCTCAGCCACATCAATCCCGTCCAAAGCCCTCCCATCCTATTTCTTGATGATCCATTTTTATATTCTTCCATCACAGCCTAGGTCTCCCAAGTGGTCTCTTTCTCTCAGGTTTCCTCAACATAAAGCTGTAAGCACCTCTCCTCACCCCATACCTCGCTCATCTCTATTAAGCAACAACATCATTGTTAAAAGGAGTCAGGCCTAAAAACTTCCTCTCTTTTTTAAAATAACTAAGCGCCCTATACACTCTTCAGTTAAACTGGGCGATTTTACTGTGTGACGTCATACCTGCCGGAAAAAACTGAGTAAACTGCGCAGTTTGGACAGGCAATAGCGCAGCCCTCAGAACTGTCCTTTCCAGTCGTGTTTCACACAGAGAACTGCGCAGTTCACTCAGGGAATCTCACAGTTTCCTCAGTTTACCTGCCGACACCACGATGGCATCATCTCAAGGCACATCCATTCCTAGCAATTCGCATGATAAATTCCTTTTCAAATACCATTTCTTACTCCATATTTTACGCTTTCTTTTCTTCTTTCCTCCGGACAACATTACGGCCGATGTGGCTAGCAAACAGCAAACGACAGCCTTGTTTTTATACACCACAGTCACACGTACAAGAAGACGCACAGAACTGACAAAAAAAACTGACAAACCTGATGGGAAACCTGTGTTGTGCAAGAGAACATTCAGTTCAATTTTTCTTGCAGGTTTTTACACAGTTAAACTGCACATTTTAACTTTCTTCCCTTAATCATCATTAACTGAATGTTCTTTATAGTGTAAATATTGTGTTTTTTTTAAGCAAGAACGGACCTTGAAACATGTATATGTTCATCATCTTATGAAGGTTTCGTATCTTCCCATTCAGTGGCAATACAGGAATTACCCCTTACACTTCACATACCGACAGAACCGTCCGCAGATTTTCAGGTTGATATTTTGCCTTCTTCTTTATCATTTATTACCATGCAACTAATTCAGTAGAGAAAATTACGTATTGAGAAACTACCAGTTGCTCAGCTAGTCAATAAACACCCCGTGCTATTATGCAACAAGTAGGTTTGTACCCTGCTCACAGTAATCCGCCTCACTGGTCTGTAATCTGAGCCAGATAAGCCCCAGATATTTATATTTATATTTAAAGAAACATGGTCTTTGGCCAATAAAGGTTATGGTGTATTCTGTTACAATTCCATTTTCTGTTCGGTCTCCCAATCTGTCTCTTCCGTTCGAGTCTTCCGACTATTTTTTGTGCACTTTTCATTTGAAGCCGTATGTCGGATTCACCTTACCTCCCCTGATTTTACCACTCTAATAAATGTCTGTCACAAAATAACTTTTCTGCATGCGTTTTTGGTTATTTACGTCCGGCTGTAATAAGGAATGTTCAGACTTAACTGTACTACCATCCCACCGCTTTTCCAAGCAGTCACCGCCACAACTGAACGAACCATTTACCCTATGGGGGGATGAAAGTTTCTATCCCCTGCTGATTGTTAAGTCCATGTTCTGTGTTATCAGCCATACTGTCACGACTACTTCTATCTCGCCATCTTCCTTAAATTTGTGACCGCCAAGATTTTACTTACGTGCTGGAGGATAATGATAAATAATCGGGCGACGAATTTACATGATATAATTACAATCGGTGTAGGTTCTTAAGTTATAAAACAACAGGCCACATAAACTTATTTATGACCGTCGGTCGTAATATTTGGTGAACGGCATGTTTCGCAACAACGCCTCTGTAGGCTGTACCAGAAATTAAGCTGTTGGTCGCCGGCCTCTCATTGCGGAGGCAGGGGTTTAGTGTCAGGCCAGTCCATGTAAGGTTTGTGATGCACAAAGCAGTATTTGCGTGGGCGTCAACTTGGTGGGAGAAAGGGGGAGGCGAATGTGCACCCCCACCCAAATATTTTTTCTGCCCAAGAATCGTTTTGCCGATCACAGTGACCGCGCGGTCTAAGGTGTGGGTCTGCAGCCTCTCGCTTGCTGGGATTTTGGGTTCGAATCCCGCCGGTGGCATGGATGTCTGTTTTTTGTGAGTGTTGTTTGTCTTCAGGTAGAGGTCTTTCGACGGGCTGATCACTCGTCCAGAGAAGTGTTACCGCGAGTGTGATCACGAATCCTCGATAATGAGGAGGCCCTGGCCCACTGGGGGCTGTTGTGCCATGGTAAAAAAATAATTTTTGTAATTTGATTAATGAATTGAAAAGGTGCAAAAAATAGAGTGAGCGTGGGGGAAAGGGTGTGTGCGTATTGAGGACTGGTTAAAACCAATCTTCCCCCCTTTTCTAACTGGACTCCTTCGTCAATTACAGTTCCTAACAACCACGGTCAGTTTTATCCCCCCTCACCCCCAGCCCCAACAATGATATCAGCCAAGTTACACCTATGAGCTGCTAGGACAGTGTTTTCTTCGAGTACTTCGGGTTCCCCTTGTCAAAAACATTCCACTGGTGCTCCATGATCATTCATTCATCTATCGCCGAAGGTATATAACCTTAGCAACTGACAGCGTTCTTAAATGACATATATAGAGTGTGAAAGAGCAACAAATTGCGCGGGTCCCACGCCGGCTGTGCCGAAAATGAGAGCAGCCCCTTCAGTTCATGAGAACTCCAGTTCTGAATTAACATAACACAATACGGTACACTTGTTTTGGTGCTTAGCAGAACAGCGCCATCAGAGGTAATTACAGCAGTCACAAGAGGAAACTGGAGTGCCGGAGGATCCAATTCCGTCTTCAATAGCAGCTTCGTGATCTTCTGAGGTGTTCAAATGTTCGGCTGTATTCTACTTAGAGAACGGGGTGAAGGCTTCCACGAACAAGAATGACAAGGATGTTACTTTCCTTCAGCGTTTTCCTTACGGCAACCGAATTTCACTGAGTTCTGTATAATTGGGAGGTGGCTAAGGAAATTCAAAATTGATACATACATTACTACAGGAGGGCACAAATTCCGGTCGCCCGACGCAATGAATTTTGTATGTTGGCACCTGATCTCTGTGTGTCGTAAGTATGGAACTTGCTTTATGTCGCCTTTGTGGCGCACAAAGTTTTGAGGTGGCTCCTATATTCTCGTAACATATGTGCACCCCTGCATTATCTGTTCTTCTCCATCTTCTGTTCTTCTGGCTATATACCTACTTCGCGTTGTAATTTCTTCTTGTCTGTTTTTTTTATCATCTCTGCTAGCCCTTTTCTCTTGAACATCTTCACGTTTTGGAACACTATTTAGCATAATAAGTGGGCCCGGTAGCTCAGTCGGTATAGCAACTGACTACTGACTGGACGGTCCGGGGATCGAATCCCGGTGGGGACGAGATTTTCCGCCCCTCCAGACCGGCCCTGGGGCTCACCCAGCCTCCTGTACAATGGGTACCGGGTCTTTTCCGGGGGTAAAGTGCGGCCTGGGCGTGCTGCTGACCACTCACCCCCTTCTAGTACCGCGGTCATGGAAGAGTAGAGCTATACCTGTACCCACCCTCTGGGCCACCCCGGGCCTGTAACGGGATCACTTTACCTTTTTATGTAGAATAATACGCTTTTCTTGTACTTAAATGTTCATTAATCGTGTAGACAAAATGTGCTCGTGATATTTCTGTATCCGGTATATTCTGCCTCGCAGTATATACGTCGCTCCGTTTGACACACATAAGGACCACAGGTTGCCGATATTTTGTGCATGCGTCCAAACCCTGACACAGCGTCCCCCTCACTTAGCGTTCATGTAAAGTCTGCAAACAGAAATTCCCTACTATACTTAGGAAATTGTATATAGTCAAACACAACTGTGTCACATAGGTGTATTTAATGGCTAAATGGACAACTACATGTTTCGGTCCGTACTGACCATCTTAAGGTTGTCTTAAAAGAACTGGCTTATGATCTTACTATATGCATTGCGCGCGCACACGTGGTGTAGAGATCTCTTAAGACAACCTGAAGATGGCCAGTACGGGCCGAAAAATGTAGTTGTCCATTTAGCCATTAAATACACCTATGTGACACAGCTGTGTTTGACTATATACAATTTCCAAGTTTCACACACACAACGGGGATGACACACTTCCTAGGTCTCTACTATACAGTATTCCCATTTACCGTTAATTTCAATATTGCGCCACAAGTTTCGATAAACAAACAATGGCGCTATACCTGTACTTACTGTGTCCACTTCCCAGCTACTATATTACCGTTACTTCGAATGTAAGACAGGTATATAGTAGCATGAAATATTTACACCGCAATCTGAAATATAAAATGAACTGAGTATGAAGTATTATTGGACATTATCAAAGTTTTATTTATTCACCAACTGATGCACTAGTGAGTTGCCTTAAAAAAAATATTAAAATTTACATTGAAATTTACATTAAAACATCTCCGACATGTTTCGGTGTTATAGTTATACCATCATCAGGGTGCGCATTAATTTGTGCTTACTAAAGTTACAGTTGATAACACAACATTTAATAAACACAAATTACTGCGCTCCCTGATGATGGTGTAACTGTAACACCGAAACATGTCGAAGCTGTTTTAACGTAAATTTGAATGTAAATTTCAATACTGTTTTTTTTAAAGACAACTCAATAGCGCATCAGTTGGTGAATAAATAAAACTTTGATAATATCAAGATGCACGGTACGAATGTGCAAATTATAATTGGACACATTTCCATTATCTCTTTCCGTACGTTATTCGTACAAACAAATCCATCAAATAAACTCCCTTAATTTCGAAAATCTGTCAATATCTAGTGCCTGTAATCACTAGCGGTAATTCCACGTCAGCTCATTACATGTCAGCAAAGTACGTATCTGACGAAATTTTGTGCAACCAAACAGGCTATGTTATTTATTTGTAAATGCGACGGAAATGTCATGTTATAAGAAGCAGCTCTGAATAATGACGTGTTAATTTTCGTGTTGAATTTACCTTTTGTTCTCGTCGGCTTTTATTTGTGTGAGTGCTGAAGGATCTGAGTTGAGTTCAGTGACAATTCACAGCGAGAGAGCAGCGGTTGAGTTGCAGAGAGGCAAATATTGCGCAGTGTAATTTGATTACGATGAAGTTATTTCAACTCGTGTGGAAAATTAACACTCGAAGAATCATAACCAACAAGACAAATTCCGCATAGTCAAACCCAAATAGTAACCCGGTAACAGCCCAGAACTAAAAGGTTACATACTGAGTGCAAGAAACTTGATGCTAAATAGGGATGGTGAACACATGTTCGTACATAACCACAAAATTTACTAATTCCACAAAAATTACTATACAAAACAAAGATATAGAAAATATTTCAATAAATTTTTATGTTTTGCTGACAGTGCATCTCAGTAAGTAACGTGCATCTCAGTATATTTATCTCAGTAAGTAACGTGCATCTCAGTATATTTATCTCAGTAATTAACGTGCATCTCAGTATATTTATCTCAGTAAGCAACGTGCATCTCAGTATATTTATCTCAGTAAGTAACGTGCATCTCAGTATATTTATCTCAGTAAGTAACGATCTCAGTAATTAACGTGTATCTCAATATATTCATCTCAGTAAGTAACGTGCATCTCAGTATATTTATCTCAGTAAGTAACGTGCATCTCAGTATATTTATCTCAGTAAGTAACGTGCATCTCAGTATATTTATCTTAGTAAGTAACGT
>Ga0123352_10019565_pt1 | contig 10797 bp, 15 predicted proteins | sample TergutLab28metaG_FD_89700 | JGI IMG/M metagenome (GOLD analysis project Ga0123352, IMG submission 89700) | Labiotermes labralis P1 segment gut microbial communities from Petit-Saut dam, French Guiana - Lab288 P1 | ecosystem: Host-associated > Arthropoda: Insects > Digestive system > Gut ... | reverse complement strand
TAGTACGTCATTGCGAGCGGAGCGAAGCAATCCAGTGATTTGCTCGTGATTGGTTATTATTTGAAATGTTTAATTTAGATAAAATCTCTATATTTAGGAGAATAGACAGCCAAGTAATAATTCAGGCACTGGATTGCTTCGCTTCGCTCGCAATGACGTGGTGGAGGGGGTGCGTGTGCGATGACGTGGGTGTTGAAAAATTATCTAAATTATTAGCCCTAATATTTTGTCGCCTGAAATATTTAATTTTCGACAGATTAATTTAAGATTGGAATAGCCTGGCAAGCTTTTTCCATTCAACCACTCGGAAATTTGAGCTTGTTTCAAACCTAATACATTAGCCAATTCTGTTTGGTTCAATCCTTTTTCCTGCATTATATCTTTAAGAATTTCGATAAACTCCATATTATTATAATATAGAAACTTCTATTAAAATACTTTACATATAGAATTTTCTATAATATGCTTTATGTATGGCGAAAGAAGCATTAAAAATTAAAGTTATTAAAGGGCATCTGAAAATAATATTGAAGTGCGTTAAGATTTGCATAGAAAAACTTGAACACCTTGAAAAATCAATTTTGGAGAAAACCAAGTGATAAAAAATTCGAGATGACAACGAGAGGTTGTTATCTTGCTTCGAGTTGGATTTTGTGTTTTAGTAGGGTGTAGACGTCGGTGAGGGAATTTGCGTCGATTATTTCAAATTCCACCGGGAATGTTCGCATTTTTGGGCCGAACATTTTGCTGTTTTTAATTAGTTGTTTTGTGCTTTCAGTTATATTGGTTTTTAGGATTTCTGCCCGGTTGTCTTCTTTGAACCAAAGGGTTACCTTGAAAAGTTCTTCCCATACTGAGAGCCAATAGATGTTTTTTGTTTTGTTTGCCCCGCGTGGAGTTGTCCATTTATATTCGCCCCGCCCCATCCAGGCTTTTGTTGCAAAGCAAGGATAAAACTGCCATACATTTTCGATATTCAAGTCACCAAGACCACCAACAAAGGTTTCGTATGTTTGGTGGCTTTCGCCAAGGGCGTTTTCCAATACATCCGATGTGGGGTGAATGTGTTGGTCGCGTAATCGTAGGTTTTCGTATTTCATATTGGCTTTCCTTTTTGTCTTTTCCCAATTTCATGTTGCATTATTTCCATTAGGTATGGTTTTGTTTCATCATTTAAAAAAAATGTAAAGGACATATGGCAGCGGCATTTTTGCTGGCGTACGTTATCCAGGATAAAGTCAAAACCGTTTAGGCAACGAGAATTGCAAGCGGTAGGATTAATTAGCCGGGCGCAATTACCGCCTTTTCTTATGGTTTCCTTCATTACATTTGGCCATTGGGATAGTTTGTTACCATAAGATATAATATTATCCGCGTATACACGCAGCATAGGCATTTTATTTCGAAAAACATAGTTTGCTACCGTTCGTTTAGTTGGTTTGTGGATATAGGAAACGACATAGCCATTTGCGGCTTGTTTTATATTTATTACATAATCATTTTCTTGAAGATATGTGTGCAGTTGGATGATAAAGTCTTCGTGCGTGGTTCCTGCCATTTGCAAGAAATCGCCAAATGTTATAGTTTGTTTTGTCATAAAGGGATTCTCCCTGTAAAAGAATTATTCGGCTTTGAACAAGCAATATAGAGTTTCTGAAATATGGATATCTTCTGGGGTGAATGTTTTTTCGATGTTGTCTGCAACAGATACAGTATCTTCTTGACAGAACATCATCATTTCATTTGATCTAAGGATGCTTGCGGAGGTTACTTTTTCCTCGAATGGCACGAAGTTTGTTTTAATGCACTTTACTGTCTTGAATCTTGCCGCCGTTGCAATTGCTGTTGCTTTTGTTTCTGCCATATGGAACGCTTCGGCTAATACTGTGTTTTTGTATTCGTCATAGTTTTTAACCTCGAAAGTCAATGCATATATGGGAGGAGTTTTTAACTTTGCAATCAAAGCTATGAACTTTGTCATTTTTGATAAATCATAATCAAATTTGATGTTCGCGCTTTGAGTGAATTCAAAGCAATCGAAAACCTGTTCGAAATCGTATTGACCGTATTGATTCTTTTCTTTCTTTTTGATAGATTTCATTTTTTCCACGACTTTGAAACTGCGTGTTTTCATTTCTTCTTTTTCAAGTCCGACTTGTTTCAAGACCTCGTCCATGAAAGAAATTACACTTTTTGTGCCTTCTGATAAAACTTTTTCGTATTTCTGATCCTTGACCTTGAAAGTCAAATCAATTGAAATACGCTCTGGTGTAAAGTATTTCTCGGCTGTTCCTTGTGTCATAATTTCCATAAAAACCTCCACGTTTAATTCATAATTATATTATAGCATGCTAGTTTTTATTTGAAGCAAGAAAATAAGTTTGACAAAAAAGTGTTTGGATTCGGGCTTGTGCTGTGAGTGAGTTTAATCTCCATAAAGTCGCACTTTGATTTTCAGATTTGATTTTGCGATGCGACCGCTGATTTGATTTCGCCTTGTTTGATTTTGCGATGCGACCGCTGATTTGATTTCGGTTTTGAATTCGCGACCATAGTTTGAATTTGCGAGAATCAAAGCATGCTTATTTAGCATATCATCGAATTCCTTTGTTGTAATTAATTTTTTGTCCAGAAGGATGGTTAGTTGCGCTTTGACAAAATCACGCTCGAAATCTTTTTCCATTTGTTCTTGGGTTTTGTTCATGATGACATCATGTCCTTACGGTGTCGTCGCGTCAAGCATTTTAGGGCATTTGATAATCTTCACGAGTTTTACTAAATGGTACACCCTCGTCATAGTTAGTTATCGCTACATTATTTTCATCAAGCACAAGGTCGTCTATTCCAGTGGTTGTTTTATACCCGCCACGGCTTAATGTTTTGTATCCAGCGATGCTGTTCGCAAATGAAACTATTTTTCCAATGTCATGACCCTCTCCGTCCATAAACAATCGTTCAAATAAAAATTTGTCTGTTTCAGAAAGCATCTCACTTCCATACCCCTTCCCTTGCTGCTCTTTCATTATATTCATCATCAAAATTTCGGCACTGTTATCGGTATTAACTAAAATATCGAAAAGTGATAAAGGACGGTCATGGTTATCAAGCCCCATACCGACAACGCCCCAAGCAGGAGGAAATCCGTTTAGGTTCGTTCCCATGACGAATGAGCGATTGAATCGTGTGTATGGAATATTTTTCAAAATATCTTTTGAAAAATCGTTTTCATTCGCTTTGTGAATTTTTCTCAATAATTCTAATGGGACTGGCTGATGCTCCCAAAAAGGAATCATGAGTTGTTTCATCTCATCGACTGATTGAAGATTTTCTTTTAACCCGAAAAATAAAGTTTTCATGCCACAAGTATAGCAGTTTCAGCAAACCATTTCAAGACCCCAAAAATATGACAATAACTTTTGCCGAATTATGTCGTTATTTGTCTTGGAGCTTCCGGGGGGATTCGAACCCCCGACCTACGCGTTACGAATGCGTTGCGCTACCTGCTGCGCCACGGAAGCGTGTGCCCTTCTATTATATAGAGGGGTGAGTATGTGTGTCAAGATTGTGGGGTTGATTTTGAATTTTTGATTTTTGTGTAAATTAGTAGCCCGATGATTTGCAGTGCAATAAATAATGGACCCACGACATACCAATATAACCATGCAACCAGTGGTGCATTAATTAGCATTGCGTTGTTTACGCCAAATGCCTGGATAATAAATAGGCCGAAGACTATGTATCCCATGAGTCCAATTGGTAGGCAATACCATTTTTTTATTGTAGGTGCAAATCGTCCAGTTATTATCAACAGTACAACAACATATACGGATAACGTATGGTGTAATAATCCAGTGATGGTGCGTGAGTGAAATACGGATTGCGCCTGGCCAATGTAGTCGGGGTAAAAGTTTGCAACGACACCGCCAAGGAATGCAAGGTATGTTAAAAAGTGGAAAACATTGTGGTTGTGGTTGCGAATGAAAACCAATGTTGCGATTCCAAGGAGTAAACTGGTCATGCCGCAGAATGACTTTGGAATTAAGTATGTCCATGAATCCGAGTGGATTGTGATAAAGATTCTGTTCAATATTATAGATACAAGTAGCAAACCACCCGCGATAATTATTGCGATGTCTTGGGCGCGTTTTGTTTTACAGAGGCGTTTTATTAAAATCAAACTGGCAACCATTATTAGGGTTGTTATAACAAGATACAAAATGTGTTCAAGTCCAAAAATTGATGGGTACATGTGCAATTATACACATGAATTTATAAAAAGCATATTGTTTTGTGTTTCTGTGTTTTTGATGTAAAATATTACATGGAAAAAGTTTCGGAGTTTAATGGTGGGTTGATTGGTTGGGTGTGGGTGAATTTTGTTTATATGGCGTCTATTATTTTTTCGGCGGGATTATTGATGCCGTTTGGGCTTTGTTATCGTGAACGATGGATTACAAAGCACACAATAATCATGGGCAAGCAATTAGAGTTCTATGGAAGTGGAACGACATTGTTTTTGCGGAAATTTTTGTTTATTATTTTTGGACCGATATTGATTGGATTGGCGATGGGGTTGTTCTTTATTTTGTTTGGTGATTACGTTGGTGGGGATGATAGTATACCCTTTGTTGGGATGGCATTGGTACCATTTTTGACGTTATTGTTCTTTGCGTTTTTTACAGCGTGGCTTGCACGGCGTATGAAGAAGTGGATAGTGAGGTATACGAGGTTTGCGTAAATCTCGGCAAAAAAGTGCTGTAAGTCAACTGCGACCTAACACTGGGGAGCCCATAGGGAACATGGGGTCTCCCCAGCACGGTCTAAGGTTGACGTACAGCACTTTTTTGCGCTCGACTAGCCGAGTTTTTATGAGGATTGATTCTGGTTTGTTATTTGTAGCCTTTTGATTCGAGGGTGCGAGACATGGAGGCGGCTTTGTAGAGGATTTTGTACATGAATATTTGCCACCAAAGGCGTATTCCGCGGCGTTTTGCCTTTGCGTGCATTGCATGTTTGATTCGGCGGTGCTCGTCAAGGATGATGGGGATGTATGTAATTGCAATTGCGACAGTTACAGAAATATGGCGTGTGTTTACTTTTATGAGGCGGAGTGGATATAGTAAGATTCCAAGACCGCGCACGAATTTCATGATTTGGATCTTTGTGGCGAAGATGAAGGTCATGTTGCAGACGATTACAAGGCGTGTAGTCATAAGTAGCGCATTTTCGAGATCAGAGAATAGCCAGTTGAAAAGACCGGTGAATATTATGAAGGGACTGATGATTAGTAAGTTTAAAAATGCCCGTAAAATGTTTACACGGAGAATAATCATAAGTAAAAGATGAAATGCGGCAATACCCGCAAAAATGTACCAATTTGAAATAAAGAATACTCCGATGGAATATGCGATAAACAAAAATACAAGGATTGCCCAGATCATGATTCACCGCCGAGATTTATTATTCGTCCGCGTTTGGTTTCGTAATCAATGTTTGTTGCAAGTATTATTGTAATTCCGCGGGAGTTTAGTTCCCATAGGAGGTTATATATATCCTGTTTGCCCCCAGTGTCCAGCATTGCGGTGATTTCGTCTGCCACGATTATTTTACAGTTCATTGCAAGGATACCTGCGATTGCGATGCGTTGCTTTTGCCCCATTGATAGTTCATATGTGCTGTGATTTTCGAACCCTGTCATTCCCACCAGTTCGAGTGCGTGGGCGATGATTTCGGGGTGCTTTGTTTTGGGAATTTTCAGGTTTTCCAAACCGAATGCAATATCGTCGTATACACGGTCGAATAGTAAACTGGTTTCTGGGTTTTGGAATATGATTGAGATCGTGCTGCGTAAATCGTAGAATCTTTTTTTATCGCGTGTGTTTATTCCGTCGATAGTCACAGTTCCCTTTCGTGGCTTTGTTATACCGGCGATAAGGCGCGCGAGGGTGCTTTTGCCGCTGCCGTTGGAGCCCTTTAAAATTATAAATTCGCCGTCGTTTATTTCCAGTGAAAAATCACGCAAGATATATTCTTTTTGGCGTCTGTATTTATATGAAACGTTGTCTAGTTTAATCAATTGCGGGTACTTCCTCTTCCATATCATCGTCAGTTAGTAAGAATTTGTCAATGGGCTTTCTTAGAAATATTAGCAGTGGTAATGAAATAACAATTTGTGAAACCAATAGTATCGCAAATAACCATGAACGTATTGCGACCAGTGCAATCCATGCCGCATCGAATCGCAAATACAACCACAACGTAGTTAATCCCATTTGGATTAAAATATATACAAGTAGCGACGAGATAATTAAATTAACCAGTAACCGTGCATTTGATGTGTTGCGTTTGCGATATAAAAATATACCGAATATTATTCCGATTAAAATCCAACTGAGTGTAAATTCGAAAAAAAATGGACCACCGCGCGGAAAAACAAGTGCGCCGATCATATCGCCCAAACCACCTACGATAGCCGCCCATTTAGGTCCCATAACAAAAGCGGCGATTATCACGGTAACAATGGCGAGCGAGATATTAGCCTGCCAAAATGGACTGGGATCCAAGAAGCGGTTGTTTACAATAAAAATCGCAACTAGTAACGATGTTAGTGCGATTTTTGTGTTGTCGTTCATGTCGTCTTTTTTGGAGAAAATTTTTTTCACGTGTAACCTCTTTTTTTACATACGTCATTACGAGCAAAGTGAAGTAATTCAGTGCAATTAATAGATCCCTCACATTCGTTCGGGATGACAACGGAGGGGGTGTTTCGGGATGACGAGAGAAAGTGGTCAAGATGATAGGATGTGTATTTTGAGACAGACAAGTATAGATTCTAGTACTGGATTGCTTCGCTACGCTCGCAATGACGTGGGCAGAGGTCTGCGCTTTGCCCTGTTATGGCGTGTGGTATGAGTTGGGAGGTTATTTGTTTTTCATGGTTGGGAATAGTAGTACCTCGCGGATTGAATGGGTGTTGGCAAGTAGCATTACCAGTCGGTCTACCCCAAGACCTTGACCCCCTGTTGGTGGCATACCGTAACTCATTGCTTTTATAAAGTCTTCGTCCATGTTCATGGCTTCCCCGTCGCCTTTTTCACGTTCGCGTTCTTGGGCGGCGAATCGTTCGCGTTGGTCGATTGGGTCGTTAATTTCGGTGTATGTGTTTCCCATCTCGCGTCCACATATAAAGCATTCCGCCATGTCGGCAAGGCGCGGGTCGTTTGCGTCCTTTTTAACCAGCGGTGCAATTTCCACGGGATATCCAATTATAAAGGTTGGTTGGATAAGTGTTTTTTCCACGGTTTGTTCAAACGTTGCGTACAATAATGTCCCCCATGTTTTGGTGCGCGGCATTTCGAGTTTTAGTTTTTTCATTTCGGCTTCGGCTTTTTTTGCATCCAATTTGGTGAAATCAAGACCTGAGGTTTCGCGCACCGCATCCAACATTGTCATGCGCTTCCATTTACCGCTGAGATCAAGTTTAGTGCCCTGATATTCGAATTTCAATGTGCCCTTTACCTTTTGTGTAACAAATTGCAGTAGTTCGCGAAAGACCTCGATCATTTCGGCGCGGTTTGCATATGCCTTGTAGTATTCTAGTATTGTGAATTCGGGGTTGTGTTTGTGGCTGATGCCCTCGTTTCTGAATACACGACCGATTTCGTATATCTTTTCAAAGCCACCTATTATAAGACGTTTGTGGTAAAGTTCCACCGCGATGCGCAAGAACATTTTCATATCCAGTGCATTGTGATGTGTAACAAATGGACGTGCGTTTGCGCCGCCTGCAAGATTTTGCAGGACGGGTGTTTCGACCTCGAGATATCCGTCTTTGTCAAAGAATTCGCGTATTGCGGAGATTGTTTTGGAACGTGTTTTGAATATATCGCGAACCTCGGAATTTACAATTAAATCAACCTGTCTTTCGCGGTATCTAAGTTCGGGGTCTTTGAGACCGCTGTGCTTGTCTGGGAGTGGGGATAGTGCCTTTGCAAGTAGTTCCAATTTTTGAACATGAACCGAGATCTCGCCCATTTTTGTTTTGAAGACATGCCCGCTTATCCCGACAATATCGCCGAGGTCGAGTTTTTTGAATTCGTTGTATGCGTCTTCGCCCACATCGTTCATAGATATATAGAATTGGATTCGTCCGAATTCGTCCAGAATATGAACAAAGGATGCCTTGCCCATGATTCTCATAAGGACGATGCGACCAGCAAGGGAGGCAGACTTCCCTTCCATCTTTTCAAAGTTATTTATTATGTCTTCGGATTTGTGTGTTTTGTTGAAGGTTGTTGTGACGAATGGGTCGCGTCCAGACTTTTGAAGGGTTGCCAGTTTTTCACGGCGAATTAGTTCTTGTTCTGCGAGTGTAAGTGTTGTGTTTTCCATAAGGTTTAGTATAGCACAGGAATTGTTCAGTGCAAACGGGCAATTGTGAAAATTATTATTCATTTTTGTCATCACAAGTGAAGCCCCTCCCCACGTCATTGCGAGCGGAGCGAAGCAATCCAGTGATGTGTTCGTGATGGGTTATTATTTGAAATGTTTAATTTAGATAAAATTTCTATATTTAGGAGAATAGACAGCCAAGTAATAATTCCAGTACTGGATTGCTTCGCTTTGCTCGCAATGACGTATGTGTAGAGGGTGAGATTACATTGAACAACCAAGAGTAAAAGTCGCGATGACATGGGAAGGAAAAAATGGGTACGCAAAGACGTGTACGTAGGTATTTTTAATCTTTCATCAATTGAATACTTACAAACAACTTTTGTGATAAACTGTTATTTGTTATGACAAAGTTGTTGAAAGAAAGTGAAATTTTTGTTGGGGCGCAGATTATTAAGTCTGGCGGGACGGTTGCATTTCGAACCGAGACCGTATATGGCTTGGGTGCGGATGCCACCAGTGATTTGGCGGTGCAGAAGATTTTTGATGCAAAGTCCAGACCCGCGGTGAATCCACTTATTATTCATTTTTATGGGATTGCGCATTTGATTCAATATTTTCCGCATGTTGACCAAATTGTGCAAGATGTATTTAAAAAGGTTAAATATGGCATCACGGTGATTTTACCAAAACCAGAAAATTTTCGTATTGCGAATCGGGCGTTGGGTGGATTGGATACGGTTGCAGTGCGTATTCCGAACTGTGGCTTTTCCAAAAAGTTTATTCAGGCGTGCGGGGTGCCGATTGCCGCCCCGTCCGCGAATATTTCTACGCGTCCGTCTTCTACGCGGTGGCAGGATGTTTATGATGATTTGAATAAACGTGTAAATGCAATTTTTATGGGAAAGCCAGCCGAACAAGGTATTGAAAGTACGGTAATTAAGTTGAATAAATTACCAAACGGCGAATATGAAATAGGGATTTTGAGGCAAGGCGCGGTGTCGCAAGCACGGTTGGAAAAATTGCTTGGTTACAGAACGTATATTGTCGAAGACAAAAAAGAAAAGGAATCCAGTCCTGGTACGCGATTTAAGCATTATAGTCCGTCCATTCCGGTTTATGTTTCGTCATGTGTGCGTGCGACCAGTGAATTTGTAAAAGACAAAAATGTGATTATTCTTTGTTTGAATTCAAGCAGGGGTAAATATACATCAAAGACAATTTTGCTTGGGAATACCATTACAAGTGTAAAGGCAAGTTTTTTTGCAAAATTACGACAAGCGGAAAAAGAAATTATTACAAACCGTAAGAGAGGTAATACGGGACAAGAGGCAATTATTATTGAGGAACTTCCAAACAGACCCGAATTCGACAGCATAAAGGAACGGATTAGTAAAGCCAGTGAGGGACGTGTGTTATGAAAAATATATACTTGTTCTTTTTTGAAGGTCAAAAAAGAACCAAAAAGCATTGGGGGTGTGCATTTTAAGACAACCAAGTAATAATTCAGACACTGGATTGCTTCGCTTCGCTCGCAATGACGTGGTGGTAGAGGGTGGGTTTACTCGCAATGATGTGCGATGTTGGGGATTTGTATCTTAAATTTGCTATGCGCTGGAAAATAAAGTGTATATAATGTTAGTATGGCAATTGTATCGACCAAGTGTGAAAATTGCGGGTCATGTATTCAGTTTGATGGTGTGCATGGAAAATGTACACACTGTGATGCCCCGTTTTTGCATGAGGTTGAGTGTGTAACACAAAATTTTAATTCAACTACTACAAATTATGTGGTGTGCCCAACATTGGATGAAGAAACTTTGGTGGCGCGTGCGCGGCAATATCAAACACAATTTAGATTTGACATTGCTTTGGAATATGCAAACCGTGCTTTGGACATAAATCCGGGAAATAAGACTGCGTACGAAATATCGAACGATCCCCGTTATGGTGGATTGGATGACGAGATTCTTGTGTTGCTGGCACGACAGTTACAGTTTAATCAAAAATATGACAAGGCAGAAGATTATGCGCGGATGGCTTTTGCGAAAAATCCGAATAACAAAGATGCAAAAAAAATAATGCAAAAACCAAAATGCATCGACAGAAAAGATCCACTTTGTAAAGAGATTCTGGACAAAGTCAAACAAATGGAAAACACAAAAAGAGTCAATCCTTGGATTTGGATGGGGGTGTTCGGTGTTCTTGCAGTTGGGATTGGTGTGGTTATTTATCTGATTATTCAGAATTTTTAGATTTTGAATTTGCTTGTTCTTTTTTGAGGGTCAAAAAATAATAAGAAACCGTCTGAGACGGTTTCTTGGACACCAATGAAAAATATAAATTCGGAATTACCCACTGCGTGGGATAATTCCTGGGTCATCAAAAAACCCTAAGAGGGGCTAG
>Ga0123352_10019563_pt1 | contig 10797 bp, 9 predicted proteins | sample TergutLab28metaG_FD_89700 | JGI IMG/M metagenome (GOLD analysis project Ga0123352, IMG submission 89700) | Labiotermes labralis P1 segment gut microbial communities from Petit-Saut dam, French Guiana - Lab288 P1 | ecosystem: Host-associated > Arthropoda: Insects > Digestive system > Gut ... | reverse complement strand
TCAACCTTGTTAATTAAGTCATGATTGTACATTGTTTGCCTCCTATGTGTTATAGAAATATGATGGTAATATACTAATATATTAAGTATAGCACATCCTATAAAATTTTGCTATATAAATTTTTAAATTTTTTTATATGAAAGTGAATAATTTCGAAAAACTTGTCATAAAGTGACAAACATAACCACAATAAACTTTTAGTCGCTTTATTATTGCACTTTTCGCAAAAACATGCTATACTAAACTTAATAAAAGGAAAGAGAGGGGAATTTTATGGGAAATTTTCTGAGAAATAATGCACTAATAATACAATCAATAATAATGGCAATATCCGCTTTGGTTGCAGTTCTTGTGTATCAAGGACAAAAGAAGCGAGAAGTTGCACGTGCGAAAGCACTTGCGAAACGTGAATTGATTGATACTGCTAAACTTATAAAGCTAGAAATTGACTCAATTGAAAAATCTATAAACAACCTAAACGTTAAGAGTCTAGGATTGACTGAAAGAGCCGACTATGAAGTGTTGCTACATGCAGGACCAATATATTATCAAGGCATAGATTGGTTTAAAAAACGAAATTTACTAGTATCACAAATTGATTCTGATCATCTTGATAAATTAAATGAATTTTTCTCAAATGCAATCCTTCTTGAAGAGGCAAGGCTAGTATGTACAGAAATTTTTTCTAAGAACAGGTTTTATAAAATCAGAGCCACACAATTTCATGCTTCAGAATTGCTTATAAGAACAGCAAAAAAGCGTAATCGTACTAGATGCTTAGATAAGAGATTAGAAAGATTTAAAAAACTGTTTATTGACCCAAGTTATCGAAAAGACTTTTATCCCACTAGCATGGCAGATTATTATAAATCCGCATTAGAGCAGTGCAATAATATATCAAATACACCTGCTTATGAAGCTTTAAAAAAAATTGCAGAGCAAAATATAGAAATAACAAAAACTTGGCATAAGCGAAAAAATATATAAGAGAGGTATACTAATTTTGATTTTGATAAAAAGGTGATTTGATATTTATTCAAATCACCTTTTTATCATTTACTTCTTAATAATGTTTTTTACAAAATAATGCAAATTAATCCACCGCTACCCTCGTTAATAATTCTTTGCAGAGTATCTTGGAATTTCATCTGTGCATCTTCTGGCATATGGTATAGCTTTGTTTGTAGCCCATCTTTAACAAGGTCGTGCATGCTTCTGCCAAACATATTCATTTCCCAAACCTTTTCAGGCTCTTTGTGCATTATTTCTGTGATGTAATCGATAAGGTCTTGGCTTTGTTGTTCATTACCAACAATTGGAGAAATTTCCGTTTCAATATCTGCTTTAATTAAATGTACACTTGGCGCTGTTGCCCTTATTCTAACCCCATATTTAGCACCGTGGCGAACAAGCGTTGGTGGCTCTAATCTCATTTCAGAAGTTACAGGCGTTACAATGCCATAGCCTTTTTGATTAACTTCTTCAAGAGCATATCTAACTTTATCAAACTCTCTCTTTGCTTCTGATAAAACTTTAATTGTTGAAATAAGCTCATAGTCGCTTTCTATTTGCATGCCTGTTGTTTCACTTAGAACTCTGTAGAATAGGCTATCGCAAACCGCTATTTCTATATTTGCCGCACCTTCGCCAAGAGAAATTTTGTCAAGATATGCTTTTTTAATAAACTCGTTCTCTTCAAGAAGTTGGATGCTTTCTTTAATGTGCCTTAGTTTATTTACACTGCCCATAATGCCTCTAACTGCAGAAATTATACTTTGTTTGAGCCAATGCGAAGTACTTAGTGTTTCAATCCAGCGTGGCATAAAGAATTTGAGTTCTTTTACTGGAAACTCATATAAAACACGCTCCATAATCGAGTTTATGTCATCCTGCTTTAATTGCACACAGTTTACAGGCACAACAGGCACTTGATGCCTTTCTATAAGCTCTTGCTTTAATTCTTCGGTTTCTGGAGCGTATGGCTTTGTTGTGTTTAAAAGTAACACAAAAGGCTTGTTAAGCTGCTTTAATTCGTTTATAACGCGTTCTTCTGCCTCTAGGTATGAATCTCTTTCAATATCTGTAATCGTGCCGTCTGTGGTTATTACAATGCCAATTGTAGAGTGTTCGGTAATAACTTTTTTCGTGCCAATTTCGGCAGCTTGCGAAAATGGCATTTTTTCTTCTGACCATGGCGTATTTATCATTCTTGCCATACCATTTTCAGAATGACCTGAAGCACCAGGCACCAAATATCCCACACAATCAATCATTCTAACCTTAAAATTAATGTTTTCATCTAAAGAAATTTCAACTGCTTCGTTTGGAACAAACTTAGGCTCGGTTGTCATAATAGTCGTTCCTGTTGAGCTTTGCGGAAGCTCGTCTTTCGTGCGTTCGCGATTATAAACGTTGTCTATGTTTGGTATAACAATTTCGTCCATAAATCTTTTAATAAATGTTGATTTTCCTGTTCTAACTGGCCCAACAACGCCTATGTAAATATCGCCTTGTGTTCTTTCTGCTATGTCTTTATAGATAGTATAGTTTTCCATTTTGTTGTTTCCTCCTTATATAATTGTACCTATACAATATTATGTTATGTATTGACTTTTATGACTATTATGCTATACTAGATATTAAAAAATTTAGGAGGCTATACCTATGAATAAAGTAAAAACATATTACACCAATGACTATGACGAAGAAATACGCCTAAAGCGCAGCCAAGCAAATAGCATCGAATTTACTACTACGCTAAAATTTTTGTTAAAGCATTTGCCAAAAAACTGTAGCGTTTTAGATTGCTGTGCTGGCACTGGGATATATGCTTTTCCGCTTGCCGAAAATGGCTATAAAGTAACTGCTGGTGATTTAACAGAAAAACATGTAGAAATAATAAAAAATGCCGATAAACAAAACTTACTAAAAGAACTTTATCAAGGCGATTGTTTAGATATGTCTAGATTTGCAGATGAAAGCTTTGACGCTGTAATTTGCATGGGTGCACTATATCATCTTATGGACAAAAAAGACCGTGAAAAATGCGTAAAAGAATGTTTAAGAGTGCTTAAAAAAGATGGTATACTTGCTCTTGCTTATTTAAACCGCAGTGGTACATATATTTCTAGTCTTTACAGAGAGCATCCACTTGATGTTTTAGATGATGTGATTAAAACTGGAATGTATGGTATATTTTATAGTATGGATTTTAATGAAATAAACGAACTTACAGAAAAATCTTCTCTTGAAAAAATAACAGATGTAGGTGTTGATGGGCTTGTATATCCCCTTTTTGATAAAATAAACAATTTAACCGAAGCCGAGTTTGATTTATATATGAATTATCACTTTGCAACTTGTGAAGAACCATCCATAATAGGTCATAGTTGTCATGGGCTTTGGATAGGCAAAAAAATATAAAGGCGGTACTTCGGCCGCCCCTATATCAAAGGAAATTTTATCATGAAATTTATTGTTTAGCTATTTTATAGTATTTTCACTGCATTCTTACACTATCGCAGTACTAACATCGGATTTACTGGGCTTTCATCTCTTGTAACTCTAAAATTTAGGTGACTACCTAATAAACTCGAATGAGCTGATGGGTTAGAAACCCCACCGATAATTTGCCCTGCTACAACTACATCACCCTCGGCTACAAGAATACCGTCTTGTAGCTGGCTGTATGTAGTACGCCAGCCATTACCGTGCTCGATTACTACCGTGTTGCCTTCTATCCTTGTGTTTCTTACACTTACTACAACTCCGTCGGCTGCTGCTCTAACCTGCGTACCCGGTGTTGCTGCAATAGAAATGCTGTCGTTCGTTCTAAACTGTTCAAGCGTTACGTCGTAAATAACTCTGTCGATACTAAAATCCATTACAATTGTGCCTTCTACGGGCCACGTCATGTCTGCATCGCCATTAAATACACTAAAAACTGGATCAGCAAGAATTTCTACAACAGGCTCAGTAGTTATGATGTTTGAAACAAACGCCGTTTCTTCATCTTCTACAAATGCCTCGCCCGACTCCTGCCCCGAGTCCTCAGGTTCTACTGCTGGCCCTTGCTGCGGCTCTGTTGGTGGTTCTGATTCTCTAGGTCCACGATTAAAGATGTTAGGAAATGCCACGTCTGACCCATCTACCATTACCATGTCGTCTTGAGAATCTACTATAGCACTTGGAGTAATTCTAAGACTTGTTTCAACCATGTTGCTTAAATCCATTTCTGCATGTGATTCACTTTCGCTTCTTTGTAGGCTTGAGATAGAATTATATGTTATTGCAACAGCCGTAATCAAAATTGCTGCAATACATGAATATAAAGCTATATAAAAGCCTCTTGAACTTTTTTTGTTCATTTAAAACACCTCCAGCAGTAGTATTAACCATAAAAGTCTTTAATATTCATATTTTTCCAATTTTAAATATTAATTCTCTGCTAGAAATCACCGCATTAAAAAGACCCCTCCAAAAGGAGGGGCTTTTATATTTTAGCCGTTTAAATCCATTTAAGCATTTATTCAGTCAAAATTATTATTGGATACCAGCAAATTCAGCTGGGTTGTTGTAGAAAGCTGTAGTAGTTTCAGCGTCCCAAGATACAGGAATACCAAATGCGTTTCCTAATTGACGGAAAGGAATAAACATTCTTTCTTCTCTGATTTCAGAAGCAACTAAAGTAACATTATCAGCTCCAACCATGCTTATTTGAGCACCGTTAACTCTGTAGAAAGTTTCGTTAGAAACAAACTGAACGATTCTGTTGTTGATACCAGTATCGATAGTTACAGTTGAAGTAGTAGGATCCCATCTAACTGCATCTTCTTCTAAACCTAAAGCTACAGATACGAATCTTACAGGAACCATAGCTGCTTGAGAAACTGGAGAGATATAAGCAGCAACTGGCATTTCAAACTCTTCACCATTGATAAGGATAACTGGGTTGCCGATAGTAACTTCAACAACATTGTTGAAACCTGTCATAGCGTGCATGTTATCGATAACGTTGATATAGTTAGTTACGATACCAGGAACGTTGTAAAGATCTCTAGGGTTTCCAAGAATTTGGTTTGTAGTTGTACCCATAATGTTATTTACATTATGAAGACCCATAAAGTTTTGAGCAATAGCAGGTCCCCAAACGATTAAGTCAATTCCTCTTTCGTTGTTTACGCCAACGTTAGAGAAAGGAACTGTTCTACCAATTTTAACTTGAACGTTTGTAAATTCGATAGTAGAAGCAACGCTTGATGTTCTGTCGATATTAAATACGATTTGAGCACTTCCAGCGTTTGTTCCAACACCAGGTCCAAATAAACCTGTAGCAACTCTCATATTGCTAATTCTTAAGTTACCATCGATAACATTGTAGTTAAAGCCATTAGCAAGTAACATGTCTGTAGAGATTTGGTCTGAAACTGTGATATAAACTTCTTTACCTTGAAGAAGGTTACCAGCTCTTGTTTCAGTAATTGTAAAGTCAGCTACAGAAACATATTGTAAACCAATTCTTACATCAGAAACAGTTGTTTCAACTGTAACTGGTTGAACGAAGTTAGCAATAACAACAGAAGATGGTTCTGGTTGCTCTGGAAGAGTGTTGTATTGGTTTAAAGTAAGAGTTACTTCACCATTAAAGTCTGCAGCTGCAGTTAACCAAATACCAAGATCAAGACGAGTCCTTGCAGTAGTTTGGTTAGTGATTGGAAGTAAGTGAATAGTAGCAACGTTGTGGTTGATTGTAACCCAGTTACCTGCCATTCTACCACTGTTACCTTGGAACGCTCCAAGACCAGTAGCTGAAGTAGCACCAAATGCTTCCATACTATTTACAAAGTTAGCTTGAGCAAGAGGTTGAATTGCTAAGAATCTAACGCCTTGAGGTAAAGTTAAAGTAGTGTTTCTTAATGACCACCAAGAGTTAGGAATGTTTTCTTCAATTCTAACGTTAGCAGCTCTGTGTTGTTGGTTAAACTCAGCAAATTGGTGTCCTCGAACTGTAACATCAGCATTTGAAGTTGCAGTTGCTCTTTCAGAAACGAAAGCTGGTTCTAATCTACCTGAAACAAGCGTAGTAGCATTGTTTAATCTCTCTAAGTTTACACCAAATTGTGCAGAAGTTGCAATGTTGAAAGCTTGATCATTAACGATTCTGTTTTGGTTAATCGCTAGATGGTCAATTCTTGCCTCTAAAACTTGAGGTGTAGCAGAAACATTGTTAGTAATATTTTCAAGAGTAATATTGCTAATTGTTAAGATACCACCACCAGCAAGAGTTGAAGGTACAAAATCTCTAGCAGCAGGGAAGGCAGTATCTACTGCTGTATTTACTGGCATTGGGTTAACGTGTACTCTAGTAACTGGAGAAACAAAAGCCGCTGAGTCACCCCAAACAACGCTATTCGTCGGAACGCCTGCTGTAGCTGCACCAGGTGTGCCAAGGAAAGTATCAGATATTCTAGATGTTGCTAATAATCTAACATTAACTGCGTTTCTGTTTGCAACGCTGTTAAAGCCAGTATTGTAACCCCAGTTAAAGAACATGTTAGAAGTTCTTACTTGACCCGCTGGAATTGCTACGTTTGCAGCTGGGAAAACGTTGTTGTTTCCTGTAGCCATATTAGCAACTGCAAGGTTTTCGCCGAAAAGGAAGTTCCAGCTTTGGATGTTAACAAACTCAAATCCTGCAGGAGCAGTAAGTCTGAAAGCACCATTTCTAAGAGCACCTGCTGATCTTTCACGAATTGTTACAGAAACGTTTCTGATGAACTCTTCGCCACGAACAGCTTGGCTACCAGTAGTTGTTGTAAGGTTGTTACCAGTTGCAATGTTAGCAACCGCTAAGTTAGCACTTACGTTAGCGTTAACATTAGCACCAGCACCGATTATTGCTCTAACAGGCTCTTCGCTAGTTGTTAAAATAGCAAGAGGAATAGCAACGAAATCGTTTAAAGCAGGAGTGCCTGTTACAAGGATTGTTACTGTGTTTGCAGATGTGAAACGAAGTTCATATGTGATTTCAGCTCCGCCAAGGTTCATCCAGTTAGTAACTGCACCACCAGTTCTTTCATAAACACCACTATCATTCATAAAACCAAAAGCTTGGTCAATAGTTGAGTAATTCGCTGGGAATACTTCTCTAGCTGCAGCAGTTTGAGCAAGAGCATTTTGTCTTAATACAGGAGTTGCAGTTGTTGTTGAAGTTGTAGTGTACTCAATTGTAACTGCAACACCATCGATGTCACCAGCAGCAAAAACACTGATAGGAACAAGAGCAACGCCAGTTGCAGGTGTTGCTGCAATCCAAGTACCTGTACCTTCATCATACACATCCCAAGCAGCACTGATATTCATAGTAGTAGCAGCTGCTAAGCCGTGACCTGTACGAGTTGCACCCGCAGGTAAAGATATTGAAGGAACAGCCGCATCAACAAGAGTTGTAAGTGCTGCATTGTTTTGAACGAAAAGGTTTCCGCCAAAATCAAAAATTGTTAATCCTGTAGCATCAAGACCATTAATAGTTGATGCTTGAGTGTTTGGAGTTGTAGTCGAAGTTGTGCCTACAAACCATTGTCTATAGTTCCAAACTGCATTTTCAAGCGTAATTTGGAAAGACGAACCGTTTAGTAAACCAACACCTGATGTGTTTGGAATTACGATGTAACCACCAAGATTGTGTGCATTACCTGCCGTATCAAATTGATTACCTGGTGCAGGAGTAACTCCTTCTCTTGCAAGTCTGTTTTCATACAATCTTGCCGCTGTTCCAACTGTACCAATATTAGTATTGGTTAAAGCTGGCGGCAATGCTGCAGAAACGTTCATTGTAGGTACTGCCGTTATCGTCATAGCAGCAGCTAGCAATAAAGCTATTTTCTTTTTCATTTCTTTTTTCCTCCCTATAGGTTTTGAGGTCTTTGCCTCTTATAAAATATAATAGCACATCAGATTTATTAAAGTCAACAGAAAACCCGATATGTAAACTTTCTGTAACACAAAAATTACATAAACACTTTTCTGTAACATTTTAAAATCTGCGTTAGAGGCTTAACGAACCTCTAAATATAAACACCTTCACTACGTTAGCAAAGAAGTCTATTTGCTGTAAATTACTATAACACTTTAAAACTCGTTTTTCAAGTTTTTTTGTCATTTGTAACTTACATGTAACATTTTACAAAAGTGTTTTTAGTCCACTTTCATGTGTTTATTATGATATTTGATTAGGTTTTTTATACTCACCTTAATTGGTAAAATATAGAATATATTCCTAGCAATGTATATAACCGCATTTGCACAATTTTTCTTAACTTTTTGCTCCTCGTTTTGCAAGCAAAACCTAGGTCGCAAAAAATTTGTTTCACAAATTACGCTTGAAAAATTGGTTCATGAATTAGGTTATGTATTATTGCCTATTGATTTTTTCCTCGATATGTCGTATCATTATATAGTAGTTTGTCATTAGGAGGAATCACATTGAAAGTGTTTAAGTATATATTATTTCTTTTGCTGTTTTCTATTACTTTAAGTGCCTGCTCGCTACGAGGCAGCGAAGAAGGTACTTCTCTAGTACGCGCCGGAAACGAAGTTTTTGGTTTTTTAGATGTGCCAGAACATTTTAGAAGATTCGAGGTTTTTGGCGAATCTATTCACTTCACTTCTGATGATGGTGAAAATACTATTTCTATATTATATATAGGAAACATTTTAGAAGAACACAGAGCAGCATCTATGGGAGATATTATAATAAACAGTTTCGATACTATTCTAGAGCTTGGGCCAATTTTAACCGAGCCGCATGAAATTTTGCTCGCAGGGTATGAGGCAATGGGCTTTTACGCCATTTTTGCCGATGGTACAGGAGCAGTGGTTTGGACTTTTTTAGACGATAACAACATGCTTAGGCAAATAAGCATTTTCGCCCCTTTAGAGAGCGAAGCAGCAAAAAATATTTTCGAACTGATGACTCTTGTAGAAACCTCTTATAACTTTGAAAACTAAGGAGATTATTATGAAAAATCAAAACTTTAGATTACTTATAGATGTAATAAATTTTGGGCTTTTTGCATCACGTATATTTATAGATTCAAACATTATTCTAGGGCTTATTATTGCTCTTTTGTGTACAAGCTTTTTACTTGCCGATAAGAAAAAAGACTATACGCTTGCTATAATTGGCGTTTTTTTAATGGCTACTGGCGTAACCGTTTTCTACCAGCCAGCAAGCTTGGTTACTGGCGGAATTACTGGGCTTTCGCTTGTACTCGTAGAAGTTTTTAGAGCAAACTTTGGTATAGAAATATCTTTAGGGCTTTTAAATCTTTTATTTAATCTTCCTTTATTAATTATAGCTTATAAACTTCTTGGAAAGTCATTTTTGTCAAGAACAATCTTCGCAACCTTGCTTTTATCTGTTGCATTAGATATTACTGATATGATTCCTAAATACACAGAAACAGATTTTATTATTCCTGCAATTTTTGGCGGTATAATTTGTGGCCTTGGCGTTGGGCTTGTTGTTAAGGCAAAGGCAACAACTGGCGGAACAATAATTTTAGCATCTATGATACACAAATTTGCAAAACATTTTAGTCTTACAAAAATACTGTTTGTAACCGATAGCATGATTTTACTCGCAGGTCTTTTCGTGTTTGGCATGAGAAGCAGCATGTATGCAATTATATCGCTCTTTGTTATAACAAAAGCGGCCGATGCTATTTTAGAAGGTTTAAGCTTTTCAAAGGCTGTATTTATTATTACCAAGCATGGGCCTGAAATATCGCAAAAAATCTTTGAAAATATTGTAAGAGGTGCAACATCGTTTGATGCTAAGGGTGCTTACACTCAAGAAGATAAAGATGTTTTGCTTATAGTAATGAGTTCTAAAGAGCTAGTTGCCATGAAAGACATTGTTAAAGAAATTGATGAAAATGCGTTTGTAATTGTAACCGATGTTAAAGAGGTTCTAGGCAAAGGTTTTGTGGAATTATCGTCATGATGCAAAATATAGATATTCTTAAAAATATAGAAAACTACACCGAAGAAATGACCATTTCGCAAGTTATTGCCTTTTTCGAGCGTAATCGTATATATTTCACCAAAACAATGATTCAGAACTATGTTAGGGTTTCGGTGCTGTCACCCCTTCACAATAAGCGATATTACAAAAAAGAGCATCTTTGTCAGCTTGTTATGATTAATGAGCTTAAAGATATATACTCTCTTGAAGAAATTAGAGCTTGTTTTGATTCTTACACTTCGGTTGAAGATGCTTATAACGAATATATCAAACTTTATAAAAATGCCTTAGATGGCTTTGAAAACACTAAAAATAAGCTTGCATTTATGGCAATTTCTTCTGCTGCATTAAAAAAATATAGGGGCGAACGTTAAATTGCAACAATTTTATAGGGGACGGCGTCCCCTATAAGTCGTTAGACATGTTCTGAAATTAAAAAGTATAGACATCGGAAGGTCATTGCGAAACCCTGTAAGGGTTGAAGCAATCCATGTAAGCTTTAGAAAAGCCTGTTCCGTTGCCCTACGGGACAACGTCATTAGATTGCTTCGGGTTCGACATATACAACTGTTGCAATCCCCGTACCCTCGCAATAGAGTTGTAACGAAATTAAAAAATAACCATTCAGTTGTCACTGCGAGAAGGGTCAAGTGCTTTCGCTAAGCCTTGGCACTTTCGCTTTGCGAAAGCAGCCTTTGGCTGGTTTTCCATAGGAAAACTGCTTGGAGTGGCTTCGCCAGTTTTCCAGAGGAAAACCACAAGTGCCCGAC
>Ga0123352_10019562_pt1 | contig 10798 bp, 7 predicted proteins | sample TergutLab28metaG_FD_89700 | JGI IMG/M metagenome (GOLD analysis project Ga0123352, IMG submission 89700) | Labiotermes labralis P1 segment gut microbial communities from Petit-Saut dam, French Guiana - Lab288 P1 | ecosystem: Host-associated > Arthropoda: Insects > Digestive system > Gut ... | reverse complement strand
TGCAGAAGTTGAGGGACTAGAGACAGCTCTTAGAAATGAAGAAATTTCAATTTATACCTATCGTGTCTATCAACGCTATATTCATTCACTCGAGCAGTCTATCTCGCATAGCCTCGTATCAAGCATAGAATTCGCTCTTGCAGTTACACTCAGAACCATTCACTTCATCTTCTCACGTCTCATTCATGTGATCTTTAACTTCAAGAAAGACCATGAGACAGTGAAGAACAGTCCTCAAGAGATTACTACTCTTTATATGAAGAATACTGAGATGATTCTTGAATCTCTTGAAAATCTTGAAGGTGCTTATGACAGTCGATTAATTGATTTCTTACAGGCTGAACGTATTCGTACAGCTGGACTAGTCGCTCGTGGAGATTACCTGACAGGACTTATCCGTAAGGCTCAACCCATGTATCTGACTGAGACCATGCGTGGTTATTATCTTGAACGTAAACTCATCTTTGAATATGAAGACAAGAATCAACTGACAGCCATCCAAGCCAAATCCATGCGACAAAATGTAAATGTCATGGAAGATTATGCCATGTCAAGTTCCCATCAAACATTGCTCATGGATTTCTTACAAAGACGTAAAAAAACTTCCTAATGGAAGTTTTTTATAATAAATCATCAAAATTATCAGTTTCTTCTTTATCCCAATTTTCACCTGTGATTGAGCTAATGATAATCCCTGATACTGCACGCTCAACCAAACCATCAATATCCATACGAGCTTCATATTGCTCCGCATTCTTTAGCTTGGGATTGGTCTTGGGATTGGGTGGAGCAAAGACAGTACAGCAGTCTTCAAATGGCAAGATAGAGAGGTTAAAAGTATCAATCTTTTCAGCAATGTCAATGATTTCAATTTTATCCATGGTAACCACTGGACGAATGATAGGAGTATTGGTCACATCATTGATGACAGACATTGATCCAAGCGTCTGTGAAGCCACTTGTCCTAGACTCTCGCCATTAATGATAACCATCCCTTCACGTTGCTGGCGTATTTTATCCACCACACGCATCATGAATCGACGAGTGAGCGTCATCAGATAAGCTTGTGGGGCTTTATTTTTTATTTCTTCTTGAATTTCGGTAAATGGTACTTCTATGAAAGTAATCGTCCCACCAAAAACAGTTAATTTGGCTGTTAAATCTTTGGCTTTTTTAAGGGCTCCGGGGCTAGTATAGGGAGGCGAAGCAAAATGCACCGCTTCAATCTCAACCCCTCGCTTAAGTGCCAAGTATCCTGCCACAGGTGAGTCAATTCCACCTGAAAGCATGAGATGACCCCGTCCTGCTGTTCCAACAGGCATTCCCCCAGCTCCTCTGACTGTCTCATAAGAGAGATAAGCCGCTTCATCACGGATTTCTACACGCAGAGTAACATCGGGCATTTTCATCTGCACCTTGGCATAGTCAAAATGGTCAAAAACGACATTCCCCAAGGTCATATTTAACTCAGTAGAATCTTGTTCAAACTGATGATCTGAACGACGAGCTGCAATTTTGAACGTCATTCCTTGGCTATAAATTTCAGACATGAGAGAAACAACTGCATCTTTCAAATCCGGAATGGTTTTATTTACCTTGATAGAGGGGGAAAAATTCTGAATCCCAAAAACCTTGGTCAGACGCTCAGATACTTCTTGATAGTCTGCACCATTTAATTTTATGTGGCAACGATCACGCTGTCCATCTATTTTCAAATTTAGGATGTCAGAAAGTACTTGACGAATGTTCTGCGACAAACGACCAATAAAGAAGTTCCTGTTTTTTCCCTTGGTCGATAATTCCCCATATCTGACCATTATTTCATCATATTTCACCATGTTTTCTCATTCTCCTATATAACCCTGTAAACCCCTTTATTTAGATGTTTGACAGATTTTCTTATTTTTTCAATATCCTACAAAATTCTACTATTTTCTACATTTTTTGGTTAATTCTTGGTTAGTTTTTTAGAGGTAATGGTATGTTACACAGATTACGGATTTATAAATTGATTATTTTCTATATTTCATTTATCCAATCTTCGTGTTCGGAAAACACATTAGTTATATATACTTCCTCTTCTAAATTAAAGTATAAATAAATATATTTGTAATGCACATATTTTCTACGTTCTTCGCTCTTATCTTGTTTCACACCAATTTCTGGTGCTTTTGATAACATGGATATGGCTATCTTTAATTCTCTTCGGAATTTTTGCAAGGTATTTCCAGATGTATCAAATCCTCTGATAAAATCTTCAAGTCTTTGAATATCCTCAAATGCTTGCTCACTTAGATTTACTTTTTTACTCATCCCAACCTAATTCCTTTGCTACTTCATCTATGCTATACATTTTCTTGCCATTCATTTTATCAATTACTGATCGCTCAGTTTCACGATAATATCTTAAAAGTCCATTTGTTTTACGCAATTCATCTTTCAGAGATTGAATTTCATTTTGCATAGTTTCATACTTATCCAATGATAACACTGCATATTCTCCATAACCATTTTTCGTTAAAATCAATGGTTCATTTGACGTTACCTTTTTCAATGCTACAGTATAAGATTTCAATTCTGAAATCGGTACAATATTACTCATAATTATTCTCCTTTTTAGGTCTAATTTATATCTATATTTTACCGAATATTCCTGTTTTTGTCAATTAATACCCACCCCTATCCCTTTTATCCTTGTTATTAGTCTATATATTCTCGAACCAGCATAACCATTTTATAGAATGAATGATTTTCATTGTTAGAATCATTAAAATAATTTGGATCTTTTTCATCTGTATAACTCTCTACTAGACTCAAATAATAAAATGCCGAGTCATCTGGACTGGCATTTTGTTCTTCCTATCTCATTTTCTCAATCCATAGAGGATTGCAAAGTTGATAAAATCCATCATTTATTCATTCTCCTAAATTCTATTTTATCATCATAAATAATCATATCTATCCTTTGTTAAAGTAATATTTTAATAAGTAAAAGAGCAACCACTACTTGGAAAGTAATGATTGAAAAGCCATAAATCAGCAATTTTTTTCCTGATTTGACAAACTCAATCAGATTAAGTCGTAATCCGATAGCTGCCAAAGCGATGGCTTCACACCATGTGCTCAGAAAATGAGCCATATCTGATATTGCTTTTGGAAAATGAAAAACAGTATCCCCTAAGCAAAGAATAAGAAAGCCTGTAACATACCAAGGGAGAAAATTATTTTTTGGCTTTTCTTCTGTTTGTTCTTGTGTTTGTTCTTCTTTATTTTCTCTTGAATTCAGATAACCAAGGGTTAAAACCACAAAAATCAAAAGCATGATCCGCACAATCTTAAAGAGGGTTGCCATAGTCATGGTATCTGTATTAACCATGGCACCAGATGCTACCACTTGACCTACAGATTGTACAGTCCCACCGATTAAAGCACCACGAGTGTAATCATTTTGTCCAAAAATCACTGTACTCAAAATGGGTAAAAGAAGCATAAGGATTGTCCCCATGAGATTAACCATGGTAATAGCTGTTCGCTTCTCCTTAACATCCGCTTTAACAACAGGCGTAACCGAAGCAATAGCAGAAGAGCCACAGATGGCATTCCCCGCTGCCATAAGCTTAGAAAGCTGAGTAGAAAATCCCAATCGCTTACCTAAAAACATGACAAATACAAGTGTTGAAACCAATAGTATGACAATATAGCTTACCCCTGCAAACCCTAGTTTTGCAATGGTTTCAAAAGTCACCGTCGCACCTAATAAGACAACGGAATACTCCAGTAACCGTTTTTCAGACCATGCTGTTCCTGCATCAAGTTGTGGCTGATGAAAGTAGAGATTTCCCAATATTATCCCTAAGATAATGGCAATGGTTGCCATCCCAAAACCTTTGAATACATACAGATTAAGAAAATAAGAAACAAGAGCAATGGCAAAGCTTAACCCTATACCTGACAGATATTTTTTAGACTTCATCTTTCATTTTCTTTCTATGTCTTCAAATGGTAGTTATAACTTGAGATGATAATATCTTCATGGTTATTGAGAGCGTAACGAAGACGCAATCCTGTTTGATTATGTAGTGCATTTTGCCACGGTTTAGAAGGTACAAATGTTGGGATAAGCACTGTCATTGTATAATCTTCGGTCTTAGCACGTCTGGCTGCAATTTTTATATAGCGAGTGGCAGGACCAATGATAGAGCGATATTCTGTACGAATGATTGAGAGTTTAATATCAGGAAAAACTTTATTAAAGTCTTCATTGATTTCTTCTTCTTTTTTCAGATTCTCTTTAGTGGAGACATGAAGAGCGATAACATAATCCCCGATAGAGCGAGCATAGTTAATGGCACCAATATCTACGTTAGTCACATTCCCTATAAGCACAATCACTGTATTCCCTGAAAACTTATGCGATTCTACATCATCACGAAGACGAAGCCCTTGGGCAACCTTCATATAATGCTTGTGGATATAGATAAATCCATAAATAAGCAAAGGCAAAACAATGAAATATGGCCAAACTTCAGACATACGGAAAATCACTAATATCAAAACAATAGTTAATGAAATAAGTGCTCCAACAATGTTCATGATCGATTTACCAAAGAATCGCTTACCTAAGGCACGTTTCCAATGCACAACCATCCCTGCTTGAGCCAATGTAAATGGCACAAATACACCCACTGCATATAAAGGAATCAAGCGTTCTGTTGACCCATTAAAAATGAAGAGTAGGATAATTGCACCTATGGCAAGTGAAATAATCCCATTAGAATAACCCAAACGAGAGCCACGACTGGTAAATAGATGTGGCATATATTTATTTTTTGCCATATTGTAGGCTAGAATTGGGAAGGCAGAATATCCTGTATTGGCTGCAACTGCCAAAATTGCTGCTGTTGCAATTTGGAATACAAAGAAGAACACTTGACCTACCGTAGATTGTCCAAAGACTCCCTGTGCCATTTGAGCAATGATGGTTATCTTTGGATCATGAATCAATCCCAACCAATAAGAAAGAAAAGTTACTCCTGCAAAGAAAGTTGCCAAGATAATTCCCATATAAATCAAAGTATGAGAGGCATTTTTTTCTTTAGGTCGCTTGAAAAACGGCACAGCATTCGATATAGCTTCTACCCCTGTCAGTGATGATGCCCCTGTTGAGAATGCCTTAAGTAAGAGAATCATAGAAACTCCAGTAATGGTTGTCCCCACATGAGCTGTCGCATGATAAGGCAATGTCCCTGTGAAAATGCGGAACATTCCCACACCCAAGACAATGACCATCATTGAAATAAAGGTATAAACAGGAACCAATAGGAAAGTCGCTGATTCTCTCAAACCACGCAAATTCATGAACATGAGTAAAAGTGCCAAAGCAATGGAAATCTCTAAATTATATTGACTAAACTCTGGCAAAGCTGATGTAATGGCATCCGCACCAGCCGATGTAGATACAGCAACTGTCAACATATAATCCACTAAAAGAGAGCCTCCAGAAATCAATCCCGGAATAGTCCCCAAATTCTCAGTGGACACCAAATAAGCCCCACCACCTGATGGATAGGCATGAATAACCTGAGTATAACTGGAAATCAAAGCAAAAAGCAAGACCAAAATCACTGCAGCAATAGGCAATGAATACCATGTTGCCCCGATTCCCGCAGCAACCAAGACAAGGATAATTTGCTCTGTCCCGTATGCAACAGAAGACAAAGCATCACTAGAAAGCATGGCTAGTGCTTGACGTTTTCCTAAAAGATGGGAATCATCCTCTGTTGATTTGAGGGGTTTTCCTATCAATAAATCTTTAATTTTTATCAATTCATTTCTCCAAAAAACTCTAATAGATTCAACTATTATACCACTTACAATTAAATTTCGCACATTAAAAATGTTAAAGTCAATGATAAAAAAACTTATAAATCGTGGTATAATAAATAAAACTATCAAAAGGAGCTATTATCTTGACTGAAATAATTGAAGATTTGAATGATCAAATGAAAGTCCGTCGTGAAAAAATGGAAAAACTGCGTGCAGAAGGCATTGATCCGTTCGGCACAAAATTTGTACGCACGCATGATTCTGCTCAACTTCATGAAAAGTACGATGCCAATACTAAAGAAGAATTAAATGAACTCGGTCTTTCAGCAACCATTGCAGGACGTCTCATGACCAAACGTGGTAAAGGTAAAGTCGGATTTGCTCATTTGCAAGACCGTGAGGGACAAATTCAGCTCTATGTCCGAAAGGATGAGGTCGGCGAGGAAAACTATGAAATCTTCAAAACTGCTGACTTAGGAGACTTTATCGGTGTTGAAGGACAAATCATGAAAACCGATATGGGAGAACTTTCTATCAAGGCAAGCAAGTTGACTTTCCTTTCAAAAGCACTCCGTCCACTGCCTGAGAAATTCCACGGCTTGACAGACACTGAAACCCGCTATCGTAAACGTTACTTAGATTTGATTTCAAATCGTGAAAGTTTTGACCGCTTCCTTACTCGTTCAAAAATCATGTCTGAAATTCGTCGTTACATGGATGATTTAGGTTATCTTGAAGTGGAAACACCTATCCTTAATAATGAAGCGGGCGGGGCTGCCGCTCGACCTTTCTACACTCATCATAACAGCCTAGACATTGATATGTCTTTGCGTATTGCGACTGAACTTCATCTCAAACGTCTGATTGTGGGAGGTATGGAGAAAGTTTATGAACTGGGACGTGTCTTCCGTAACGAAGGAATGGACCAAACCCATAACCCTGAGTTCACAACCATGGAATCTTATGAAGCCTATGCTGATATTGAAGACATGATGAACTTGACCGAAGGTATTTTCCAACACGTTGCTAAAGCTGTGGTAGGTAAAGATATGCTTTCCTATGACGGTAAGGAAATTAATGTAGGCGAACAATTCAAACGTATCCACATGGTTGATGCCATTAAAGAAGTAACGGGTGTTGATTTCTGGCAAGAGATGAGCTTTGAAGAGGCTGTCCAACTGGCAAAAGAACATGATATCTATGTAGAAAAACACTTTACAAGCGTAGGACACATCATCAATGAATTCTTTGAAAAATACATCGAAGAAACACTCATTCAACCTACATTTATCTATGGACATCCAAAGGAAATCTCTCCTCTGGCTAAAATGAATGCTGAAGACTCTCGCTTTACCGATCGTTTTGAACTCTTTATCAACGGGAAAGAATATGCCAATGCCTTCTCTGAATTAAATGATCCCATCGACCAATTGGAACGTTTCCAAGCACAAGCCAAAGCTAAAGAATTAGGAGATGATGAAGCAACTGGTATAGATTACGATTATGTTGAAGCCTTAGAACATGGAATGCCACCAACAGGTGGATTAGGAATCGGTATTGACCGTATGATTATGCTCTTTACAGATACATTGTCTATCCGTGATGTTCTCCTATTCCCAACTATGAAATAAAATAAAAACGACCCTTTGGTCGTTTTTTTATTAATTAGCTTATTTTATAAATAAGTTTGAATAATGCAACGGCAATTACTGCAGCTAAGATTGGAGCTACAACTGGTACCCATGAATACCACCATCTTGATGAACCTTTACCTTCACCAAGAATTGATTTAGGTAAGATAGTGTGAATGATACGAGGTCCAAGGTCACGAGCAGGGTTAAGTGCAGGTCCAGTAGGTCCTCCGAGTGATGCTACAAGCACCAATACAAGGAATCCAACGACCATTGCTCCAATAGTTTGAGACCCATAAGATAGTCCAACATAATTTGTGATTTGATTTTGAACTTGATCAGATACACTCATTGAGCTTACTGTGTGATATACTGTTCCTGTAGTTTGTGAAGTGATAGGATGAGTTTTTAGTATATCATCAATAGCACTAATAACTTGTGATCCCATGAAGAGTTTTGTTAATCCCAATGCTCCAAAGAAGAGGATGAATGATCCAACTAACTCATTCAAGAATCCATTAATCATAGATCCTCCACGCATGAATTGTGATTCATCATCAAGATTGTCAATAGTTGCGAATGTTCCCAAAATTGCTTTAGAATCTTGTGTTTGTAAGTAATAAGGACGATAAACCATAACGACGATTAATTGTCCTACCATCGCTCCAAGTAATTGAGCCAAGATATAAAATGGTACTTGTACCCAAGGGAAAAGTCCAGTAGCTGCAAGTCCTAATGTAAAGGCAGGGTTGATTTGTGCAGAAATAGTCCCAAATGCTACCAATGGTAACATCACACCAACACCATAACCCCAAGCGATAATCATCCAAGATTGACCGCTTCCTTTAGTTCCTTTAAGTTCAACATTGGCTACTGCCCCGTTTCCTAAGATAACAAGAAATGCAGTTCCAATAAATTCGGTGATATATTTCACCATCCATGAATAATCCATGATTTCCTCCAAAAGATATTTTTCTAACTTAACCATTCTATCAAAATATGTCCCCTAGGTAAAGTAATAGCTATAACAAAACTGAAACTTAACTTCTGATTTGCTATAATAGAATTATATTAAAAGAAACTAGGTATATCTATGAAATTTAATCATTTTTCATTTTTCGAAAAATCTTTTACTGAAAAGTTAGAAGAGCTTGATAAACTAGGCTTTTCATATTCTGTCTTTATGGAAGACAAGAAAATTCTCCGTGATTTTTTGATTGTTGCTCCTATAGATATGACTGTTTTACAGGCCACTGCTGAATTAAGTGTCCTAGACTTTCTCAAATCATCCCAACAATTAGACTGGGAGATTTACTGGACGATTGTTCTCCAGCTTATAGGATTTACCCCTCACTTTGAGTTTAATATAGAAGAATCTGTCAAATTTGCACAGTCTGTCAACTTGCCAATGATTGATGATGAACTATCATCTGAAGCATTGATTTCAGCCCTTTATCTCCTTCTTGCCACACGCTGTAAAAATGGAATGTTATTGGTTGAGCATTGGGTATCAGAAGGGCTACTTCCTCTTGACAATGACTATCACTTCTTCAATGATAAAACCTTAGCGACCTTTGACACTTCCCACCTCATTCGTGAAACATTATGGGTCGAATCCTCTGTAGATACTGCAAGTCGTGGACAATATGATTTGATAAAAGTTCAGATTATCCGTCCACACTACGAAGGGCAACTCCCTGCTGTTCTGACAGCTAGTCCTTATCATTTGGGAATAAACACCATTGCTAATGATAAACAACTCCATGATATGACTGGCAACTTAGAAAAGAAAGGGGAGCAGGCCCTTTCAGTTAAGTCACAACTGCCGCAAACCCCTCACTATGAAAAAAATCAAGTGGAACAAGCTGATTCTTCTACCTATGGATTCACGCACAGTTGGACTTACTCGCTTAATGATTATTTCCTCGCACGAGGCTTTGCCTCTATTTATGTGGCTGGTGTAGGCACACGTGATTCAGATGGTTTACAGACTTCTGGAGACTATCAGCAAATCTATTCCATGACTGCAGTCATAGATTGGCTCAACGGTCGTACTCGTGCCTTTACCTCTCGTAAAAAAACACATGAAATTAAAGCCGACTGGGCAACAGGGAAAGTCGCTATGACAGGAAAGTCTTATCTTGGGACTATGGCTTACGGAGCAGCCACAACTGGAATCGACGGACTCGAAGTTATCCTCGCAGAAGCAGGGATTTCCTCTTGGTACAACTACTATCGTGAAAATGGACTGGTTCGTTCTCCCGGTGGATTCCCCGGGGAAGATTTGGACGTCCTTGCTCAACTGACTTATTCTCGTGATTTGGACGGGGCGGACTATCTCAAATCCCATACAGAACATCAGGCATTCATTAATCAAATGACCACATCCATTGACCGTTCTACAGGAAATTACAATCAATACTGGGAAGACAGAAATTATCTGCCACACACTGACAAGATCAAGGCAGATGTCCTTATGGTTCATGGATTACAGGACTGGAATGTGACTCCTGAGCAAGCTTACAATTTCTGGCATGCCTTGCCAAACTCTGTGAACAAACACGCTTTCTTACACCGTGGCTCTCACATCTACATGAACAACTGGTTCTCCATTGATTTTTCAGAGATGATTAACAGTTACTTTACAGCCAAATTATTGGATAAACCTCTATCCCTTCAATTGCCTCCTGTCATTTTACAGGATAATAAAGAAGAGCAAACTTGGGAAAGTCTTGACGAATGGGGAGGGAAATCTCAATTCTCACTCCCTCTCTCGCAAAAACCTGATTTGACTTCAACCTTCAATAATCACTACGAAAAAGAACAATTTGATTCCTACAGTAAAGACTTTAATGTTTTCAAAAAAGATTTATTTGAAGACAAAGCAAATAGTTCTGTGATTGACATTGACATAACTGAGGATATCCTTGTCAATGGAAAAATCCAGCTTGAACTCAAAATGAAACTCAATGATGATAAAGGATTACTCTCTGCTCAGCTCTTAGACTTTGGAGATAAAAAACGTCTAGCTGATCGAGCTCAAGTTCAAGACTTAAAGGTCATTGACCGTGGACGTAACTTTATGTTAGATGACTTGACTGAACTCCCTTTTGTTGACAGTCCTTATCAAGTTGTTTCCAAAGGGTTTACAAACCTTGAAAATCGGCAGTCATTGTTGTCAACCTCTATAGTCCCTGTCAATGAATGGTTTACAGTAAATCTTTCTTTACAGCCTACTGTCTATCAGCTTAACAAAGGAGACAAGCTTCGACTGGTTCTTTATTCTACAGATTTTGAACATACCATTCGTGATAATAGAGAAGTAACCTATCAGATTGATT
>Ga0123352_10019561_pt1 | contig 10798 bp, 5 predicted proteins | sample TergutLab28metaG_FD_89700 | JGI IMG/M metagenome (GOLD analysis project Ga0123352, IMG submission 89700) | Labiotermes labralis P1 segment gut microbial communities from Petit-Saut dam, French Guiana - Lab288 P1 | ecosystem: Host-associated > Arthropoda: Insects > Digestive system > Gut ... | reverse complement strand
TCTCCAACATGTCTTCAGTTATTGTAGCAAAAGCGTCTGTTATTCTTGCCTTCAAATTTGTAATATCTGGAACTGGTGTCGAAAACACTTTGTTCTTAACATACCCCATAAAAAGAAGTCAAGAGGGGTGATGTCCGGCGATCGTGGTGGCCAGGGTGTCGGACCATCTCTCCCAATCCACCTGTTTGGAAATGTTGCATCCAAAAACCAAATATTACAAATGCTACAATAAACATACGACATAAAATTTTAGAAACTAACTTAAGTAATGGAAAAAATATATGTTTGTATTCCACGTAGTTTTCTTGTAATAAATGTTTGTAATCAGGGAAAGACTTTATGCTCACCCTGTATGTTAAAATAAAAAATGTAGACAATTTTTTGTGCTGAATTCAAGTGAGTAACGAGTGTTTTGCAGCTAGTGTCTATTGTATCACCTTCCTAAAACGACGGAAACTTAATATTTTATATTCGTGCAATGGCTCTCAAATTTTTTGTAATATGTCCTTCGTATGACATCTTCCTGAGGACGAACATAAAAGTGACTGGAACATGTAAATATGTGAGACTTGCGATGTTTATAATGTAACACAAAATACTCTTAAATGTTTATAAGCATTTGGTGGTTTTATCTTCATATCGAATCCGCTTAATGCACAGTCATGGATTATTTAAAATTGACTGCAGTCGTGTTCGAAAACGACTCCGAAGAATAACGACATTTGTAAACAGGAACAAATGCAGACGTAATCAATTATATGGAAGTAAGTCAATAGAGTTCGTGTCCCGTTGTTTAGGCATGTGCTCTATGATACCTTTGCAAAGAAAATCTGCAAAAAGCGTCCATATCTCTTCCCGCACGCTTGTACTAAATAAAGAACAGCTGAAAGAATTTGGATGAAATTTAATTGGGGAGTAGAACTAAAATTTGCTTGTACAATAAACTTTGCTTAAAATAAGACAATAATAAAGGACGTTCTAAATGAAGGTCCCGACATGATTTTGCCCTCGTCTCGAGCGTAAATGTAAAGCGTGCCACACAGAAAAATACAGGGTGCATATAAATTATCGAAGGGTTTTGCAAATATTATCTAATATAAACGCGTACGTGTGCACGTACCAACAAGCAAATATTATCTACCTGCCAGGTCGATGGGTCGGTCGTGCAGCGGACACAGACAACACCTTCTGCACCTGGCCACCCCGGCCACCAGACCTGACAGCGTGTGATTTCTTCCTGTGGGGGTTCGTCAAGGACAATGTTTAGGTCCCACCACTTCCAAAGACACTACCAGAATTGCGAGAGCGCATCAGCACCGCAATCGGGAACGTCACACAAGACGTGCTTGAGAGATTTTGGCGGGAATGGGAGTATCGCCTGGACACCTGCCGTGTCACACGTTGGACGCACATCGAATGCATTTAAGGTCACTATGAAACTGCAAACATTCCTCTTTCAAATGGTAGTAACTTCATGTATTTCTGTTCAGTATTTGTGAAAATATGGTTTTGCAAAATCTTCCGATAATTTATACGCACCCTGTATTTATAACCAACAATAGAGAAAACTGAAAAATAATTTCATATAAAATGTACATCGTGTGGAAAGCATCGCATCTATTCAACATAATTAAACTGAGGGGAGTATATATGTTCGCACGGTCATATGTATACATTTCCTCAATTATTAGTCCTTGCTATAATTTACTGTTTGTTTAAGAACAGTTCTATTCACCTCCTACTATGTATGGAAAGTTTTGTTCTTTAAGGCGAATAAAAAAATGACCGACCATAGACGTCTAAAATATTTGCTGTATTGCATTTTCGGTAAGTGGCACTGTAACGTGTATCTGCATCCGAAGAAATTACATAAAATTAGTTGAAGAATAAAACACCAACTTGATGTCACTTGATATTTTATTTCACGTCTTATGTACTTAATATGTTTCGGACATTAATATATCCATCATCAGGAGCTTGCGACTGTGCTGTTGAATTACCACATTGGTCGTTTGGTTCTCGGTTCAGCCTGCAACACGGACATCACTCAAACTCAGCCGCACCAAATCTCCAACACACATCGAACCGAGAACCAAACGACCGATGTGGTAATTCAACAGCAAAGTCGCAAGCTCCTGATGATGGATATATTAATGTCCGAAACATATTAAGTACATAAGAAGTGAAATAAAATATCAAGTGACATCAAGTTGGTCCTTTATTCTTCAACTATTACAATGATGTAGGTCCAATAAACATAAGGCATAAAATTAATTTGGGATTTTATGATACTTAATGGTTTTGTTCGGGACTGAAGTCTGTAAACATGAAGATCACGTAATAATATTGTCTAATTCCTACTTCGCAGAAACGATTCTGCCTTGCCATTACCAAACTAACCGGTTAAAGCTTCTTGCAGAAATAATGGACATTTGGACTGAGAATTATACATGAAAAAAATAATTATATTTATAGGGTTTTAATTAACTTTTTATTCTTTATTTTCTTCAGTCCTTCCCGATTTTTGAACTTTTTGAATTGTAAAATGAAAATAACACAAATATGGCGGTGCACAGACGTGTATTTCGTTAATCACACAGCAGCCCTCTTGTAGTAGAAACCGAAGGCTGTTAATGGTGACGAATGTGACATAATTTAGTTCAGTTCTTACCATCATATTCTAACCTTAATATTCAAGTCGGTGTCTGCAATATCTTCGTCGTCGTGCACTACTTAAAATAGGTAATTTCGATTATGTTTTCTCGCAGAAATTTCGTTTACCTTGTTTCTTCAGGATGCCGTGTGCAAGCCCAACTCCAATAACACAATTTATTTCGAATTTGAACAACATCATGCCGCTGTTCATACGTACAAAACGCATAAATCCGATGTGGTACATTATCCATGCCACTATGTTTCATATGGAAAATTTAACACCAAATTGTTGCTCAGCGCTTTCATTTGGTTGATAAATGCTCCGACATGTTTGATAACCTAATATACGTATAAGATGAAACATAAGCCGCATAAGCTAAAGAAAGCTCCCCGAAGATGACCAACAACAAAGGCAGAAACATGAAGGAGCATTAATCAACAAATAAAAGTGTTGTGCAATAAGATGGTTTTATAATTTACATCTGCAACACATAAAATCTGTACGTTCGTCCTCTATTTTCCACTACATGTTTCGTTCATACATATTGACCATCATCAGGCCGAATACAGGTAGAGAAGTAAAAGTGCTACAGAAGAGGCATCCGTTATACATTCATACTGCTAGTGGACATTAAATGTTTTTCCCAAAAGAGGAACGATAGAAAAAGAAGGATATAAAACACGAAAGTCAGCACAGTTTTCCATAAAATTTGTACTAAGTCCGGAATGTCATAATTGAAATCGGAGATGTTTCTACTACTGTAAGAATATCAGCACAAAATCGGCACTAATAGAGAAACCTCGATTATCCGTCCGTTACTGTAAAAAAATTATTAAATTTTAAGGAAACTGGACCTGTAAAGTCATCTATAATAGAAGGAAAAAGTGTTACCACTTACAAGTTGCTCATCGTAAGATGTTATTTAATATTTTACAGCTTATTACTCTGGTACATGAATATCCAGAATTATTGTACACATGTGTTGCTGGTAAAGATGTCAGTTGTTTGTTATTTTGCGTTATTTTGCGTTATGTTAACAAGTGTTTGGTATGAATGTGAATGTAAAGAGTAGTTTATTTACAAAATATGAGCGCCATCTGTAACTCCGGTAAAACTGTTTTGTTTTAGAGTCTATAGTTTGATTGGCATAAGTTCTATCGACATTAATCTATAATGTAACGAAACACATTAAAAATGCTACGGATGGTTTATTAAAAATTAACGGAATGTACTCAGTTCTGTACCACGTGTAACATATAGTGGATGTATTGTGACACTGTGGAGCTACGTGTGCTGTGTGTGCTTTACTGCTCGGACGAGTTTACTACGATTGGATGTAGGAAGATCTGTACGCTATCTAGGGTGATTATGGCGAACTTCTATTAGTGCCCGTTGCGTACTCGTGTTCTTACAGTATAAGTATGATATGCAGAAACATCTCCGAGTTCATGTATGACATTCTGAACTTGGTGAAAATTTTACGGAAAATGTTACTGATTTTCAACTTTTACTTTTCTTTTTGTTATTTTTCCTTTTGGGAATAACTTTCAGTGTATTATAGAAGGCTGTCTTTACAGCGGAGGCACCTTCTGCAGCACTTTTCGTTCTGTATCTTTATGTCACCTCATGATGGCTGATAAATGTGACCGACACATTTACTGGAAAATAAAAAGCCAACGTGTAGAATTTATGTGCTGTGTTTTTGTGGACTGTATTTGCTAGTAACAATTTATTTCCCCGCTGCGCTACAAGAAAGCAGATTTTCAATAAATATTAATATGTTTTCAGTCCGTTACCAAGGCGACAGGCAGTTTTTTTTTATAGTACAATGATTCTGAATTTCGTTACAAGAAGTCCTAAACTCCACTTGGTTAGAAGTGTCTTCTTTAATTTCGGTAGGTCTCCCTTCACGACTCTATAACAAAATTTTATGAAATGATGTGGTATGATATGTTACTAACTTACAGCAATTGGGTTTCTTCCCGGTGGCAGTGGTCGGTAGAATTGTACAAAAATAGGAAAGAAACAGCACAAAACGAGAAACAATACACAAAACAATATAAAAAACACAAAGGTACAGAATATACAAAAGAGAAACCAAAAATACGAAACATAGAACATACGTACAAAGAATATTACAAAACATCAGTCGAGTAATTAGAATATAACAAAGAGAAGCAAATAATGACACAACATACTGCACAGAACCTACATACAGCTACATAACCATAAATTAATGTTAATACACAAATTTCGCCCAAGATCATCACTTCACTTCACTTCACGTCACTATACTGCACTTCACTTCACGTCACTTCACTGCACTTCACTACACTTCACTACCCGCTTTTCATTTCCCTGCACTTTCGGAATTTTCGTCACCACCTTTCAAAAACCCTTCACTTCTCCTCACTTATAATTACTTTCCTAACACCCTTTCTAAAAATACGTATTATGCTACCCTACGAAGATTATTGAATATCAGGAAATTTTTTCTTCGCGGTATGTTTGTTCTCCACCAATCCCCTATTTTAATTTAATTATTTCTACGTAAATAAAGTTAATTACTGCATAGGCTATGGAGGATGGGTGTCATGTTGGGGATATAATTTAATTTTTCACAAGTATTCTGTAATCAATCTTAATTTCATGAATAAAGCTGTGTGGCTTTCAAATAATTTTTTTTAAATTAAAAAGACTGTTGTATGAAAAGCAGCTAATTTATCATAAGTACAGTTCAATGGAAGAAGTCACTAGGAATCGTGTGCAGGGAAGTAATAAATTTCAGTACTGTAGTTGGGGCTGCAACCTCTAGGTGACGGAATTGAAACTGAACAATGTAAACAGAACCTACAAATTTGTAACATAGAAGGAACACCAGTTTAACACTGAGCGAGTATTTGATAAAATACTCTTACACATTAACAGTTTTGCTAGATAAAAAATTATATACTGCATTAGGGAAGGGAGCTTAGCCAATTATACATAAAATTACATGTAATTTTACTTGTTTTTGGTTGTCGGAACTTTCTGATTCCAACAAACCACGTCTGATATTACCATTCATTGAGCAAGAGGAATATGATTTGCAAATTTGTGGAAATATGTAGGAGTTTACTCCAGTGTTTGTGTTTGGTATATTTTAGTTTAATGAAAGTAATAAAGAGTGCTACTGGGATTGAAAAGTGATAAAATTGAGTTTTTAGCTTTTTTCTGTGGCATTAACGGAGTATAATTTCTTCTGGTACGTGAAGATGCATCACAGGGTATTTTGTTCCAGATGTTTCTAGACAATTACGAATAATCCATAACACGACATCACGTCCCACCAGAACCGATATATTAGGTGATAATGATAATATTTTTTTTTAGCAGAAGGCCTTATTGAAGTGTTTTATTGTGTTTTATAAACACGATTAATCCGTATTCAAAACGACATATCAGCAAAGGGAACAATACTCATATATACCCTACAGATAGTTTTGATTTGTTTCCGTAGAAGAATGAATAGTGGTTCGTCAAAACAATTTAAGAAGTGTTAATAACAAATACAGAGTTATTGGCGACGAAGAAAGAGAAAAGTGGGGAAAAAAAAGCGTAACGGTTGCTTCTTAACTCTTCGAATAACTCTCGTAGTTCAATGAATGACTGGCGGAATAAAGAACCTGGAAACAATTCAAGAATTCAATAACGACTTACAGATAACACGATGACTGGATTTGTATTGCAGTTCTGTTTCGGACTTACCTGCTAATGCCATAACCAATTAAAATTTGAACTTTTTCTGCTTGATGTATGAAAATTTTCGCCCTGCTTTACAAAAAAACATACTGTGTCTCCATTATAAAGACCAACTTGTAAATCTTGTAAATAGAAATAACTTTCTCTCTTCAAACCCCCCCCCCTCCCCGGGAAGTATACGAAAATATAAGCACTGTCTTGGTAAAATGCAAAAGTTTGCTCATGTTAAGGCAGTCGATACATGTACTTACCATTGCACTTCGAATGGTCATGTGTACTCCCCACCTAATAGCCTGTTAGAAAAATTACAGCAAGTAGAACGAATTTGACCGTGACCCCTACAAGCAGGAAGAGCTTCGCCAATTCGAGTTTACACAGCCCTGACCTAGTGTTTTCAACTGTCAATGGCATGGATACATATTGGAAAGAAAGAGAACCTTATGTGTCAAAGTTAGATAAGATAGGGCAAGCTGCTCTTAAGTGTACTTAAGACATTTTGTCGCCCATTTTGTGTGACTGGCGTGAATAGCAAGTCGTTCCACAAAACGGCAAGTTAAATCATACAAACCCCAAATGACAGTCTTTTGGGTTGTAAACCCGTGTAAGGTAATCAAATTATTCCGACAATTCGGAAAAATATGGTTCCTCAGTCTTCGAGGTGAATTCAGCATCCAGCTGAATCTAATTCGGCCACAATTAGGAATAGGACAGCATTTTCATCCGTTATGTCGGAACAAAACTAAACGTTCTACACGGTATAGTAACATAAAAAACTCTCTTTTGGCAACACCCATCGTGAAATCCCGAAAAATATATAATTGGTGAACTTCTCTTTATTCTGCTTGACATGGGATAGCCACGCACCTACCTACAGGACAGGAAAACGACGTTAAGCAAGACTCGAATGTCTGTTCAGATTAGCAAAAGCAGTTTCATGGGAATCACTTCTTCTCCAGGAGTTGCCCTACCCCCTCCATCGCAATTTTCTGCATTATTTTCCAGTCGTTTGGCCAATCTGTCCACACCACGCTAGCAACAAAGCACTTTGGTATGGCTGTGACGAGGCAGTGGAAGCTGGGGTTATACCATTAGAGTAGACAGAGAAGGAAATTATGATTGCCAACCATATATCGGCCTCCTTCCCTTGACTTTAGTAGGGTGGGTTGATACAGGTCAGTGAACACCAAGGGACTCTATTATAACTTATTGAACATTAAGCACTAAAAACTCGAAAAACCCTGTGACGTCAAGAGGAGTGTTTCTCAACCGGAAACACCTTGAATTGTGTCTGAGGCGACAGAGATTTGAGTAGTCAGGGGTTTCAATTTAAATCGAACGCGGGCCACTTCAGCAATTAGAAAACTATGAGGGGGCGCACATCATTTTAACCAGAAGAATAAGAATAATCAATTTATTATCATCATCATCATTATGTTATCACTTTATGTAAGGGTATATACAATTATATTCAAAAGCGATTGTAATATAGGCAGCTTTACGGATAGGAGGAATAATATTTCACTCCATCACAGCTGCAATGGTCACAGTGAGACGGAAATTCCTTTTTGTTTTGCTGAAATGCCAGAATCCAGCAGTTCTGGCTTCTGTCTGTTGTTGTGAGGGTACTGGACACCCTTGTAATACCAACATGCGTCATTAAGTTTACAATAATCTACAATAATAATGAGTGGACCAAATATTATTCTTTCCCTGAAACACTGAACAACAAAGTCGTACTTAACGTCGTAACAAAGGAGGAAATCTTCCTTACGCATGAAACAGAATGCAGGAGCGTTCAGGTAGTTATTTTAAAACATATCTGCCCTGTCTTTGGTGACAATGAAATATTTCTTTTTAATGCTTGACCCTGAACGTCGAAACTTGGAGGCCTTGAAGATGGAACTGACAGGTTATCCTAAAACGTAATTAATTAGCAATCTACTCTACCTAATATCTAAAGAAGAGCTACACTCCGGAGGAGGCCTGAACTCACCCCGCACAGTATTTTAGCAACAGATAATTTAAAAACGTCTACACAAAAATTCTTGCTTTTAACTAAAATGAAATTACAAGTAAGTAAGCAAACAATAAAATTATTAAGTTACGTGGCGGGCTGCATTTTGTACTTTAAGTAAGATCAGCACGCTGGCCAGAAGAAAACCGTCGTGCCGCGTGTTTGAGACACTGGAATATATTCTAGGCAAAACAGGCTTCTTTTCTCCCGTAATTATTCGTAATCTTAGCTTTATTGTGAGTACCTGTGATAGAATTACCGCATTTGTATAAGTCTGTAAATTAAAGTAATATAAATTTTTAATTTTTAAGTATGTTTCCAAATCAATAGTGGCATAGTAACGAGCTGAGATAATTTTGGAAATGTGTTGTGCGAATTAAGATAGTCTTTGTAAGGGGTCCGAGTTAAAAATTTTGAACAATATTGCTCTAGACTTTTTCCAATATTTTTTATACGGCGAATTTCTTAAATGTGTCGTTCATACTGCAAACCCCCCCTCCCCCCAAAAAATTATCTCGCCTCGTGGACCTCTATAACACAAATCGATAAAACATTTAAAGTTTGTATTATTGCATGCTACATTCATAAGTTCTAATATTTTTATTAAGTTAATATAAAAAAATATTAAAATAATAAAGTTTTGTAAGCAGTAATGCCACTTAAACTAAGATTCGAGAAATCTAAGCAATAAAAAATTATTTTTAGACGAGTGAAGTCTAATTTCAGATACCAGATATTGTAAAATATTGAAAAGCTCCTTGCATTGAAATACTTCCTGCAAACTTAAACTGATGAGGTAAAACTGTCATGCTGATCCCCTGGCCAGGGATTGCCCAATGCCAGAGATCAGTGGACAACATTTTTAGAACCAATAACAGTCGGTTTGATTAGGATACGTTTGTCTGAATGAATCGAATGAAGAACCAGGGTCGAGAAACCTGATGGACACGAGAACCAAATAAAAAGGAAAAGTTCTTAGCGGAACACATGATAAATAATTCCTACTTTTTTATTAATGTATTAGTAATGATAATGCTTTGTTTTCAACAGCGCCAAAATTTTGGGTGAATGCCTTAAAATTTGAAACTTTTAAACTGTGACTGAGAAAACAATTGGAATGCAAGCGGAAGAAACTTCTACGATAGAAGCGCATCTAGTCACATGTTGTGTTGTCAAATACCTATACTTAGCCATACTGCACTTTCTGGTTCTTAACCAACAAGAAACGAAGTCAAATAGAGCGACTGGTTATTTAATGTGTGATGGAAAGTCTATATTTTGGTATGCAATTTATATTCTATTGTTAGTAATTAAGCGTAAAGCTAAAAATGTTAAAACCCCAGAACAAGATAACATTAACTCAGAGCTATTCAAGTATGCACCAGTAGAGTTTACACTGAGATTATTACAATTTTTAAACAACATATATATATATATAGAGAAAATCGCATTCCAAATGAGTGGAAAAATGCTGTTATAACCCTCATAATTAAGAAAGGTGACAGAAGGGAGCCCAAAAACTACAGAGGAATTAGTATTCTCAACACCTGCTATAAGTTATACTCTAAAATCCTTAATATAAAACTGCAGAGGTACTCAGAAGTATTTATGACAGAAACACAAAATGGATTCCTAAAGGGATGGTCATGCACGGACCCAACATTTTGCCTTAAATTATTAATTGAAAAAATAAGGGAATTTAACTTCAAAACACACTTGCTGTTTATAGATTATGAGAAAGAATTTGATAACATACAAAGACAGGCTTTATTTAACATTTTGAAATCTAGACATATTCCAAACACATTGCTAAAGGCGATAGTGGATATTTACACACAATAAAAAATATTGATAACATTTAACAACAAACTATCAAAACCGGTAGAAATTAATAAAGGAGTACGCCAAGGTTGCCGTCTTTCACCTACGCTGTTTAATATATATTTAGACGAAATAATAACTAAATGCAAAATCAAGACATAACCAGAATTCAACTTGCAAAAAACCAACAACTGTCAACGCTGTTATATGCAGACGACCAAGTCATAATAGCAGACACAGAAGATAACCTACAGAAAACTGCGCATAAATTAAATCAAATAATAACACAATATGGTTTAACTACATCTGCACAGAAAACAAAATCGATGGCATTTAAAGGGCGAGATCCAGTGAGAACTAAAATTGTAATAGATAATAAAATTATAGGACAAGTAAATTTGTTCAACTATTTAGGAAATGTGGTATCCTATGAAGGAGAATTTGACATTGATAACAAATTAAATAACTTTTTGAAAAATACAGGTATTTTAAATAATGTGTTTAGACCACAAAAAACCCTTAAGAAAACAAGAATAAAACTATACAATACACTGGCCCTTCTAGTC
>Ga0123352_10019560_pt1 | contig 10799 bp, 14 predicted proteins | sample TergutLab28metaG_FD_89700 | JGI IMG/M metagenome (GOLD analysis project Ga0123352, IMG submission 89700) | Labiotermes labralis P1 segment gut microbial communities from Petit-Saut dam, French Guiana - Lab288 P1 | ecosystem: Host-associated > Arthropoda: Insects > Digestive system > Gut ... | reverse complement strand
ATTATTATGATATTATTACTATTATTGTTATATATTATTATGATATTATTACTATTATTGTTATATATTATTATGATATTATTACTATTATTGTTATATATTATTATGATATTATTACTATTAATAATGTTACTAATATTGATGTTCTGTTTGGGATATACGTGACACTATTTGCCGAGTGTTTCCGATCACTTAGCCAGGGACACAGTTAGGCAGACAAAAATACGTTAAAACATTTCGTCCGTGACAAACAGGTGTTCAAAACGCATACACGTCACGCCAACACCACACTAAATTAAACGTATTCTTGTGTTTCTTACGAAAATACAACCTTACCGTTTCAGCGACAGCCGCCACAAGCCAGTTAAATGACGTTTCGACTTACCTGAGAACAAGACAATAAAAATTCCAGTTTAACCTTCTTATCACATTTTTGCTTTTAAATTTACACACTTTCCCTTAATTTTTTTTTAAAAAATTCTAATCCTGAAAAAAATTGACACTTATACCTAGTAGGCAAATAAAGGTAAATGTAAACGTAAAGGTAAAGTTCACCCTAGAACAGGCCACGAAGTCCTGTTCTAACACAGTCAGGAAATCAGAGCTGTGTTTTAAAGGAGATTAAAGACATGGCGTCCTTACGCCTCGAGTATTAACCCCTCAGATCAAGTTCAATTCGTGAACCATTCCCTTGCATGAATTGCGGCGGATCCCATTATGACAGAATTCGTTGACCTATTGGGTGACTAGTAAATGTCATAAGTGTGAGGTCTGGTATCACGAGTCCTGCTGTGGCAGAAAGTGTAAGAATAGTCTTGTTGTAAATCTTACCTTTGAAGTTGACTGAAAGTCCCCGTGTGAGCCTACGAAAGTAAAGTAATTAACTGCAACATGATATGGCACCGTGTCTGATGACAATTTCTTATATATTCTGTTGTGCAATGACAGTTATTTTTATTCTCTGTGTCCAACAAACCCTACCATAGGCTCAGTTGGACACTAACGTACCAAATTAACAAGAGATTAAATTTAACTCTTGAACTACAATTTTTTTTTGCGCGAGTTCCAATTTATGTTGCTTCATAAATTTGTAGTTGAAGTCAGTGAACTACAATCATAATTTATTCTCCCCATGATCAGTTTCAAAATTCAGTTAAAACTAAGTGACAAACAGAACCAAGTTTACCTTAATGTATGGAACGAATTGGTTTCCTTTCAGTAGTTCGTACATACTTGGAAAATGTATTATTTTGCCAGCAAAAGTGCGCCTAAGATTCATGGTGAAACGTTGTATGAAGAAGACGAGTTACTTACGTATAAATATTTGAAGCAGCTTGTTTTTTTTCAAGTTTTCCGACATGTATTCTGCAAGCAGTTGTCAACTCCAGGTTAGGGACCCGGTGCACTACGCAGTACAACGCTGGATTTTTACACAGAGTTGCTACAACGGTGAAAAAACATCCAAGGTTGAGGACCACCCTATTTGACTACTATTTGTTATTTCTGCATTCAGCATGACGTTAAATCTCAACAGGTCTGATCTATAAACCCACCATTAGGTGCTGTTATCACATCTAATTACCGACAGACTCTCACAACTGAAGCATTTGTGGCCGTAAGCACAAGACGCACATGTCTTTTAGCGAGGCAGCAATGCCCACGTTCTGAATTGTAGTGACACTGCCATATGGGGAAAGCGGCACAAGTACAACACTCTGTGAGGTTTAGGAATGATTATGCATGTTACATTGCACCACGCAGCTATGTATGGCTGACATAAGAACATCAAACTGCGTCAAGTAGGGTAACCAGGTTTGTTACTTATCCAGATATCAAACTGTGATTCAGATCACATGCAAAAGCAAATAAGGTTACAAAGACATCGATATTATTTGCCATGAAGCTGCCATAGTGTGGAATGTAGCTGTGACAGACTATGGATATCAGAACAGGTGCTGTCAATACCCGGGCCGATAGTAACTGCTGGCTCTTCAGGCTTCGCTATACAGGGTGTGCCAAACTGCAGGATTTTATTATATGAATCATTTCGAGTAACATATTCTGTTTCTTCAATAGGGATCTGAAATCAGTAACAGAATGCAGCTTACTGTAATTTAGAGGTATCTTCCTGACATTGTATTGTACATAAAGTATTTTTGTAATAACGGAATTAAAGACAATGGAGCGGACGGGACATGTAGAAAGCATGGAGAGTTGCACAAATGTACCAAATTTTAGTGGGATACCTACCAAGAAAAAGTAACTCTGAATATTTGAATATCTTGGCATGAATTTATGTCCTGTCATCACAATGATCTCAAGTATCTTCTTTTTTCTTCTGTCCGTCATATGAAGACCAAGTTGACATCGAGTCAGCACCGTATTATGCTAGCTATAGAATCGAGCCTCAACTTTAAAATAGTTGCATTTCTTTACTTATGACTTATGATTTATTTTTTAACTTGTTCTGTGTCAGGTAATCTCGAAACCATGTTAAAAGCATGCGAAGAGCAGGAAGTGGAAAAACACTGAAAGCGTGGGCCGAAGAAATCCTAGGGTATGCTTACAATTAAGATATTTTCTCGTAGCAAATTATTTAAGCACCAATCCGCACATTAATATGTTCCCGATAATTTCTCTACACTTGCAAGAAACATTCCAATATAAAATTTTTTTACACTATAAACACATTTTTATATACCATGATGTACCGCTATTTTGTTAAATAGATGGGCAGTCTTAGTAATCAACTAACTTAATGCACAAATTCTTGTTCTATAATAAGTTTATTAAATGCTTCTACATGTTTCGAACACTATGTGCTCATCATCAGGAGGTCAAAATTTTATTGTACAGCACATCTGGTATCATCACACTCTATATGTGGCCGTCCCGTGCAGAGGTTGAGAGAGTCCTCTCTCAACCTCTGCACGGGACGACCACCTACATGTGTGATGATACCAGATGCTGTATAACACCATTTTGACCTCCTGATGTTGTGCAAATGGTGCTCGAAACATGTAGAGGCATTTAATAAACTTATTACAAAACAAGAATTTGTGCATTAAGTTGGTTAATATACTTAGATTATACTGAGATGTACGGTCAGCAAAAGATAAAAAAATAGATGGGAAATGTTCACTGTCTAACACAACCAATGTTCACGTAGCCTGTTACACTACGTCCGGCACCTTTAAATCTTTTGGTGATGAACTAAAGGGTTCGGAACAGGTAGGGCGTGATGTAGCGAACTACAATAAACGCACTGACTGTATCGGACGGTGAACAGTGTGTACCTTTTGTTCTGTATTGTAGGACGCCATCTTCACAATCAAAACTATTAGATCAAACATCAAGCACTGCTTTACGTACGAACATCAGCTTATGAAGAATGACCGTAACAGGAATTAAAAAATCAGGTTAGTCATTTCTTGAAGACCCTCTAGTTTCGGCACCAATATCACAGACATTCAGTTTTCATGGAAGTTCATAATTACAACACAAGCACACTTTTATTCCTATCAGCAGCTGCATTCATTAAGCAATGCAATACTTCAAACTGAAAAAGTCACTTCTTTGTTTATGCACGTATTCTGGACTATTAAATCAATAATAATAATAATAATAATAATAATAATAACAATAACAATAACAAAAGGCACGCGGTGGCGCACTAGATGGAGACACGGCACCAAAAGCCGCAATATTGTGAGTACGATACCCGATGGGCAGCATTACGGCCCTGGGGTCGACTCAGCCTCTAACAGAAACGAGTACGAGAGGTCTCTCCTGGAAAGTTAAGGCGGCCGGTGAGTATGACTGCCGATTGTCTAGATTTTCTGGGAGCCTTAGCCTCCTCGGCCATTAAGGCCTGTCCACGACTTTAATGGGATAGCTAACAACAACAACAACAACAACAACAACAACAACAGTGTTGTCTACTTGTATAATATTCATGTGTGAGTAATATTTCCATGCTTACCGCTTTCTGTGGCTATGATATGTTGTGGATTGTGAGGACGTCATACCCAGGTTTCTATGATTAAAGGCTTCCATGGTTACGGGTGTTCATCACTGCGATTGCTCGGGTTGTGCGTGACGTCAGTGACTGGTATCTTTGGCTTCCGTGGTTATCGTTTGTCAGTGGAGTAGCGCGTGAATATCATTGCGGCCCTTCATGTGACGGTTACGTGGCTTGTAGTAATAAAAATGTACAGTGGATTTTGTCAGTGTCTCCAGACGAATGCCTCAAAACAGACCACAATCTGACGTGCCGGCAGCCAGTTGCGATGTCAGGCAATTACACCACTACAGGATTTGACATAGTTTACTTCTTATGTGTAGTAATTTATTAAGGAAAAAATGCGCTCAAGAAAACTAAATTACTTGTAGTTCCTACAGTCTTAGTCTACGAACTAATTAACAATGTGTTGTGTCCCACAACCTCCTCCTTCCAAGTCACTACCTTACTTACTTACATACTCCATGGAGCAGTCTTTCTTGAGAAGTTAACCGGTTCTCAGTTATTCAAGAAATTTCCCGCACTTTATAGAGTCCGAAGGTTAATTACAGCGTTTACAGGTGCCCACCACCTGCCCCTACAATGAACCAGTTCGATCCAGTCCATGACCCCACATTTCATTTCCCGAATATCCAAAATAATATTATCCTCCCATCTATGCCTATGTCTTCCAAGTGGTCTCTTTCCCCCAGGTTTCCCCACCAAAACCCTATATACAACTCTCCTCTCCTCATATGTGCTACATGCCCACCCATCTCATTTTTCTCGATTTTATCATCCGAAAAATACTAGGTGAGGAGTACAGATCTTTAAGCTCCCCATTATATAGTTTTCTCCACTCCCCTGTTACCTCGTCCTTCTTAGGCCCAAATATTCTCCTCAACACCCTATTCTCAAAAAACCTCAGCCTACGTTCCTCCCTCAATTTGTGCGACCAAACTTCACACGCATACAAAACAACAGGCAAAATTATGATTCTGTACATCTTAATATTTATATTTTTGGGCAACACACTGGAAGACAAAAGAGTCTACACAGAATGATAGTAACAATTCCCTGATTCAATCCGCTCTTAATTTCTTCCTGTATAGAATTGTGTTTAGCTAACCTTGTTCGCAAATATTTGAAATCTTCCACCTTTCAAAGGAACTATTATCAGTCTCTATGTGGTGACTACCTCCTGCATTCTGGTCTCGAGACATGACCATGTAATTAGTTTTGTCTGCATTTACTTCCAGGCCAATCTCCTTACTAGCGACTACTAAAGATTCTGTGTTTTTCTTTGTAGCACACACGCTTCCTCCCAATATATTAACATCATCAGCATAAACCGAAACTGATGTTTACCATTCAATTTCAAGTCATCCCAATTTACCTGAACCCTCCTAATGTCGTGCTCTGAAGCAAAGTTTAAAAGCATTGGTGATAGAGATTCTCCTTTTCTTTAAACCATTCCTAATAGAGAACCTGTCAGACACATTCTTGCCTACCCGGACTCTGCTATACGTTTCAGTCAGACACATTTTTGTTAGCCGTACCTGTTTCGTGTGGATAACAAACTCAATGAGAATATTATACATGATCTTCCTCCTAACTGAATCATAAACTTTCTTGAACTGTATAAAGAGCTATTGCGCTGCTTCATTGTATTCTCATTTTTTCTCAAGTATTTTATGAAGGCAGAATAGAGATCAATAATAGACTTGTTAACTCGAAATCCACACTGATTTTCCCGAATAATTTCCTCTGCATATGGAGTTAAAGTTGATAGCAGGATGGATAAAATACTGTAGGTATTTGACAAAATTTTAGACCTGTATATATACTAAAATCTGTTCTATCACCTTTCTTATAAATAGGTACAATGATTGACTCTTCCACTCTTCAAGAAATTCCTCTTTATTCCAAAGAGGCTTCATACTTTATCTCAGTAATTAACCAATTGATGTAAAAAATTTTGTTTTACAATAAGTTTATTTCATGCCTCTACATGTTTCGAGCACATGTGCTCGAAACATGTAGAGGCATGAAATATACTGAGATGCACGGTCAGCAAAACGTCAAAATTACGTTTAATAAGTTTATGGATTTCATAGCGAATCGTTCTACCCCCTGTTTAATCAATTCTGCCGGGATTTGATCAATATCTGGTGATTTGTGTCTTTTTAGCTTTACAATAACCATCTCAACTTCAAAGGCACCCTGCTCAGGCACTTGTGGTTCTGCTGAATGTATTTCTGTCTGCCTAACATCACTAACCCAATGTACACAGAACAGCAGAGAGCAATGTTTCCTCCACCTATCTAAAATACTGTGGGAGTCTGTGATCCTATCACCCTTTTCACCCTTCATTATATTAGTTCAAGGCTGGTACCCCTTCTTATAATTACTGATGCCCCTATAAAAGTCTCTGATATTTTTGATCTTCCTGTTAGTTCCGAATTAATCGATTTTAGCTTACAGATATGCCTTCTTCTGTAACCGAAATGTCTACTAGCTTCACGTTTTGTATTGTTTAGATTATATACGTTGTTTTGGTTTGGATCCCGTCACCATTGCATTTTAACCTGCTTCCCTGGATATAATAAACCTAAACATTCTTCATCAAACCTTGGTTTATGCTGCATCAATTCGTACAGACTTAGACTCTCTTTAACTAAGGCTTTTTATACTCCCTTTAATATTCTCCCAAGCCTCTATTTATGTCCTCGTTATCACTTAAGTTTTCCAAGGCTGCAAACTTGACAGATCTTAATCTGAAAATTTTTTCCTAACCCCCAGCTCATTTAACTTCCTGAGATTGAATTTTTCCACACTAAACTTCTGTGTACTTTGTTTATTTACTGTCAATCTTCCCCTGACTTTTGCAACCATCACATAATGATCAGTATCACAGTCAGCTCCCATGAAAGTTTGTACTTCGAGTATACTCCACTGCCATCTCCTATATATCAATATGTGATCAGTCTGGTTGTGTCTTCACATCACGAGAGATCGAGATGTCCTTACGAATGTTTCGGTTGGGGAACATCGTGCCCTTAAATACTAGATTTTTTGATGTGGTATAGTTTATTTTTCCAACATCACTATCATTACTATCTTAATGTAGACTCTCATTCCCAATTGTCAGTTTGAAAATATTCTCTCTGCCCACTTTTGAATTAAAATATCCTAACAGAATTTTCATATGGTATTTAGGAAAATTATCGAAAACCTGCTCATAAAAGCCGCCTTTTGAATCATCACTTTTACCCACTTCGTCTTCTTCTTTAGGCGCTACAACTTCAATCTTTGAATGTTTTGCTCTTCCCAACATATGATTTCCACTTATTACGATCCTGGATGCAGCTTATCCACTTCTTTATTTTTAGTTTCTTCTTGTCATTTCTTATGTCATCTTCCCATCTGTTCTTTGCTCTTCCTTGTGGTTGTATTGACATCTGTTTCTTCTTATATACTTTTTTTTACTATTCTCTCTTTCAGCATTCGATGTAAATGGCCAAACCAGCTTAATCGTTGTGTTTTATGTGATTTGTTATATTCTTATTTCTTATTAATTCATCTAATTCATCATTTGTTTTGATTCTCCATGTTCTGTACCATCTCTTTCTTTTGTAGGATCAAAGATCACTTTTCTCCACACTTGGTGCCTTCACATTCAAAACAATGACATCACACCAGCGACCTCTCAGAACTATATATATATGACATCCTATCACTAAAAAACTCCACTCTCTTAACTGCTAATACTATTCTGTGGTGTACAAACATTCCTATTCCCAATAGTTGATTTTCGTGTTCTTTTCCATAGAAAAAAAAATCTGTTCTTACTGCGCCCCCCTTGTCCCACCTAACCTCCTGTACACCCACCAAATCTAATTTATATTCTCTTAATTCCCTGGCTGCTGTTGTAAGGGCAGCTGACCTACACAGGCTGCCATCAAATGTACCTTTTCCTTTGATTACGTTGTACCGGATCAGGCCGGGTTCGAGGTCTTTGTGAATGGTTCGTAACGTGACACGTTTTTACGGTGAGGAGCTAGATAACCACCTCTTCTCGGCTGTCGTTGACTGCTTATTCAATATACTCGCAGCTACCCTCTATATCGGAGGCCGTTCCTCCATCCGTAACTTGAGGACGCACCATGCTATGGTGACAGGGACCCACTTATCATGGCCAAGTGACAACCTACTCTTCCTGCATCTAACCCAGCGTTGTACAAGTTATTGACTATAAACAGATTCACTAATTACAACAAACATGTGTAGGATTAATAGCAGGTCATGTTGCAGCAGTTTTCGGGTACCACATTTGCAGTTCGTCGTGTTATCGAAAGACGTTTGGGCTTACTCATGCATTTAGAAAACCATTCATAAATGCAGTGGAATGTCTGCAGGGTGGCCACTTGTGTATGTTGACCGCGGATGGAACAGTTAAAGACTGTATTTCCACACATGATCGGTCGTCCATGAATTTACCACACACGTGCTTCCTATCCAAGGAAGCGACAAACAATCTAGTGCCGATTCGGAAGAAAGCAAACATAGTTGCATAATTATACCAAGCCAGCTTTTGTGGAACTTATATGTTTGTTACAGACCAATTATAAATTTACGCAGGAAGTTCAAAACGTCACAGCCCTGGTTTCACTCGTGGTGTGCACGTAATGTTTACAGTAGCCCTATAATTGCCACTGTCACAATACTGCCGAAACATCAGCTGGAAATAGCGTAGTCGGTATAGCTACTAGGCTACGGGGTTAGAGGATTCGGCTTTCGAATCCCGGCAGGGACAAGAGACTTCGTCCAAAAACAGTCCAGAGAGGTTCTGGGACCCACCCGGCCTCCTATTCAATGGATAACGGGGCCTTTTCCCGAGGGTAAAACGGATGATGCGTGTCACCTCCATCTAGGGCCGAGGGTAAGAATGAGTGGAGCTGTAACTCCAGTACCCATACATGCTTTCATGCAGCGGAGGGGGATAACGTAGCCTTGTAACCACTAACAAGGACACAGATCCAAGCGTTGTTTAGGTTTTCTGCATTATGGGATCCCATAATGCAGAAAAACTAAACTACGCTTAGATCTGTGTTCTTGTAGGGCCTGAGGAAGACCTACTAGGTCGAAACATGTCGCCCCATAATACAGAAAACCTAAACAACGCTTAGATCTGTGTTCTTGGAGGGCCTGAGAATGACCTACTAGGTCGAAACATGTCGCCCCATAATACAGAAAACCTAAACAACGCTTAGATCTGTGTTCTTGGAGGGCCTGAGAATGACCTACTAGGTCGAAACATGTCGCCCTGACGCATATACCTTTGTATATGAATAAAATGTTTTGTTAATGACTGACGTGTGGTATTTTAATTTAGGAGGCAGAAATGCAAATACATAGTCACAGAGCTAGACGTACGTCAACTGTAAACGCCGCTCGCTTCGTGCAAGCGATAACAGAATCTTGTACACACCGGCAATGTCTCTTTGTGTGTCAAAGAGCCTCTGTGGACGTAGCGATGCACAGAAAAGCCTTCTAGGTATCGAAAATCAGACGCTGAACCTGAAGGTAGACATTATACTGGATTATGCATCCCAGAAGTTTGGAGAATAATACACGTCTGTACATAAGAATCAGAAGTGGGGAGAACGTTCTAATTCATACGTCGGTCTTATAGGATACGATGCCAGCTAGTCTGGTGGTTGAGCACAAATGTTCCGGACGAAGGTGCTGCCTCCGTCTTAAGCCAGAAGATATATATCATATTTCAGAAGAACGTATTAAAAGACGTCACTGCCGTGTAAACCTCGGAGCTTCGTAAGTTTACAAACACTTTGCACAGTTACCATTCTTGCCCAGAAGTGCCATAGGGCGAAATACACATCAAGCAAAATTCTCCAATTATTATCCGGTAGGCGTTGACCCACCTCAGTTATAAAATTAAAACGAACAAAAAATAAAGAGAAAATGTACTTCTATGTGTTTTAAATAAGGAATATAATTTTTACAGTCTGATCCTTCTGTGTAAAGAGCACAAGGCAAAATGCTTTCTACAAACGACGCACTCGTCCGATGTGAAATGTTGTTTGTTAGTGGCTATATACCCTGCAGGGGGCGATTACAAAAACATTTCTAGTCCGTGAAATGTTGCTTGACCTGCGGGGATATTGCTCGATTATAAAACACGGGGTCGATCAGTCGAGTCGATACGATTAACAGGCCAGCCATTCAGCAGTCAGCAAGACAGGAAACAATTCCTACTGCAGGATAGGGCTACTGCAGCATTAAATACATTTCTGCCTTGTTATGAAGTGCTAAATGCGAAGGAATAAGACCAAATACCATGTAGGCTCGTGTGTCATGTTTTCTTCTTAAACTACGGGATTTGTTAATTTTTAGCGTAAAGAAGACAAAATTAAACATGGGAAGTATATTTGCATTCGACACTTATGTAGAAATAACATATTTTTCACGAGTTAAAAGAAATTTAATCAGTTATATTTTAAAGAGCGCAGGGTATAAGCAAATAAAATTGTCAGAATAGCAAAAGAAGTGGCAACATTATTAATCCAACAATGAATTCTGAAACAGTCAAACTCACTTCAAATCCTCCCAACATTTTCAAGTAAAATACATCCTAGTGATAGTTGAATAAGGTGAGACCAACTTGATGTCACTTGCTTTTTTATTTCATTATTTACTGCTCAACATGTTTCGGATGTTAATACATCCATCCTCAGGAACTTGCGACTTATTTGTTGAGTTATTTCATGGGTTGTAT
>Ga0123352_10019559_pt1 | contig 10799 bp, 7 predicted proteins | sample TergutLab28metaG_FD_89700 | JGI IMG/M metagenome (GOLD analysis project Ga0123352, IMG submission 89700) | Labiotermes labralis P1 segment gut microbial communities from Petit-Saut dam, French Guiana - Lab288 P1 | ecosystem: Host-associated > Arthropoda: Insects > Digestive system > Gut ... | reverse complement strand
TGCGCGGTACGGACTGGGTCTTTATATATAATTCAGGTTATGTGTTTTGTGTGGATCTGAGAACAAACAGCGATTATTTCCCTATACAGCATTAACTGGCTGGTTTGTATAACCGAGACGGAGGGTGTTTACTGTGCGGTACGGACTGGATGCATGTAATGTAATAATGTATAAATAACGCAGTCCAACGCATCTGTTTTATTCCACAAACAATAAATTTTGCTTTTATAAAATAGCTACATTTTTGGACCTGATCGGGTCTTCACCAATGCTTTGAAACGCCTAAAGTAAGCTGGTCATATCATTACCAAATGTGTCGGTCTGTGGGTAGAAAGCTCTTACTTATTGACATGGGCATAACAGTTATGGCAATTCTATTAAAATTAGTGTCACTGTGGCTTGAACAATGTTAACAATGTTATTGTTATAGCTGTGGTTATCATGTGATGCAGCTTGGTGCTGCTGACGACCGTACAGGTATGCTGCATTTGGCGTCTAACCCCGTTTTACCGCCGACATGTATTGAAGAATAAGCTGCTGTGTACATTCGATTAACCTTCAGTTCAGAGGAACAGATACCTCGGGATCCACAGAACAGTAATTGTACCGAGTCACGACTTGATTCTTTTTGTGTATTTTAGAAGCCTGATGAAGACCCGATCGGGTCGAAACATGTAATAATTTTACGAACGCAAACTTTGCTGTGTTGACACTAAAAATAGGTGTTTTGGCCTGCGTCGTACTTAAGTTTTTACTTGAGGCATCGCAGCGGGATGCCTGAAGTGAGATTGATTTTGTGTTCAGACGGTCGCAGGAAATGTAATTTCGCTTTTCAAGAAATTCTCTTCAAAGCATCAACGATATTTTTCGACAACTAACAGGCGCAAGCTGATAGTCACGTAGCTCCTCAAGAAACTCACCTACTTATGTAGCTGTACAATTTCTTGCCATGTTTACGAGGGCCTTTCTCGAGCCATTTGAATCCACTCCTCTGCCCTACTTCTTGAAGATTCATCTTAATGTTATCCTTCACCTACGTTTAGTCTTCTCTTCAGAATTTTCGACTGAAATTCTGCATTCCTCGTATTTCTGACGCGCTCTGTGTTTTCTGCCTATCGAATCACAAGAGTCCGTTAATGGGTTTAGCAATATCTTGAAGATCCTCATTATGTAATGGTAAAGGTAAAGGTAAAGTTGTCACTGTGCGTGACGTGAAGGCATATGGTGGGAGTAGACGTGTGGCTGCACTCATTCTTAATCTCAACACTAGATGGAATGAATGGTCAGCTTCATGCCCAGGCCGCTTTGACTCCGGAAGAAGGAGCCCCCAGTAAGTATGCACAGAATAGGAGACTGTGGGTCCCACACCTGTGCGGACACTTTGGAGAAGTTACAAAACCTTGTATATGCCAGGAATCGAACTGCGATTCCTCGGTTCCTGTACCCGTAACCTCAGCTGTACCCGCTCTCTCTCTCTCTCTCTCTTCGTCATGACATATTCAAGTTCAGGTCTTGGCCCCTTGTGTTTTCACAAAGACATTTGGCCCCACAAGCCACCCCCTGTCCCACGGTTCGTAACTCAACGTCATTTCTGACGGGTCTGGGTGTCGTCTGTGCGCCAGACTGCGTGCTCTGCATGTCCGATGTCCGACTGCACCGGCTTGCCCATTAGTGACTTCTAAAGTAACTTCCAGTGCTGCAACTAACTTCCCTTTTATTATCAGTGAAACACGAAGCCTGCAGATTATCATGCAGCGCTCATTTGTGCAGTAATACGACATGTGTTTGGTTCAGCTTGCGAACTGCTGAAGGCGTGTGTCAGGTTACGATATGGTAACGAACAAAACAGAACAAGTCTTAAGATTCGAGCAGCCACGACCTCGTTCTGACGCACTTCCGTACTGCATGCCGCCCAGTCCTTCCTTCTTCAGGAGCTGACATACAAAATCCTCGGATAGTCAAGAAATTCCCCGCAGTTTCTACAACCCGAAGATTCTTCAGTGTGTTTCCATCAGCTTTCCTCTTGCCCCTTTCCAAAGCCAGATGCGTCCAATTCCTTCCCTTCTGTTTCTTTACGAGCCTGTTTAACGTTACCGTCCCATCTAATTCAGGGTCTTCTAGGTGGTCTCTTTCCTTCCAATTTCACTACAAAAATCCCCGAATCATTTGCTTCGCTCAAATATTTTTCTCAATGTATTCTTCCCATAGCTCAGTTAGTTCAGTGACTAGTCTGTGGAAGGTGCGGGCTCGATTCCGGTCAAGGACAAATTATTTTTCTCTTTTCCAAAACGTTCAGACCGGCTTTGCTGCCCACCAAGTCTCGTGGTGTTTCTCTGGAGATAAGACGGCCGGGTCGTGAAAGTAATCACGCATCTTCACCCAGTAGGAGATTAAGAAAGAGTGCAGCTGCAGTAGAATGTGGTCTCGCTGTATGGCACACACAGAGAGACACACACACAGACACGCACACACGCGCGCACGCACACACACACGCACACTGCAGCAAATGTAACTGTGCGTTCTTCTCCATTCCCTCTCGCCCCTCACTGTACCCTGAAACCCAATTTAACCCGCCACTACCCCACCCACATGTATCCCCACTTCACGCAAACCATTAGCATAAGGATTCGCCAGGCAATATTTTCCTTACAGCAGTAACGTAAGTACTGCGCATAGCGAATTTAATTGGCCCAATGTGATATATGCTAGTAGCGTCTAGTTTGTAATCCATAGGTAGAAGTGTTCTTGACATTGTGCGTTTTAAGCCCTGTACAAGGGCTGCCTGTCTGTCTGTCTGCCTGTGCAGCAGATTCCGGTTGGTTCTGTGGGCAGTGCAACAGCTGTGGAGCAGCGCGTGCTTGTTGTCAGTTGTTCTGAACATGTGGAGATTGTTTGGGATGTTCATTGTGCTGTGTAGTTACTGTCTAATGATGATTGGCGTTGTGGAGATCCCTCGTTATGTTTTGTGAAATTCTGGATGTTCCATTGCGAACTGCAGGTACCGGCATCATGTAGAAGCCAGCAGGATGTTTGTGTCAAACTTGCTGTCTTCCTTCTGCTAAACTTCCGTCTTTGCTTCCTTCCTTCCTTCCTTCCTTCCTTTAATTTTATTCAGTTTTTTATAGCTTGCTGTGCGGCCTGCATGATAGGCAGGAGCAATTCTGGCGCTTCGCGCCGCTATAAAAATCTCTAGCTTCAGGAAGTATCTGGCGAGCGACACGCTCAAACTTTTATCATTGCCTCACAAAGTTTCCTGCTGTTCGACAGCTTTAATCAACTCTGTAATTAACTGACGACAACATTAGGCGTTCAGGAACTTAAGAAGTTAACTTCCCTCTTCAGAGACATTAGTGGCTTTTTAAAGAACGTGAGATGTCATTAATCATCGGCTGCTGTGTGAACCGGATGGAGCGCACAAGTAAAACTCAGTGCTTCGGTCTGCATGAATGGAGGGAACTGATAGACTTGCCATGTCCGTCCATCTCAACAGTTAAAAGTCGTTCAAGTCTATATATATATATATATATATATATAATTCACTTACGTGTTACAAACGGAACTTTTGCAAGAATGCGCCTGTTAGCATCGCCATGGGTATTGGACTGTTCGCTTCTTGGCATCAAAAGTCGTAATGGATTTTCATGAAATTTTATATTAGAATATTCGCTAAAATTTATCAACAAACTAGAATTTCATATCACAATGGTTTGCGCCGTGACGTGCATAAAGAATTTTAAAATTCCTTTTATCCCAAATATCGTACGGTTCGATAATTGCAATTTCATGACCTGCCGCCGTAACATAAGTGCCTCTTTCGCACAGCCGATTTTCACGAAGCTCGCAGACGCTTCACAGCATTATGTGCAGATGCCTTATACCGAATTTCACCCGAATCGTTCAAGAAACGTGGGAAAATGCGGGAACAAGTTTGTGCGGCCCGCACAGCAAAGCACAGCACAACACAGCTCGCTCTCAACCGCGTTTCGCGATATTTAAGCTTCTTAAATAGCATTATCAAGGGACTGATATACCGATTTTAGTGACAGTCTGGCAGAAGGCTTTGTAGCTGGTAATTGGCCACAGACAGACAGACAGACACTGCTGTGGTGTCCATATAACGCCTTATCAACTGCAGTTACTTGCGCTGCGTCTTTCCTCTCGAGCGTGAGGACTGACAAATGTTTTGAACCTGTGTAACAGCGCTGCGAGATAATCAGAACGTCACCTCAGAACATTTACATTACGTCTAGTGCGACCCTCCTAGTAGCCCGTACCGCCCTTTGTTTGATCAGAGAATTGTATCAACCGATAACCAATCAAATCTCCCTTTGCTCTCTGTTCCAGTGCAGTGGCAGCACGCGTTGTTTCTCAACGTCCGCGCCCCGACGCTCCAATGAATCCCAATGTCCGATTCTACACCAACACGGTGCCAGACCAGGTGGCACCACTAAGAAGAGCAGCATAGCGACGTTCATCCGTAGGAAGCCGAGCGCCAGGAACCACAGCAGCCCGTCGGCGGCGCCCTGCGTGACGCTGTCACACAACAGGAAGCTGAGGTTTGCTCTGGCCAAGGAACGCAAGGCGTCCACCACTCTCGGCATCATCATGAGCGCCTTCACGATATGCTGGTTGCCGTTTTTCGTTCTGGCCCTAGTCAGGCCCTTTCTGAAGAACGATCCTTCGCCCATACCTGCACCCCTGTCAAGCCTCTTCCTCTGGCTGGGCTATGCCAACTCCCTTCTCAATCCCATCATCTACGCCACCCTGAACCGGGACTTCCGGAAACCTTTCCAACAGATCCTGTTCTTCCGGTGTGGGTCTCTGAACCACATGATGCGAGAGGAGTTCTATCAGTCTCAGTACGGAGATCCAGAGCATCATTACTGCGTCATTAACAGCAGTCAGCAGTACCAGACGGCGCGAGAGGAAGATGTCGAAGATACGGCGCCCGGCGTCGAACCCGAGCGTACCACCGCCGATGAGTCCTTCCTGTGATACTTTCCAAGAACCTTCTAATTTCCGCTTTCATCGCGTCTGTTTGTACCTGAAACTAACACGACTGTCATTGAAAACCCCTTGTCATTATTTTATTTGACAACTATAATTTGCCAATTTCCGCCGTTACCGCGCCTCACGTGTGGGCGGTTGGCTGAGTGGGCTACGTTAATATGATAAACGAGCCAACAGGAAGTGGCGGCAGGTAGTCAGATAAAATGATGACCCTGTACAATGTTGCACCAGGGAAATCTCATTAAATGTTATTCATTGTTTGTTGGCTTCCATTGAGACCGATCGACAGACCGACCGAGGTATTGTGGGTGCTGTAGAGTTATGACGTCACATATTGCCTCCACTTGCCTTTTAAATCAGTAATGTGTTTTTGCCTAAGGAATTCTATACGCGATTTCCTGCGTGGTTAATTGACTGTTCGTCAGGAAGAAAGGGCACCAAAGCAAGACCTTGAAATAAATTAACGAAATTCAATATAGCAGAAGACAACGAGTACAAGAAACCCCTCAAATTCAACTTCGTGCCTGACGGCCTATGTAAATGTGTGACGTCATGGCTTTTGTACTTCCTGGGTGAGCAGCAGAATCGGCAAACACTGCCCTTGCGTACAGCTGTATAGCTATATAGCTGCTAATGTTGTGTAGCTGGCAGAACGAAACATTCCACTTGTTAGAAAACACTCCGAGGCATTTCTTTGTAAAAGACGTCGGTGCTCTGTCGAGCATGGTAATACCGCTGTCGCGGATTCCGAAGCCGCACGTGACGCCGTGACGTCCGGCACGTTACAGCGGTGGCTGGCCGCTGGACGTGACCATCTTGTATGACGTCACTCCCACTCTCCTGTACTTAATTTCTTGCGGACTGCAGTAACCGCCCCCACCAAATTCATTCTACATCACAAAATTCCGGACAGGTCACTGCTGACCAATCGCGTACATTAGCGTAGTTGATATGCTGTTGGTCACTCAGCTGGTCTAGAAATTCCCCTGCCTCTCACTGAACTCGCAACACCATTACCGCTGTCACAAAAGCCTGTCGTAGCTGTAGGGACATTATTTTATCTGACAACTGTCGTTAGTCACTTCCCGCCGGCTGGCTTAATTTGTACAACTTGGGCATGCAGTGAACAGCGTGTTGTTTAGATGTGAGGAGCCCTTTTGGTAAATATGGTGACCAACTGCAGTGCATTAGCAGTGGCGGACCGCGGTACTGCACTTGGCACGAGGAGTTGTCAGGTAAAATAACCAGATGAAGTGACCAGAATTCGGAACGGAGTGTAGTCTGATGACAGTGTCACTGCAGCTACTGGTGCAGCGTCCAGCAGCCTCAGGTCTAATTGTGGGGGGAGTCTGGCTGCTGTAAGTCCCTTCTTTTGTAGGAAAATTTTCTCAGGTATCTCTTCCGAGTGTTCGTCTTTCCTCAGGCACAAAGCGTCTTCTGTGGGCCTAGTGAGAGGCCTGTGACAGTGGCGTATAGCGGGTTTTCTGTAGAACATTGAGTGCGCGAGGCGAGGTGTTGTGTGACTGGTAGAGTGACAGACACGGCGTCACTTGTTTGTGTGTAGTGGACTTTTGTATTGCAATGTGTCAATGACTAATGACGTCTGATGACGGTCTGGGTGATTCCGTTAATTGCATCTGCCACGTATGTGTACAGAAAGTGAAGTGGTAAACGTGAGAATTACAAAACGACTAACTTAGCTTCCTAAAGCTTTAAAATCTTAATTCAGCCTGAATTGTATATACAATCTCAATTCGTACCGCGCAGTAAACACACTCCATCTTGGTTATACAAACTAGTCAGTTAATGCTGTATAGGGAAATAATCGCTGTTTGTTCTGAGATCCACACAAAACACATAAATACACCGTGTGGGCAGAACTTAGACTTGCTGAATTTTAAACTGATGGTACATATAGTGACCACTGGGACTTATGGGATGAATTCTATGGTCTACGTATAGAGTATTTTAACAAATTTTCAAATCTACAAAGGGTTAATTATTTGGCTATCGCCAACAGAAAGTACAACGTGTCTTGTGAGGGTTTAACGACATTTCGATAGGCCATACTGTCAGTTCCTTATATCTGAACACTAATTGTGACTCACTGTTCCAATTCCCAATTCAAATTCGTCGATTTCTGTTGAAGATTCGGTGTCAAGAATGCTCTCAGTCGACTGTGAGGACATTCTGTGCAGTCACATTAGCACGAAGGCACATGCTCTGACAGCAGCACACCACAAGCCTGCACATTAGTGTTAGTGCAAAGCATGTAACACAGTTGAACCTCGCTCTACAACACCAGACAGCCAGGTGCAGCCCCTGCACGGCGTTACGTCCCTCCGTAGGACAAATTGTGAGAGAACTGTAGCATTTGGATCAGGAATATTTTGTGGTAATTAAAATATGCCAAAAAAAAAAAAATAGGACCGTACGTAGGATTTAACGTTTGCGGAATTTACATACCTAAGTAGATATTTGCATGAAGCAGGGTTCTTCTTCAGAGGCTGCAGCACGAGTTGCTCAGCTAACCGGCATTTTACTGCTCTATACGTAACAGTCCGCCACTTGTCCCTTTCTGAGCTACATTACTGCAGTACACAGCAAACCTCCATATCTGTTTAAGACTCATTTAAATATTATTCTCCTCTCATCTACGCTGATGTCTTACAAGCGATCTCATTCCTTCAGATTTTCCGACCAAAACGGTGTATACATTTCTGTTCAGTCACATTCATGCAACATGCCCCGCCCACCTCATACCTCTCCATTTCATCACCCTATCAGTAATATTTCGTGCGGATACAAACCTTGTAGTTCCTCATTATGCAGGAGATAACGGTGGTAAGTTTGTTACGAAGTGCAAAGTTACGGGTTGCCTAAATATTTTAAGACTCTTGTTGACCTAACACAAGATAATATTTAAAAATTCATTTCTTTCCCACATAAAACAGATCGTTTATTAATACTTCACATGAAATCTACTCGAGACTGATAGTTTACTGTTATTTAGTGCCTTCATGAAGTGCTGCTGTCACGCTCTGAACACAGTAGTTATTACGCATTGCCGTCAGATACTGTTCGTGTCACCCCTTGAACACCGTAGTTATTACACTGTGATATCAGGAAATGCTCATGTCACCTTCTGAACACAGTAGTTGTTGCACAGTGCCTTCAGAAACTGTTCGTGTTACCCTTTGAACACCGTAGTTTTTACACAGTGCCTTCAGGATTTGATCGTGTTACCCTATGAACACAGTAGTTATTACACAGTGCCACCATGAATTGATCGTACTACCCTATGAACAGAGTAGTTATTACACAGTTCCGCCATGAGTTGATCGTGCTTCCTTCTGAATACAGTAGTTCTTAAAGTGCCATCAGGAACTGATCGTGTTAACCTATGAGCACAGTAGTTATTACACAGTGCCATCAGGAACTGTTCGTATTACCCTCTGAACACAGTAGTTATTACACAGTGCCATCAGGAACTGTTGTGTTACCCTCTCTAACACAGTAATTACTACACAGTGCCATTAGGAACTTTTGTGTTACTCTCTGAACACAGTAGTTATTACACAGTGCCATCAGGAACTGTTCGTGTTACCCTCTGAACACAGTAGTTACTACACAGTGCCATCAGGAACTATTGGTATTCCCCTCTCTAACACAATACTTTTTATACAGTGCCATTAGGAACTTTTGTGTTACATTCTGAACACAGCAGTTACTACACAGTGCCATCAGGAACTGTTGGTGTTACCTTTCTGAACACAGTAGTTACTACACAGTGTCATCAGGAACTGTTGGTGTTCCCCTCTCTAACGCAGTAGTTACTACACAGGGTCATCAGGAACTGTTGTGTTACCCTCTCCAACACAGTAGTTACTATACAGTGCCATTAGGAACTTCTGTGTTACACTCTGAACACAGTAATTATTACACAGTGCCATCAGGAACTGTTGGTGTTCCCCTCTCTAACACAGTAGTTATTACACAGTGCCATCAGGAACTGTTGTGTTACCCTCTCCAACACAGTAGTTATTACACAGTGCCATTATGAACTTTTGTGTTACACTCTGAACACAGTAGTTATTACACAGTGCCATCAGGAACTGTTGGTGTTACCCTCTGTAACACAGTAGTTATTACACAGTGCCATTAGGAACTTTTGTGTTACACTCTGAACACAGTAGTTATTACACAATGCCATAAGGAACTGTTGTGTTACCCTCTCAACACAATAGTTACTACACAGTGCCATCAGTAACTGTTGTGTTACCCTCTGAACACAGTAGTTACTACATAGTGCCATTAGGAACTGTTGTGTTACCCTCTGAACACAGTAATTACTACACAGTGCCATCAGGAACTGTTGTGTTACCCTCTGAACACAGTAGTTACTGCATAGTGCCATCAGTAACTGTTGTGTTACCCTCTGTACACAGTAGTTACTCTCTCTCCTGTATATATATATATATATATATACATACATACATTTATAATCTTTATTTGTGTGCGTTCGTTTTGTAAATCGCAGACTGGCAACGAAATGAAACTGTTTGAAGAACAATAAAATGTATTTATAAAATTCTTTCCTTGAACATGGCCCGGAATTTAATTTGTCCAGTAGGAGTGGGCCCGATATGAAGTTCTTTAACCACAGTGACTCTTAAGTGTAACTAACGTACTAAATCCGTGGAACAGTCTATACCGACCGACCAGCCGGCAGGCACTTAACTAGTTCAGTATTACTCTTCATTTTATGAATCTCTGTCACCCATTACCGGTGTGATAAACCTGCCACTGGACTCTATCTTCAGCCTGATTAATCCAGTGCGCATCTTCACACACAATTTCTTTTAGGTCCGTTGGAACATTATCCCTCCCTCTAATTCTAGGTCTTGCGTGTGGTTGTTTTTTCATATTTTCTGAGTACAGCAGTACAGTAGGCCTATAGTGCACGCTGTGGTGACAGGAGGGGCTGGAGGTACAGCTTAACTCATTGTTAGCCTCTATACTAGATCAAGGTGAATGCCTACCATCACGCCCAATCCTTTTTTTCTAGACCAAACAGCCCCCTGTGCCTCTGTGAGTCCCAGTGCCGATTTCGATTTTTGCACCAGCCGGGAATCGAACATAGATTTCTCGGATGTCACTATAGTGACTGAGCTATACCGGGCTGCTAGTATGTTGTCAGTTGCTACACCGTCAGCACGTGCTGTTAGCTACAGTCTCTCCCCACAGTTCGGTTTACGGTTGTGTAATATAAACCGACAAAACAACGCTTTTTAATTGTTTGATGTCTTGTAACCAGTTTCGAACCCGAGGTTTCGTTTTCAGGAAGACGGTAGTACGTCCAGGTATGGTATAGGGCGTACTTGCATCAGTATAAGCACCTACTGGACTGCTTGTACTGTTGCATGTGAAACATGCTATACCATTGCATATACAGCCGTCTTCCTGAAGATGAACCCCGGGTTGGAAACATGTAGAAGACATCAACAAATTATTAAAAGTGTATTTCGTTGCTTTGTATTATATGTTTATGGTGCAATGCGCGGTGCAAATGACATAAAACAGAAGTTAGGCTGACGTAATTTCACAATAAGTGTGGAGATATTCCAAGTTGCTTGTGGATGCTCTGTGCTGCGATGGAATGGACGGGGAGTGTTGGCTGTATTGGTGTGCTGCACATCTACCGAATGGAACCGCAGTGATTAATGATCAAGTGTACAAGTTCAGATGTCTGTAGCGGGGGAGAGAGAATTTGAAGTTTGATTGGGGGG
>Ga0123352_10019558_pt1 | contig 10799 bp, 3 predicted proteins | sample TergutLab28metaG_FD_89700 | JGI IMG/M metagenome (GOLD analysis project Ga0123352, IMG submission 89700) | Labiotermes labralis P1 segment gut microbial communities from Petit-Saut dam, French Guiana - Lab288 P1 | ecosystem: Host-associated > Arthropoda: Insects > Digestive system > Gut ... | reverse complement strand
CTGGTACAGCGAAATTAATGTGACTTTTTATAGTGTGACTTTAGCAAGGACGATATGGCTCCCTGATGATGGTCCTAGGACCGAAACATGTCGGAGCGTTTCAATGTTTTAATGTGTAAATTTCATATATGTGCAGTGGTTGGTATAATAATTGAGTATACAGCAATGAGGTTGTCTCGTGTCTTCTCAGCATTTCATTTCGTTCCACCGATAACTTTTTTTTTTTAATTTTCCTCTCTCATGGTATTAAGCTTTTCAGTTACTATTTAGGAACTGAAAATGTTCGCATTTCAGTGCTCCTAAAAACTCAGGTCTGTAGCGTAACCCCCCAGTGATGGGATTAAACGTATGAAGTGAAGCGAGGAACCACGAGGCTAGCTTCAGGCTGTTTGCAGAAACAGGAAACTCTATATAACTGCAAAGAAGAGCAGGGTAAATCTAGCTGTATGCCCCGAGAATTTATACGATTATGATCTAAATACAAAACTTATTATTCAAAACTTTCTTTTTCTTGCTCTTATTAATAAGCCTGAGCTTTTTTGACTTTCTGTATTTCTCCCTGTTTTTTTTTAACGTTCGGCCTTTCTCTCACACTTTCTTTTCATTTCACATACTTTTCTTATTATTTTAGCCTACCTTATGTTTCATTTGGGTAGATAATATTAGGATGGATCTCTAGGAGGTGGGATGTTGGTATATGGACTGGATTGGGCTGGCCCAGGATAGGGAAAGGTGGCGGACGCTTGTGAGTGCGGTAATGAACCTTCGGGTTCCGTGAAATACGGGGAATTTCTTGACTGTCTGCAAACCAGTTAGCTGCTCAAGAAGGACTCTGCACTCTGGAGTAAGTAAGTATGTTTCATTAATCCATAAAAATGTTCTGTACATACTTCGTAGAGAGTTAGACCTCATTTCGTCACATTTATTCCTCCATCGATAAATTCAAGAAGTCGGGCTATGTAACAGATTTATATTAACCAGTAATTTTCCTGAGAGGCTAATAGAGTTTTTGGACTTCAATCTGAGTCCCCCCCCCCATACGTCATCTCTCCTTAATTTGTAAGTTTCTTCAAAATCTATTCGTCTTCAAGGGATTCTTTCTGTGTCAACCACTGGTATATACATGCTCTCAATTTCTAGTGATGAACAGAGTTGTTCAACTCAAGTCGCATATCGTCAAATCCAACATGACCTTTTTTTTATGCAGAAGTCACTCTTCTCCACTAACTTTTTTGACTCTTTCACATATTTGTGCCTTTTCCTAATTAAAGAATTTAAACTTATCGATATATTTTAATGCTACTTTCATCGTGTATGCCAGAAAGGAAGAAAAGCTTTTCCAATACAGGTGTGCCTGACTTTAGATACGTACCGCTAACATATCTTTCTAGATGAAACAGTTATTCAATAAACTAATTGAACTATCTTTTCTGGTCAAAGTTAATGCTCTTACTTTCTTGGACTCTTCGCCGGCTCTTGCTTTGCTTTTACAAAGGTCAGAACCTTGACCTAGAGAAGAAAAACAGACGAAATGCACAAATGATCTTTCGCTATACAATTCCAATATCTTTTGGTCGTTATCTACCGAATTCAATGAGAGAGACTTGTGGAAGGTATTAGTGTATAAAGTAACGGACTTCCTTGAAAGTAATCATCAGCAGTTCCCAGGCTCTTCACTCCGCACTGCCTTCCGTTGTTATTCGCCTTCCAAAATATTGATAAAGCAATCAAGCTAAGCCCCCCAGAAGCTTTGATCTTACAACGCGTGCCCATTATTGTAACGTCGTGTTTTTCTTTTTCATTTTTATTTTGCAGCAAAACACCTAACAACCTTACAAAAGGTCGTAAACAGTTGGATATTAAATAACTTCTTTCTAGCTTCCAAGAAATAACCAGAAACCAAATAAATATGGTGTAAAGAAATAAGAATATAAAAATATCAAACGTTTAAATTACATGCTCCATGAAACGTAACCTTGTTTTTAATTAAGGAAGTACACCACGTGTGGCGCTAGTGCTGCTTCCACCTTAGAACCTTCAGCTTTTGTGTCGTATTGTTGACGGTAGGACAGAAATTACAAAACACAGAAAGAAGTCTAAGAAATTGGCTTTTTTTTAACCACATGATTTTTCTCGAACGCTAATTGTAATTACATTAAAGACCTACATTTAATACAAAAACGTGTTGAAAAACACGAATAAGATTCAGTCAGTTTTAATAACACAATTAACTCTCTTCGTCACAGTTTGCTGAGTCGAGCAGAAAGAAAATCTCTTCAGCTGTTCTACTCCGCACTACGCATCAGACTGAAGTACAAATATATTTTATATCTAATTTTATTGTTGTCATTAAGTTTCCAGTTTTAATGTTAAGTTTACAGTTCTTAGCTTCTTAATTGCATCACTTGCAATCATAAAACTATCATCACTAATTAAGTTGAGGTGAAGGAGGATATAAACAGATGCTGATCAATTGCAATGCAAACACTTGGCACCGAGATAGCAATGGAATTTAAGCTCTTTGCACGATAAACCAGGGTTAATCCTTCCTAACACACACTTCTCTAAGCGTGGGGTTAAATTTCGTCTTTTCTTCTTCCAACTCAACTTTTTTCATATATTCAGCTTTCTTTAATAATCAGCATTTTAGTATATTGGCTACAGTTCTTATGTATCTTTATCCTATTCTTGCAATATGTTCGTATGATTTTCCTAAACATCTTTATCGTGACTGATTTTAAAGTATGAAAGAGTTATAAAGTGTTAGAAAGTGGTAATGTCAGATTGTAATACACTACCCATGATCTGGGGGACAGCGGTAACACAGTGGGTAAGGTGCTGTGCTACAAATCGGAAGGTCGCTGTTTCGATCCCAGTTGGTGTCAGTGGATTTTTCATTGGCATAAAATCCTTCCGATCACACTATGATCCTGGGGTCGGCTGAGCCTCTAACAGAAATGAGTACCAGGAGTATTTCCTAGGGGTAAAGGCGGCCGGTGCGTAAGGCTGACAACCTACCACCATACTGTGCCGTTGTCACGAAATCTGGGAAACTTAACTTCCTATCCAGGCCTGTAATGGGACTGCTTTACCTTTACCTTTTTACCCATGATCTGCCTGAAAGAAATGATAACACCGCATAACTTCGTAAAATCCTTCGCCCTCCAGTACGAGGGCAATACTTTCTTCCTCCAAACGTCAGGAAACCCACACCTAATGACACAGCGTCGCAACCCAGAAGATGTAAACCCTTAAGAATAGACTAATGGTGAGTTAATTTCAGTCAGAAAACACAACTATAATTGTATGCTAGCATTCAATTATAGTTGTGTTTTCTGACTGAAATTAACTCACCATTAGTCTTTCAACACACAACGGGGATGACACACATTAGAACCCTTAAGTACAGAGTTGTCAGAATATCAAGTCACGTACGTAACAACTAATTCGAAGCTTTCCAAACATTCTCTTTTAAGACTGTCCTGTTTAAAAAATAAAAACTTGACTTATCACTTTTTATATAAAATAAGTAAGGACTATTAAGGTAAAATTAAAGATTTTCCTGCCCAAAAATGAAGACTTATGAGAGGAAAAGAAATATATCTCCATTTAGTTATCATATTATTTATTGCTAACTGATGAACAAGGGAACTGTTTGTAAAGGAGTATAAAATTTACATTAAAACTACAATAGCTGCAACATGTTTCGGTGTGATCACCAACATCAGGGAGCGTACTGTGTCAGCTTGCTAAAGTTAGAACGTTAAAACATTTGTTTTAATCTCTTGGCTTATCTCTCGCTATTAATACTGGGCAGATAACAATTCCTCACTACATTAATCGAAAAAAAATTAATATCACCTCGGTCATTATAGAAGCTACGTGTCCGTATTTTTCATTAAATTTTACTACAAGGTATCAAGAGAGTACGTCAAGCCTAGGGTCAGACTGTCCCAAGAGTAAAACCCAGTTCCACCTCCAGAGCTGCCAACTTGAACAAAGTATCTCTAACGAATGTTTTAGGTCGAGGACACTTCGTCCCCTATCAGTCATCATTATACAGTGTTATTCAAAATGACTGTTGGGGTTTTAACAACTTGTCATACACAATACACTTGAGATAGGACTTTCTGTGTTTTTATTTAACCTTTTGGCGCCGGAATTTTTTTAAATTTTAGCACACCCTGTAAATAAAATGTGAATAATACAGGAACCAAATAAGTTAGATTTATGAAACAAACTGCATTTTGAAAAGAAAAAGAAGGAGAGTATATACCATATTTAAAATATTCAGTACCTGTATTTGTTGAATACATAAATAAAATGCAACATTTAGAGGTTAGCGGTGCGGTACGACCCCTATATGGGTCGTTAGGCGTCAAAGGGTTAATAGAACAAACTCCAAGTTTTTGTTACATACCTTACAGATGTTCTATATGTGCACCCTTTGTGATTCTACAAACATCAACACAATAATAGAGTTCGTTCTAAACTGTTTGTAGCATGTCAGCGGTGATGGTTTCAATGGCGTTCTGATTCGTACCTTCAGTTCCGGGATACTTGCGGGAAGAGGAGGAACATAAACCTCTAGATCCATCGGTGCAACTACATTCTACTAGCTCAAGTATATCGTGTATGATAAGTTATTACAACCCCGACAATCATTTTGAATAACCCCTTCGAATAACCCTTAATGCTTCATATGCGTCTTTCACCTGCTGCTGTCCAGCAGATACATCAGAAATAATGTCATTATAACAAACTCGTTCATTGTTTGAGAATGAAGACGTCGCGTCTGACACAATTTGGTTGAATTCAGAATATATAAATCACGTTCAACTTGTAATATATCAACCCAAAAAATAAATAAATAAACTTTAAACCAGGAATTAAGTTTCCATTTATTGTAGGAAAGACAATGACTTTTGACTATAAGATAATATTTTCATTTTTGTTCCTCTCCATTCTCCGTCCCTATTATTGTTTTCGCTGCATTCTGCCATGTATTCTTTTCAAAATTACTAAAGAGGAGAATGAAAGAAAAAAAACCGCAAACAATAGAACATGTCATACACCCTCGACTCTGAAATATTGCCTCACTGTAAATGAAGTCACGTCACACAGATTCTGTTTCATAGCCCCTGTCTTATATTTTGGTTTTCTATATACAAGTATAAATGACAAACTTTCCTTCCGAAACCATACTAGTGGGCATAACGAATTCTCATTTAAATAGACTGTTATTAAAAATTGAGGGCCGCGGTAGCACAGTGGTTAAGGTGCTGTGCTACAAATCGGAAGGTCTCTGATTCGATCCCAGCTTGTGTCATTGGAATTTTTGATTGACATAAAATCCTTCCGATCGCACTATGGCCCTGAGTACCAGGAGCATTTCCTGGGGGTAAAGGCGGCCGGTGCGTAAGGCTGACAACCTTACCACCATCCTATGCCGTTGTCATGAAATCTGGAAACCTTAACTTTCTGGAACCCTCTGTGCCACTTCAGGTCTGTAACGGGACTGCTTTAACTTTATTACAAATTACGTTTGTTCCACTCTTTCTCCTACATAGAAACACGGCTAACTCTATCTCACTTGTCCGCTGCTGTTATTTGTGTCTACTGTTATAAAAAAAATTGTATCTAGTCGAGTGCATTCGGATCTGACTTAAGAAGAAGCTCTAAATTCAGACGCATATATTTGACACAGACTTCCTGTATACACGTACCTCTATCACACAACATAAATACAGTCGATAAGGTGAGGTAAATTCAGTCAAAAACACAACTATGAATATATGGATAAATGATGGTGTTTATTATCAAATAGAAAACTACATGTTTCGGCCTCTAGCAGCCGTCATCAGGCCGCTAGAAGCCGAAACATATAGTTTTCTATTTGCTAATAAACACCATCTTTTAGCCTACACGAGTATTTATAGTTGTGTTTTTGACTGAATTTACCTCACCTTATACCTTAAACACACAACGGGGATGGCACACCTCAAAGTAAGTACAGTCGAGTCGAGTCTATTCGAGTTCCGTCAATTCAATTCGAATAGATTCAATTGCATCTGAACCTCCGAACTTATAATATCCTGGCTAAAGCACGGTCGATTATACTCGAACCTAAATTAATTAATTAATTTACTGTGCCTGCAGCTGTAAACAGAATTCAGAGGCGTATGTTGTGAGAGTGGGAAGTGGTGGTATAACAGTTGATAGGTCAGTTTACTGGGTCAAGATTTGCCGCATTACATGCTACTGACATTTATATCCACAGACCACCAGGAACTCTTGCTATAAAATTTTGATATATATATAATCCTATACACCTTACAACTGGGGACCGCGGTAGCACAGTGATTAAGGTGCTGTGCTAAAAAATCGAAAGGTCGTTGGTTCGATCCCAGCTGGTGTCATTGAACTTTTTCACCGACATAAAATCCTTCCGATCGCACTATGGCCCTGGGGTCGACTCAGCCTCAAACAGAAATGAGTACCAGGAGCATTTCCTGGGGGTAAAGGCGGCCGGTGCATAAGCCTGACAACCTTAACACCATCCTGTGCCGTTGTCACGAAATCTGGGAACTTTAACTTCCTGGAAGACTCTGGGCCACTCCAGGTCTATAACGAGACTGCTTTACCTCTTTACCTTACAACTCCTCTCCTGTTTACTAAAACACCACTGATTTTAGTACCGCCATTACAACCTTTCATCGTTGTCCAATCCATTTCCAGTTTTTCATTTTTCATAGTCATGCAGTCTGTCGCACAAGTCCCTGGCCCCTTCCAAAGTGCATTCTCCATGCAGTGCGATCTAGTGCTTCTCTTTCAATTTCCAGCGTCCTTTCGTTTCCCTAAGGCCACTCAGTAGCTGCTTACGTCTCTTTCCTTGTCTCCCAGTCACGTCTATCTTCTACTCAATAACACGTTTTAGAAGGCAGTACCTACAACAGATGTGGCCAATCCAGTTAGCCTTCCATTGTTTTACTGTACTTAGGATGATAATTTCCTCCTTGATTCTTTTTAATAATTTTTCATTTTCCACGCTATTGATCCAACTAATTTTCTTCAGCCCTTTCCATAAGGGAGATGGATGGCACTTTCTCGGATCGTGTAACTTAGCGGTCATTATTATAAGTAGCAGTGTAGTGTGCACCGTTGTACAGGCACTGAGGCTCTGTACAGGCCGTACGGCCCATCGGATGAGTAGAGGAATAGCTCTACTCTTTCGTGACCACGGTACTAGAAGGGGGTGAGGGGTCAGCTTCACGCCCCGGCCTCTATTTACTCACGGAAAAACCCGGTACCCGTTGTACAGGATGTTGAATGGGACCCAGGACCGGTCTGGACAGGTGCGGAAAATCTCGCTTCCACCGGGATTCGATCCCCGGACCGTCCAGCCCGTAGCCAGTCGCTATACCGACTACGCTACCCGGTCCACTCGTTATTATTAATTATGTTTTAAATTCTAATTTTGCTATCTGAGTACTGTCCTCTGTAATTCATGCTTTCCAGCTCAGAAAGAATACAGCTAAGCGTAATGTCAACAAAATCAACAGAAGACTGTTTCATATGAAATATGGAGGTCGCATAAATGTAACGTGTTCGCCTTAACTAGCAGACCGAGTAATGAATTAGACATCGGTGTGTAGCCATGCTATAATAATAATAATAATAATAATAATAATGAATTAAGAATTAATAAATAAATAAATCTTCACTGACTAGCAGTAAAGAGGCCAAAATATTTAAAACTGCGTGCTGTAAAAGGACAGCATTTCTACATTAAGTACATAACAATTTTTAACAGCTCTATCAGAGCCATAACTAGCATACTTGTTCCGTAATTATCAACTATTTAAAGAACAAATTTAATGTATAGTGCTATATCTACAAGTTTAGATCCTACCTTACAAAGAGCAGAATTTTTCTCTATTATAAACTTCAAGGCAAATCTGTCACTGTCCACAGCATGTAGGCGTATAGAGGGATTACATATTCACCTCCACTCATTCTCAACTTTCGGCAATTGATGGAAGTGAGTGGTCAACTTCACGCTCCGGCGGGTTTTTTTTTTTCAGAGGAAAGAATCCTTGTACTTATTTAATGAAAGCTTGTTTTGGGTTCCAAAGCCGGTCTGGACGATTTCGAAAACGAAAACGTTCCTGTCCCTGCCGGGATTCGAATACCATATGGTCGAGTCCGTAGTCCAGGCACTACAACAATTACGATATCTCGGCTCCTTTCTCCATAAAGAGTTCAATAGATTAAAGAAATAATTGAAAGTTCTAGAGTGTTATTGTAAAATTTATTACATCTCTTACGTATATTAAGATTATTTAATAACGTTTTAAATGCCATAATATTCCCGCCAGTCTAGCTGGATCAGCAGACATTACGGAATGGCTCCATCCGGCCCCCCCCCCCAAGTAACTGCCGAAACGTGTAGTAACACTTGTGATACTTTCTATACTTAACGAAGACTAAAGGGACTCTGGTGGGTCAGCAAGAAGAGACTGATTCCAGGTATAAGCTGGAAATAGCGACCTTCATTTCAGCAGCAGTTGGCATGATTATGTTCGCGGGACAAAATTCCTAGAGCAACATATCAAAAAGCATTTCCGAGCAGAAGAAAAAAAAACAGTTGGCCTCCTTTTCTACTTCACACACAATTAGTCACATAGATATATGTCATTACTTCGAATTTCAAAGGAACTCCATTTTTAAAAGGGGATTTTCAGAAAAAAGAACCTTGATCATCATCATCATCATGTATCTTTCATGGAGTTGGGCCACTTGTTGACCCGTTCCGGTCTCACGTATCCAGAAGTCTCTTCAAAGGTCTACCATGATTTCTTCTGCCAGTTGGGGACTAGTATCCCTAAATGTGCCGGTCCAGAGGCTAAAGGTAGCAATCCTACCACTGGACTTACTCTGCTCTGGGCCCAAAACCCATTCAGGGGAAATTTTAACCACTGGCAAGTCTCATGGAAAAAGACTTGATAATAATTATAAAGTAGTAAATACGCTTAAAGGCGTTTATTGAGGATTTTAAAATATTAAAATCGTCTATAAAATTAAATTTAATTAATTAATTTCACTCTCAGTAAAATTTAGTACTAATGTACTGAAGCCGTATATTCTTCCAACAAAAACTGTATGTTCGAGGATTTAGAATTACGAAAAATAATACAGCGCATGTAAGACACGCCTTAATTTTCATTTCGGAAATATGAAAAATGTGTGCCTTAAATTAAAAGTAATGTGGTATTATTCTTATTATTTTTTATTATTTTATTTTTGTACAGAACTGTTGACATAGAATGCTAGTAATCAACCAACCCAAGCCTGCAGCCCGGACACTACTCCAGCCTAACCGCACCTAACCTCCAACCTACAGCAAACCAAGAACTAAACGACCAATGTAGTAATCAACATCATAGTCGCGAGCTCCTGATGATTGGCATAGTAATACAAGAAACATGTTGAGCCTATAAGAAATACAATGAAATAATAAGTGGTATCTAGTTGGATTTTTTATTCTGCAGTACAAAATATTGTTTCATAATACATGTTTCGAGCACTACTGTGCTCATCATCAGGAGGTCAAAATTTTATTATACAGCAACTAGTATCATCACACCTGTAGGTGGTCGTCCCGTGCACCGGACGGCCACCTACAGGTGTGATAATACCAGATGCTGTATAATACAATTTGACCTGATGATGAGCACAGTTGTGCTCGAAACACGTAGAGGCATATAATGGGCTTATTAAGAAACAAGATTTTGACATTGGGTTGGTTGATTACTAGCATTGTACTGGGATTCATGGTCAGCAAAACATCAAGATTTGTTGAAAGAGATTTACAAATGTGTCTTAAATACGTCATATGATCGCAACACTAAAAAAACCGAGAAGTCTCATACTCAACACAATCAGTCATTTTACTCTACAAAGTCACAGCCTTCTAAGGAAATTAGACATAGCTTCAACTGTCAGAGCCACAAACTGAATATCGCGACGGCAAATGAGAATGGAGTTGGGTCTCTTGTTTCCTGCTGACAAGTACAATGTAAGTAATGAACGCAGTTTGTCAAACTGTACTGCACAGACCGACACACAAATCAGACACACACACACACACACACATTCAAATGTGCGAAAAGGTTGGGTGCATAAACGTGGCGTTATGCTTAAAGTCGTGAAACCACGTAATATTACGCGATGCAGCCTTTTGTTGTTACGTTTGTTTAGCAATCCATCTTGAAAGAAGCAAAGAAAGCAATTTTTTAGTTACGAAACAACCATAAATGCAAGGACCGAAGCCCATCTAATTTGTCAGGCATACATTTTATTTGGACAATACATACTGCAGTCCACAGCAGTGGCGTACCGGGGGGGTTGGGGTTAAACCCCCCCCCCCAGGAATTCCGAAGGCCCTCCAAAATAGTGCCAAATTCAACACGATTGTGAGAACTGTTAAAAATTGCTCAATTTAGGCCCCCAACACCCCAAGATGCTCGGAAAAAAGGCAGTAAAATTCTAAAACTACCGCCGGTTCGCAATTGTTTTACATTAGCAATGACAAATAAATTGGTTGTCATCATAAACAGTCTTAAAGTACCAAAAATTAAGAACATTTTACTATATGAAATGAAATTTCTTGTACCAAATTACAGCTGCCTCCAGAACCCCTGACCAGGGGGCTAACATCCCCATTCTCTCTGTCCTCTGTCCTCAACTGAATTTGTTGAAACCCCCCCCCCCCCAACAAAATTCCCCCTTACCCCCCT
>Ga0123352_10019556_pt1 | contig 10799 bp, 7 predicted proteins | sample TergutLab28metaG_FD_89700 | JGI IMG/M metagenome (GOLD analysis project Ga0123352, IMG submission 89700) | Labiotermes labralis P1 segment gut microbial communities from Petit-Saut dam, French Guiana - Lab288 P1 | ecosystem: Host-associated > Arthropoda: Insects > Digestive system > Gut ... | reverse complement strand
TAATCAAATATAAAGTTTTTTTTTTTTTCATGCAGGACTAAGAAAAAATTGAAAAAAAAATATCCCACCCCTTTTGACCCCCCCCCCCCCCATTTCTGTAATAACAGTTTCACAATTTGTACATCAAGTGATCCATTGTCCAAAGAACTGGATTATCATCGCTGTCATCGTTGTCGTCGTCACCACCACCACCACCACCATCATCGTCATCATAGATGACAAGACAAGAAGGGTGTGTGTTGAAATCCCTTAGAAGTGTGTGGAACTCCTCAAACTAAAAGAAGGCTTCTCCAACAACATCATATGGGCAGGAGGTCTTTCATCACCCAAAAATATCTGGAAATTTCTCTGTCTTCAGTAATAATTTATAACAATTATAATTACTTTTAAAAATACAAAGTTCTGGTATGAAGAAATGAGGGAATAAGACCATTTAGAAAGCCTAGGTAGATAAGGAAGGATAATATTAAAATGGATCTTAAAGAAATAGGCCAGAAGAGTGTCAACTGCATTTACCTTGCACAAAATAGGGATCAGTGAAAGATTCTACAAACATGGACAAGAGAATCTTCAGATTCCATAAAATAATGAGTAACTACTGGCTTCTCAAGATAGACTCTGCTCCAAGGAGTTCGTTAGCTCGTTAGTTCATTGGTTGGTTGGTTGGTTGGTCGGTCAGTCAAGAAACAATATCCTAAACAGAGTCACGGTGATGGTGTGAAACCTTCAGTTGGGATCAGAAGCGTTTCCGTGGCCTAAGCAGGAATTGTCTGAATGGAAATTATGCACAGAAACAGGTAACTAAATAATTAGTTTAATTACTGATTTATGGCTCTTCTTAGTTAAATCATACAGATTAAATAAATTATAAATTGAGAATAACTCACGAAATACTTACTGGAGTAAAACATTCTGAATAATAAACGCAGAGAAAAATTAAACAAAACCTATGCCCAATGCAGTCTTCCCCTCAGTCTTGAGGTTTTAAAGACAAATGAATCACAGTAACATACCAAAACTGTTATGCTATACTTTCATTCCCTAACTAATTTCATTATAGAGGTGAAACAGGAAATTTCCAAGACCATACATTTTCAAGACAATGGAATCATCAAGGTACAAAATTCATTAGTCAACACACTTTGTGAGACATGGCTCAGTCAGTACACTTTATATTGTACTACAGTTATACATGCTACAGGCGCTATAATTATGAAAGGCAGTGAGATTATTTGGCTGTTTGTACATCATGACAGCGGAACACAGCTTAGCAGTTACATTTTATTTGACTGTGCAGATTCATCAAGTACATACCTGAGTAAAATGTTGCTCTATAAACTGAGTTGCTTTATGGTTGAGATCTTTGCATCCATGCTGTTCTGCAAAGTTAGCAATACCAATTGCATTTGTGGGGTCAAGCTGCCGTTCCAGGAACACACAGCATGCATCGATGACATTAGTGACCTGTAACAATCTTTGTTAAATTAACCAAAAGAATATATGTACATATGTTGCAGTTGGGAAGCATAAGCAACTGTACGAACAGTGTTTTCCAACCACTTTGCTGTAAAGCCTTTTAGTTTTGATAAAACTTGATCACATACAGCAGAGTCCTTCTTGTGAAGTCAACAGGTTTTAAGCTAGTCAAGAAATTCTACATCAAACTTCTGTGCTGCTTGTTTACTTACTGCCAGTTTTCCCCCAACTTTTGCAACCACCAGATAGTGATCAGCATCTAAGTCAGCTCCTCTAAAAGACTGTAGATTGAGCATACTGAAATGCCATCTCCTATCCATAAATATGTAATGCATCTGGTTGTAAGTCTTCCAATCAGGAGAGGTCCAGGTGTATTTATGAATGTTTTAGTATGGGAAAATTGTGCTCTAAACAACTAGACTTTTTGATGTGGCAAAGTTCAGTATTCTAACACCATTATCATTATTATCCTCATGCAGATTCTCATTCCCAATTGCCGGTTTGAGAATATCCTCTCTCCCCAATTTTGTATTAAAATCTCCTAACAGAATTGTCATATGGTACTTAGGAAAATTATAAAAAAGTGCTCTAATTCCTCATAAAAATTGTCTTTTGAATCACCACTTTTCTCCTCGGTTGATGCATGCACATTCAATACAATGACACCAGTGACCTCTCAAAACTACATATGAAATCCTATGACTAACAAACTCTACTCTCTTAACTGCTGCCACTAGGCTGTGGTGGTGTACCAAAAATTCTGTTCCCAATTGATTTTCATTTCCTTTCCCATAGGAAAAAAATTATAATCCCCTGCTCTTACAGTGCCCCCTTTGTCCTACCTAACCTCCTGTATACCCACCAAATCAAATTTATACTTCACTAATTCCCTTGCTACTATTGTCACCCTGACCTATACCAGCTCCTCACATTGCACATACTGAAAAATAAAATGCTTAATTAACACAGAATTTACAGGCTAGGGAATCTTACTTTTGAAGCATGCTTTGTAAGTAAATGATATCAGCCACATGTTACAGCCATATTTTTCCTGGTTTGTAGAAAGTTGAGTTATTTTGTTTAATGTCCAAGTATCTTATCACAGGCTGATAGCTCAAGTTCTGCTACTGTTCTTGTTATGCAATAAATTCATAAATAATTATGGACCTAATATGTTGCTACATTTCACTAAAAATTTTCAATGAATGATTTAAAATATAATGCATGAAGAAACACAGAGCACTTTAAATGTGGACAATGCCTGCTATCATTCAGTTTATAATCTTCTGTCTTCCCATTTGCTATCTAAAACATAAAGAAAAACAGAACTATAATGTTGCTAGTGGTTTGATATGGGCCTATCACACCAAGGGAAGAATGCAAGCTGCAGATGTTTGAGAACTGTATAATGAAGAAGATATTTGGGCCCAAGGCGTAGAAGTAATAGGTGATGGGAAAAGCTGCACAATGAAGACCTTCATGATTTGTACTCTTCAACAAATATTATGTAGGTGATCTAATCAAGGAGGATATGATGAGCAGGGCATGCATCATGCATAAGGGGGAAGAGAAATGCATACAGGGTTTTGGTGGGGAAAGATGACACCTAGGCACAGATATGAGGCTAATATTAAAATGTATCTTAAAGAAACAGGCTGGGAAGGAGTGGAATGGATTAATCTGGCTCAGGTTAGGGTCAAGAAGCAGGCTGTTGTCAACACAGTAATGAATCTCTGGGTTCCATACAATGACAGGAATTTCTTGATAAGGTGAGAACTATTAACTTCTCAGGAAGGACTCTGATCCAAAAATATGATAAGAATACACATCAACTTAAGATATTATGCTACAACTGTGTTAGATGAAATGTCCATTTTGGCAGGACAAAAGTAATTTTAAACAACAGTTAGCTGATCATCTGGACACTGCCTTAGGGCGATTTCAACATACTTTATTCTTTACCTCCTTCCAATTCTATTTACACTCTGAGCATAACTAAGTGAGAAATTTGCTCTCTTCAGGCACAGACAGCATTGTGCAATGAATTTCATCTTGCAATGTACTTGAAACTAGTGTTTGGTGTGTTCCAAAGTAGATGCCTTTACTTTAAACTGAAGACTGAAAACTCATGAAATGTCATAAAGGTTTTGTAGCTTTGAAGATGTATTTCACATACAGTTCTTAAATTTCTCACTTTTATGTCACGTTGTTTTACTGTTGAGCGTGAAAATCACTGTGCTACTTGGAGTTGGCTCAGAATACAAACACAGAAGTCTAACAGAATAGAGTAAAACTGTTCCTTATGTGTGAAGTTCCGTATGTTTGCCAGAAAACCTGATTTCAGTTGTGTGTAATTAGTAAACAGGGTGTGCGTATTGGGCTGGATGAACATTTTTAATGCAATGTGTCTTCTGTTTGATATAGATTGTTCAGTGACACTGCAGTTTTGTTAGTATCTGGCTTTCACATGAGTCACTGACTGACATGTGCCAGTCACTGTATGTGACAGACAGATGTAATTCAAAGATTATATTTCATATAGACTTCGTCATTACTGCAGCATATCTGTTCACTGCTTATGAATACCTGTAAATAATGCACAAGGATCATTAAACTAAAAAAGAAGAATGCTGAATGCTAGAATTTTAAATTTAAGTTTATAAGGTGATGGAATTATTTTTGTAATTCAGAATACAAACATAAACTAATTCCCTCTTAACTGCAGAATTATTTCACACACAGTAACACATCACCAAATTCCATCTTAAAGATTATGTGGTCTCAAAGACTGACATACATATTCTCCAAGTTTTTAAGTCTGGCTGCAAGTAACAATACTGCACGCCTATTGCTCAATCAGTACTCATTATATCTGCTGTGGTACCCAGCAAAATATACACATCAAATTTAATTTTAGACCTAGTGGAAAATTTCGGCCATGAAATGCCATAAACAGGCACACAGGTTATCAAAAATTATTGAGCCTTGTGGAAGTTCGAGTGACAGCCAATTTAGGAAGAGAAGTAAGGTAGTTTATTGACAAGTAATGACATCATTATAAATATGCTTACTTATCAGTACTGCACTCAGTTTATAAAAGTAAAGACCAGTCACAAATGAACACATTAACCCATTCAGGAGAGGTACAGGAATGCAATCAGGTACATGCTGGCCAAGGTCAGAATCTTTCATTTTCATACCTAGTAATGTATATTTACAAAAACAGCATATCATGTTTCACATTAAAAAAAAATACAGTTGATATGTAAAGCCATACCAGTACAGCTCAAGGTATACAACAACATTTGTAACATGAACAATGAACCGATACAATGTCCAGACAACAAATTTAGTAAATCAGAATGTTCTCGGATGGCCTTCTCAGGTTGACAGTGGAATAAACCAGTGTACACGTATGCCACTCAGCATTTTAACGTAAATGGCAACTGGTCAGATTGGTTGCAGTATAAATCACAGTATCATGGAATGGGCCATGAACAGCACCCATAGTAGCACCTTTATGTATGGCAACCATCCTGAAAGGGTTAACAAGAAAAGTCAGAGAACCCTGTACATACCTGGAACATGGTGGCTGCTGGCAGTAGCTGACAGACGGTAACTTCCGTCACTCTTATCTGGCCCGTGTACATGAAGTGTAATATCCTTGCCATTGCTGTGGGACAGACACCTTGTAACTTTACTCGTGACATTTCACATTCTTTGAGGCCACCTGTGAACATTGCCTGAAATAAAAGTCACACAAGCCTACTGAAATAAATTTACATAAGTGACGTCTGAAATCCTCACAGTGATGACTGTGAAGAATGCTGTCTGCTGGGCTATGACATCATGTAGACCAGTAGATGCATACCAATATTTCACATTATCCAGCTGCCTCTACTGTAATGGTAGATACACATTAACAGATTCCAAAAGACAGTAATCATTATATTAACATAGTTTTTGGCCTTTCTTCCTGAAAATGAAAACAAAAATTTCCATTATTGTTTTGTAACATACAGTAAAAACAAGAAAAAATGGAAGGCAATTTATGAAATGAAATATATAGTTCTCACATAAGTTAATATTTAGATTATGATTTTCTATGTTGTTTGACACGCAGGCACCGTTTCTGAGAAAATGCTGCTTCAAACTTCAGGCTACAAATTGTTTTCACCCTGAAGGTGGAGGGAGCACAATCCATAAGATAGTGCACCTGTCTACCAGACTGTCTAGTTCGCATAAAAGTTGACATTAAGTTTGTGGTTTTCTGGGATGCTATGCCCTGTTGTTTGGTAGACACGTTTCAGTTTCAGAGAAACCTGATACCTCTGTTATCAGGACAGTTCTTCAATCCTGAATAGGACAGCAGAAGGTTCCTCTGAAACATCTATCAGAATACACCATTCAACATCCCAGAAAACTTAGTTGGTGAAGTACCTAATTTATCGTGGTGAAAGAGTATAAGCAAACTGAAATTGTATACATAGGAAAGCTGTATGTAATGCAAAACAAAGTGAACAGATTTTTTTGGGCAATTCTTGGACTAATTAACTGTACCATTTAAAATGCAGAAGTTACTGTTAACATATGGTGAAAGAATGATAATGAAAGGTGATTATTCTAGAATTTGGAAGGAGAGAGGCTCAGCCTGTTTGAAGAAAGTGCATGAATATTTACATGAAGAGGATGTAGAGCATAAAAACCTATCACAATAGCTGGTAACTGACGGGGTTTGAAGCTGGGCACCTCTTGAATTGAATTATTTGCATTCTATGAATCAAAAATGGGTTAATAGCTTACATACAGAACAAGTCAGGAAAATATTACAAACATACAGTAGTAGCTGGTACAATACAACTGATTAAGCTTAGTTTATCATTCTGTGTTTACATTAAAATGTTCTTCTACAGAGTAGAAGGAGTGAGCATGTAAATAATTCTTTATGGCTGATTTAAATTGTTTAGGGTTATTAGTTTAATTTTTTATATTTTGTGGGAGAATGCCAACTGGGTGGACTCCTTTTTGATACAGTGATAAATTTGATAAAAGTTGGTGAAAGTTATATTTTTGTCTAGTATATATGTGACAAGACATCAGAATTTGATTTGATTTTATTTTTGCTGTTAACCACAAATGACAGACATGATGGTATATAGTGTGACTGCAGAGGTACAATTTTTAGATCCTTAAATAAATCTCTACCTGAGTCTCTGCTTCTACATCCTGTAATACTTCTAATTATATTCTCTTGTATGTTACAAATTTTTGTACTATTTGAAGGGTTCCCCAAAATATCAAACCACAGTTCATAATGGAATGAAAACAGGCATAGTAAACCATCTTCACTCTTTCCTGTGACATAAAGGGCTTAACTGATCTTATTGCATAGCACACTGCACTTAATTTGTGTGTAATTTGTTCATTAAGAATTTTCCAAAATAGTGTCCTGTCTACATACATATTTCAAGAAACTTTTTATCATAAGGTTCAAAAATCAATTTGTTAGCAAAGTACTGTCAAAATCAATTTGAGGACTATTTTTAGATGTGCATTGCATGAAATGGGTTTTATCAAAATTCAGTGAGAGTATATTGGCTTTGAACCATTTATTAAAGGATTCAAATGCAACTGTTACACATTTTAAAAATCTTTGAGATTTTGATCGGTAAATATTATGGTTGTATCACCTAAAAATTAAATGGTTTGGATTATCCACTAACAGTTTTTGATAAATCATGTGTGTAAAGAAGAAAAAGTACAGGACATCAAACTGATCCTTGTGAAACACAGTGTTTCATAACTTCCCAGTCGGCAAGGTATGATTTGATCCATTCATAATCTTTTCCAATTATTCCACAGAAATTTAATTTGGACAATAAAATATCATGATTAACACAATCAAAAGATATTGCTATATCACAGAAAATCCCTCCCAAACTTAATTTGTCACTAAGAGCACTTACACTTTCATTAACTTATTATTCTTGAATATAAGCCAAGACAGTTCTACATAAATCTGCTCACCTCTGTCAGCTTTCTTCAGTCAGTCAGGAGTCTGTTTGACTGTCACATCTTTCAACTTCCAAACCTATCATTTCATTTTAATTAAGTTTTATAAAATATACTCACTCAAAAATATATAATTAAAAAATAAATGCGATCAAGAATTTATGGGTGACGCTTTATTTAATGCCTGAACAAACTTTGGTAGTGCTGGTATCTCATTAAACATAATATAAGCTGAAAAACGCTTACAGTGAAAGTATGTATTACTTTAACATAGCACAAATTAACACTTCCAGAGAGAAAATGGAGAATCGAATTCCCTGCATCCAGAGCAATGAAAAACATGTTACTGGAAGCATACTGGTTATGTTCAATACCTCACATTATCAAAATATTCACATTAAAATGTGAACCCAAAGGGAGCATATAAATCACTATGAAATAATTTATTCTGTCAACACACACTATGGGCACTACTATTTTAATGATAAGAGCAAAAACCAAAGAAGACAATTTACTACACAGGATGACAATAAAGATACAAAATCTGTGCTTGGTTGTCAGTAATGCTAGCAATAGTGGACCTGAAACTTCCAACTCCCCTTTCAATACATAAGACCATGGTAATGTAACAATGATTTACACTTTATTTTATTTACCTACTTTCTCTTCTTATGGGGGAAAAAGGCAGGCTAATAAAATTACCATGGTGTGTGTGTGTGTGTGTGTGTGTGTGTGTGTGTGTGTTATGCAACATTACAAACAAAAAGGTTTGTTGAACAACTGACTGTGTCTTAGACAGGTATGTTTTACGAGTTCTGACCAAAATGCTACTTAAAGAACACAATACCAGAGAGGGCCGGCAGGGTTTATTTTACAGTTCTGTGAAATCCTTCACCTTTATGATCTTTGCAGTCCCCCTTATAGGCTGTCCTGTTATTGTTTCTGGTTCACTACATATTGCTTCAGTCATCATGAGTTTCAGAATGTCTTCTTAGTCATGGTTAACATTTTAAAAATAATTCACATACAACTGCTGACTTATAATTAACAACCACTAATTTCCATGTCAGGTCAAATTTATTAGAATGATTATAGACAGGCACACCCTCATAACAGCATTTTGTAGCACCGTATGTATACATGAACCATGATTTGGAGAATACACTGTGCATACCATTATTATTGCACATGAATGAACTATGAGCTGCGACAACACTTCATTGGAGAAGAGTTAACACTGAGGTTACTGAAACTGAACATAAAACAAGGAAAACTTGAAACTGAGGACTATTCAACAGAGGATACACTGTAATTAAAGTTAATTTAATCCTACATTTTTTGGTAAAACATGTATCATGTCTTTACAGATGTATCTCAACACAAGTCAACATCAGACCAAACAGTACTAACAAGCACTGTGAACAAATTAAATACAGTACTTTTAATAAAACTCACCCTTTTGATTATAAAAGAAAGGATTTACAAAAATAGATGCATATGCTATGCAACACAGAATACTACCATACAATACAAAGAAAAAGGTGAATAGGCAATAACAAAATTTATTAATTGCTCATGCTTTTTATTCTGCAATTTAAGAATGGCATGTACTGTCAGCATACTGTAATGTAGTTTTTTTTAAATTACTTCCTTGTTAGTGGCAGACGCCCCTGAAAATGGCAAATGTATACTTCTTAAATATGTAGAGTGAAGTTAATTTTACTTTATTAAAAATTTGTGAAATACTGTTATTTTGATGGCTTTATTACCTTCACAGATGAATAAAAACAAAGCATTGATATCAAACATTTCAATGCAAGGACTTTCAGTTTTACTGTGTGTCATTCACCTGATCAGAGTGCCACATCCCAGTGTGAAACCTAACAGGGAACTATGAGATGTTGCTGAATGGTTTTTCGTGTGTCAGGGTATACACTTTGACAGTAATAACAACAAACTACCTATACACCTGGGAAATGCTGTGATTTCATAATTCATCAGACATTTAAAAGTACTCAAATTCTCATGATACTCATTTATGAAACGTTACAAGGTTTCACAAATATCTGACAGTCAGTGTCTGAATTTACCAAAGTACATCATTTGCATATATTTGTGGTAATGTATAGGATCCTTAGTTTACCTGGCAAATACTGTTTTTCACTTCCAGTCAACAAACTTGTCACACAGAAATTGGATGACTCAGCTGGCTGCCTGCTATTTTAAGGCCAGGTTTTTATATATATATGCACAGTCTTCAACAGACATCAGTCACAAAATAGACCCCACATTCATTCTGTTTAGTGATAAAGTGTGATTTCACCTCAACAGATATGCAAACTCTCAGAATAACAATAATTCTGTCTTAATCCATTAAGTACCATTGCATGACATTAAGGTTGATGTATGGCATGCTAGGAGTGCAGCTACTATTACTGGGCCCCCCATTTTTTTTCCTGAGAATATAAATTCACAATGATATGTTACACACATACTGCCACCATTTTTTAATAAATGAATAATTATCAAAATTTTATTTATTCACAAACTGATGCACTTGTGAGTTGTCTTAAAAAACAATATTAAAATTTACATTAAAACAGCTCCAACATGTTTCAGTGTTACATTTACACCATCATCAGGGAGCACATTAATTTGTGCTTACTAAAGTTACAATTGTTAGAATAGTCCATTAAAATACATTGGTGTGTGGTTAATACGGTGGTGGTGTGGCTACATATGTTAGGTCCCTATTGGTGTCTGTTTGTTGCACCGTTCAGCAGTAGACTACTGCTGAACAGAGCAACATACAGACACCAATTGGGACCTAATATATGCAGCCACACCGAAATATGTCGGAGCTGTTTTAATGTAAATTTTAACATTGTTTTTTAAGACAACTCACTAGCACATCAGTTGGTAAATAAATAAAACTTTGATAATATCAAGATGCATGGTACAAATGTGAAAATGAATAATTATGTTCGTTGTTTAGAGAGTGTTCTGGTAGCAGAATAAGCAGGGGATTGTAGCTTCCTCAAGTGCTACATCTGACCACATGTGATTATTAATTTAGCACATGTTAAAAAATGAATTGTAGAGTAATAACTTCACACTGAACAAAATCTGAAAAAAGCTTGCAAGGTGTAGTGCATTCAATCTGACCAGCATAAATGTGATGTGCAATGAACTTACTTACTTACTTACTCCATGGTGCAGAGTCCTTCTTGAGAAGCTAACTGGTTTGCAGCTAGTCAAGAAATTCCCCGCATTTCACGGAACCCGAAGGTTCATTACCGCACTCACAAGTG
>Ga0123352_10019554_pt1 | contig 10799 bp, 7 predicted proteins | sample TergutLab28metaG_FD_89700 | JGI IMG/M metagenome (GOLD analysis project Ga0123352, IMG submission 89700) | Labiotermes labralis P1 segment gut microbial communities from Petit-Saut dam, French Guiana - Lab288 P1 | ecosystem: Host-associated > Arthropoda: Insects > Digestive system > Gut ... | reverse complement strand
CTAAAGTTACACTATTAAAAGTCATATTAATTTCACTATTCCAGTTGGGTATTGTGGCAGCATGCCGTGTTGTGTTGTGTTGTGAAGAGTGCCCTGTTTCATCGAGTGATACTGGCCTTCAGTATCACGCAACAAATCACAGAATGCACATCCGTAACAGGGCACTCTTTCCAACACAACACAACACAACACAACATGGCATGCTGCCACAATACCCAACTGGAATAGTGAAATTAATATGACTTTTAATAGTGTAACTTTAGCACGGATGATATAGCTCCCTGATGATGGTCCTAGGACCGAAACATGTTGGAGCGTTTTTAATGTTTTATTGTTTTAATGTGTAAATTTTATAAATTTATATATGTGCAGTGGTTGGTAAAATAATTGAGTTACTTTTTTATGTTTAATAATTTCTTAACGGAAACAGTAAAATATTATACAAAAACAAAACTAGATTTTGTAGTGTTCCTTTAGTTGTAGTCGGAGGATAACTTACATAGTCATTATGTTAAAGTAAATATTGGTGTCTTCACGGCTTCTCTGCAGTTGATCATTAACAAATCTGGTCACATTACTTCTAGGTAATATTTATCACCCAGCAAAAATCCCTGCCAATGCTGATGGTTGCAACAGTTAGTAACACAAGAAGTTGATTTTCTGTGGTTGTGCTATGAGATGTCTGACATGAGTCTGAATCACATTTCAGACTTTTTTTGCTACAACATGCAAATAATTGACACTAATTTCATTATTACAGAATAGTATTTCAAAATGTGAATATAATAAAACTTTGATCTGCCTTATGAGGGAATGATGATCTGAGGCAGGGTTTACCTCCCATAAATTCAACCCCTCGTCCATACCTCGGGTATCGCAGATTCATACTCTGCTCTACTCTAGGTTACATGGAAGGCAGTAACAGTTGTAGACGGTATACCGTGATGGGGGTTGCCATGACACATGTTGGCTAATGGGGCTCTGGTCTACCCAAGCCAAGGTGGAAGGTATCGTGCCGAAGGCTGCATGGCACTGGGGTAGAGATAGCAGTGTCGTAACGATCCCCTTGGGGAACCAGGCTGCACCCCATTGTATGTAGGCTTTCTGTCTGTGTAGGGCTGTGTGGATGGTGACCTAATGTTTTTCTCCATATGTATGTAGGAGGGCTCCTTTCGGGGACTCCGGTAGATGTACATGAATGAATGAATAAAAAGTAGACCAGTGGCTCTGGTGACAGTTTATCACTGCCCATGGGGACCCTGTTAGAGAACACGGAGGGGACTCCCTTACTAGGGACTCTGATGGAAAGATAAAAAGAAATATATTAAATAAGAGGTAAAAATGCCCTGTAAGCAGGTATTTCTCTCCATAGGAGCCCCATTGGGGAACCTGGAGGGGATTCACTTGACAGGACTCTTTGAGGGAAAAGGTTAGCATATCTGGGTTCCTTTTAGGACCCAGAGGACATTAAGATTTTAGGAAATGTGGTACTGAGAAGGAAACCTCTGTGCACGTTTTGTGTGAGTGTGAGGCCTTGGCTTCTCTCAGATATAAGTATCTGGTTTCCTTCTTTTTGTACCCTGAGGATATTAGAAAACTAAGAATAGGGGCCATCTGGAACTTTGCTAAAGGAACAGGGCTCCTCTATTTAGTGTGGAATATGGGGCACAAAGGGCCAGTCTTAAGGCCTAGGTGCACCAGGCCTGGAAAGGCTCGAACCCAAATACTATTCTATTCTCCTATTCTGAGGCAGGGTTTTGCTGAATTTCAACAGTGTGATTTGACAGGAGGGACATCATTATAACTATTTTCTTTATGGTAACTGACACTCTTACCTGTTCTTGGAATTTACAATATAAACTTCATATATTTATCCTTAACAGGGAATTTGTCAAGGACAAGAAACAAACAGAATTTAGTCTTACACAGTATTTGAATAGACAGAAATTCATGCTGCATGGATATGAAGCAAGAACACTCAAGTTCATTCCTAAGGTAAGCTTCTCATTAACACCAATCACTTTTGTATTTCTTACAAGTTTCATGGCCCTGATGGTGGTAATTATGAAAATCAATAGCTTCTGGAATGTGACACCTTGTAGTCTGGTAGAAACTTAACAACGTTTCAAATGATGAACCTACTGCTTCTATTATGTCCATGTTACTCCAAAATATCAGTACTTTTTTTCCCCCTGAACTGCTTGGTGTCACATACCACAGGATATTATCACTTTACATGTCTGCATCATTGAATTCATTTTAAATCTACACTAAACAACGGTGATATATCACATGGATATTCTGCAGAGCACATGCAAAACAAATGTTCAATGCTTGGTACAGCACAAACAAATCTCTTTAAACTGTTAACTTTGATTCAAAGAAATAGAAAAGCTGCGCACATGTACAAAAAACGAAATTTTGTTACTGGTGAGTTACAAAGTGAACATACACCGATCATCGATTATGCATACAAAGGTGAAGGAAAACTGACATATACAATTAAAAGTCATCAGAAATATATTTACCTACTCCACTGTAAAGAGTACAGACTTGTGGAACCTCCACAAAATATCCTGTGCAATTCCACCTTCCCACAGAACACAATTTGGATATCATTGCTGTAAATTATATGTAGATAAACATAACAGTACAAGCACAACGAATTTTGTCATATAAAGAAATTCAGCAAATGTGTTGTCAGCTGGATAGAATACATCTTCACAACATATCTAGCTTTCTTTTTTTTTTCTTCTTCTTCTTCTTCTTCTTTTTTTTATTTAAAGAGTACCATTGCTGAATGTGCTCAGCATCTATTTGTACCTCTTTTAAATAAAATGTTTATTATTATTATTAGTAGTAGTAGTAGTATCATCATCATCCTTGTTGCTTCAGTAAAGAAATTTAATTAGTATGACACTCTAAGTCTACACAAACAAAAGAGCCATGTGATCAAATGCAGCTCAGTCTGATTGTTACGCATTGATAGTAGAAAGTATACTCCTGCTTCATATCTGCTTCTCTCAAAATAATTTTCTTTTACAGATTTTATTTGTCCTATGTGAACGTCTTCTCCATTTATGCAACTGCCGAAACCTCAATTCACGTTATGGAATTCGGTACGAGGTCACAGATCTCCCGTTCACTCGATCATTTGCAGTGGCAAGAATAAACACTGATCAGCACACTGGATTCGTGCACTCTTGTTCAGCCTCAACAGGTTCTCCAAATGACTCACCATTTGCTAGCACATGTTAGTGTTTATCCCTCACAGCCATTTCTATTACCTAACAAATACACCAATGTGAATATGATACTCTTTGATCAGGAAGGCTTTGGTTTAATTCTTGGATTGTTACAGACAGAGAAGTCCCATTGTTAAAGAAATTATGAATAGAAATGTGGTCATAAATTAGGGAATTAAATGTTTAAATTATATTTACTTTAGTTTAGTACACTGTACTTGTTCCTTTCTATTTTATTTAAGTTTCAAAATGTTTAGCTTGGACTGGCAATGGACTAGAAAAACGTGTTATAAATGCCTGTGTTTGATCAATGCTGTTGCTTGTTTATTTGAATGCATGAGATATATACAAAGTCAAATTTATTTAATGTTGTTAAATTCTGCAAACATTGTACCAGGACATGCCTTCCTGAACACCTGAATGTGTTCTACAAATGACCTGAAATTGTCATGGAGCGAAGGTGAGAAGCTGGAGAGAGTAAAGAAATTTGGAGAAGATGCAGACAGGCAAAAATATCTGTTAGTGTGGATATAACATTTTACAAGGATGTCTAGACTCTCCACAATGGCTAATTCATTATACTGTTACAAGTGTGGCCAACAGTGTGCTGCCTAGCTATGTATTATAGACTCTTTAGTATGTACTAATTTGTATGCTTTCTTCTGGGTAATTCCCTGGCATCTGAATTTTATATGCTGACTTTTCAGAACACTCTGTCTGTTCCATCTTCATAGGTGGGTACGTGTCTATGAAGAGACAGAGTGTTCCAAAATGTCGGCATATAAAATTCAGACACCGGGGAATTGCGCAGAAGAAAGCATACAACATTCAGAACATGGTGAAAGTTTGAAATCAAGAATGTGTTAATTTTTTAATCTGTTATTTGTGTCACTGGTATGAGTATTTACATCTAATTTGTGGAGAGCTTAATTTTTGTCAAGTAATATTTCCACTCCAATTTTAAGCTGTCAATCAGACTTGTTTGTAAAGTGGCTGGGGCCTTTGGCCAAGCTTAAAGATGAATGAAGTTATACCTCCACTCCTTATGCATGCATGGTGTGCCTATTCAAGTCACATTGCTCACTTCATGTATGTATTTTAAGCATTACTGTTAAATAGAGAGGAAATCAGTCACTTTCCTGTTAACCATAACACAACAGGGGTTCACATTTGCACAGTTGGTTGAAGAACTGCCATACAAGCCAGAAGATTGAGAGTTGGATTACCAATGGGGTCATTAGTTGACATGTTGACATATTCCTTCTGGCCTCACTATGGTTAACTCAGCTTCTAACAGAAATGAGTACCAATAGTATCTCCTGGAGGGGTAATGGCAGTCAACATGTGGAGCTCACAACCTTACCATCTTTGTGTGCCAGTTGTCTAGACATTCAGGCAGCCTCAAACTCCTGAAGCTCTAAGGGCCTCTCCAGGCCTGTACCTTTATAATAAAGCATGGAAACCAGTATCCAACTGCACTAAGACTCAAGTAAATATTAAAGCATTTGTACATAAAGGTTTAAATTTATGTGTTAGTTCTGTACATACATAAGGTTTTAAAGCAGGAGGAAAAGGTCAGGGAAAGTCCCAACCAGACAGCTGATTAATGTGAAGTAATATTACAATTTCTGAAGGTTATTTCCCTTACAGTAGCATCAGCTGCATCAACTCGGAGACACAGTACAGAATTAGAGCTTCTGTCTTCAATAAACCATCAAGATATGGATGAGGATAATGATGATAATGATGTGGCCATGCCTCATAACGTTGCCTGTATTTCTCCAGACATGCCTTCCTGTGCTTCAGGAATGTCAGGTAATATATTCCTTTCTCTTTTTGTAGTACATTTTTACTGTGTACACCAGTTTCATCAAACAGTGCAACCAGAAAGACACACTTGCAAGGATCAGCAGTGCATTTATTATGTGACCTCTTCTACATGTTTTGGCCTTTTCAGCCACCTTCAGGAAAGGTGATTTGTTCTTGTCTTATATCCTGTGGCTTCACCTCAATTCAATTTTATGAATATGTTAATGATCTAACCAAGAACAGTCCACTAAATTAGTCTTGCAGTAAAAGTATTAGGTACTGCATACTCAATGACTAAACTTCTACACATATTTATCCATGTTTGAGCCATCTGGCCACTGGAATTGCATATATACTGTAGTTATCAGATGCATCACAGTATACTGTTTTGTGTAATTTCATTGACTTTTCATTATAGAAAAGTGGTTAAGTATGTCTCTCAGTTTGGTAATAAATCATTTTTAGACAAAATTATCATCTCATTATCTTATATTTTAGGTAATACCAGTATTTTATGTGGGCCAGGTAGCTCAATCGGTATAGCGACTGACTACGGGCTGGACGGTCCGGGATTGAATCCCGGTGGGGACGAGATTTTCCGCCCATCCAGACCGGCCCTGGGGCCCACCCAACCTATTGTAAAATGGGTACCGGGTTTTTCCTGGGGGTAAAGTGCGGCTGGGGCGTGCTGCTGACCACTCACCCCCCTCTAGTGCTGCAGTCATGGAAGAATAGAGCTGTACCTCTACCCACCCTCTGGGCCACACCGGGCCTGTAACGGGAAAACTTTACCTTTACTTTACCAGTATTTTATAGATCATCAAAAATTGATTGTTATCAAAACAATGAAGCTAAGGACATTTAAACTGTAAGGTGTGAATTTTTTTTCTTTAATTTATTGGATCTAATAAAGAGGGTGGAATGAGAAATGAAGAAATATAACTGCAAATGAAGTTTTGTGTACAAACTGTTCATACAACGAAACTTACCTTTCCTGTGCTGCAGTGCCATGGTGTTGTAAATTACCTCAGTTCCTGTTCATTGATCAACAGGACTGGATGACACTTGTCTTGATGCTGTACTTGGAGATGGCGTACATGGGCAAGCTCTGCAAGATAACATGTGCTATCGAGAATTAACTTCACAGAGTGACCTCAGAGAAGCAGTTGAAAATGAAAAACTTATTGTAAGTAGCTTAGCATTATGCTTTCTCATGAAATAGTACTCTTACATATTAAAACAATACAATGTGAAAAGTACTCTGTAGGGTCTTTCAATATTGTTTTGCATTATGTAATATATCAGTTGTGCTTGAGGAATTTTTGTGTTTGAGGAAAACACAGATTCAATAAGCAGGAAATTGAAAATATTAATACTGATTTCATATTTTTGTATCTATTTGGAGAGAAATCACTTCTTCATTTACAGATGCAGAGAAAATTATGGACTAAATTATTTGATGAAAATGTGAGTCAGAAATATATAGCCTGTACTTTCAGTTTTGTTTGTGAAATTTGAAATGTAATGAGTGAATGTCTTAGAAGCACCTATTTTGAGGAACATCATCATTTTATTTATAAAGTTACTCACTCTCGAAGACAAGTACTAACTAAACAAATTCCACCCAAATATTATGAACATCCTCAGAACAGCAAAGTAAAAACAGAAATACAATATCTTCTTATCATCACTTTATGCATGTTTACTTTAGTTTATAAAATTATTACAATACACAAAAATTGACCACAATATCCTAATAACAGTTTCTGTTACCTTAGTATTCCACCCACAAACAGCATCCTACATCCACAGATGCTCAGCATACATTTTATTCCATGTATTTTAATTTACTGCTAGTCATATGTGACCCATAAGTTCGATTCAATTTTGAAAGATTCAAAGATGATATGTTACACTTATGATTAGCAGGTACCTGGCCTTCGTTCATTGTTTCATATACCTTTCCCCCACCCAAAAAAAATAGCAATTCAGGAGCTGGATCTGCTCTACCAAAATGCACTTTTAACCTTTTCAAGCAATCTGGTTACTTGACAGACCAACAGGTTTAACAGTAAAAAATTGTACATTCTGCCCACACTGTATTTATGTGTTTTGTATTTATCTCAGAATAAACTGAGACTTTTGCCCTGTGTAACTTAAAGTGATGGGTTTTTATGACTGAGATAAAAAGTATTTACTGCATGATATGAAATGGTTCTTTAAATGAAACCGTTTATGCTTGGTCTTAGGGGTTTAATTAACATTAGAGTAATACAATTTCCTTAGAATTTCAACAAAATTAGTAACTGAGCCCTTGGCTATTTTTGCCATACAAAGCCACAGTAAGGTATAATAAATAAACTGTTTATTTGAATATCCAAGATTTCTCTAACTAGTAAGAGATCCTTTGTAGTGAAATCTCAATTGCTTTCCACAGAACAGCACATCTGTTACTAATGCAGTTATAAATATGGTATGTACTCATAAATATTTGGTGGCAACTTTTGCCATAATATTCTTATTTATTGTTGTTACTTAAGCCATACCATGTAGATGACATGGTTCAAGCTCTGCTGGCCGACCATAACATACTGAGTGATGGAATAAGGAAATACATAAAGCAATACAAAGTGGACCTGAACCACAGGCAATCAGCATGGACAAGACTACAAGTGGAGAAAAACCTGTATGTTCTGACAGGCCTGTTGTATGATTGGTTAGAGCATCTTCGGTTACCAGTTCTTAGTAGAGATGACCTGAGTTACATTGTGATTTTGGGTAACAATCCAGAAGCCTGCCTGAAGAAGCTTGACATTGTAAGTTACCATTTTTATTGCTTTCTACTGTCAGATACTTGACAGTGAGACATTAGAGATGTCTGTTGCAACATTTGGAAAGAGCTGTTTTTGAACTGAATTGAACTGAATTTAATTGAATTTATTAATGTCAAAAATCCTTCACAAAGGTACATATAACCCAAAATAGGATATTGACACTGTCAACAACAAAAATTAAAAATCAGTAGTATAGAGTACTACTCTAATATAGAGGACAACAAGTGCAGGCATACAATTATATCAACAGTTTTACATAAACTGTATAAATATAAGTGTATATTGATAGCATATATAATAATTTTAAATAAAATTAATAAATAAAAACATTCACAGACAAGTAGCCTAAAAGTTAACTTCTAAAATTATAAAATCTTTTAAATTTTAATTACATAGAAATTAAATCATATTAAATTATGTAACTCTCAAATTTTATTTACCATACATATTATCTATTATAAAATTCCTTCGAACTGTAAAAGGAGGGAGTGGACAAAAAATGTATTAGGAGGTTTTTAAATCTCTTAGTATTACCAGAAGCACTTTTGATATCTGATGGTAGGTTACTGAATATTTTTACACCTAAATAATGAACTTCTTTCTGATTGGTAGCTAAGTTAGCCTGAAGTAAATACAGATCCTTATTGTGCCTAGTGTATATACTGTACTGATCCGAATTTGTAATAAACTTATCTTTATTACTGGTCACAAATGGGAGAAGAAGATAAGATAATAGTCAAATGGGCACAGGCAAATGTAGAAACATCGAACAACCTGCTAAATAATAATAACAAATGAAAGTAGAGACAGCATATATTGCGATATGAATGGTAATATATTTAATTCTTTAAACAAATCCCAGCAAGAATCTCTACTCCTTTTTCCCATAATAATTCCAATAGCTCTTTTTTGTATCTTAAAAATTTTAGAACTATGAGTAGAATTCCCCCAAATACTTTAACTCATAATAGATTGAAAAGGGGAATAATACAGGGTTATTCATAAGTCCCTCCGGGATTTCCGAACTCAACTGCGCAACAACCAAGACAGACACCAAGGGTGCACATATCAAGCACCTGTAAGGTAGGATAGAAACTTGGAGTGTCTCTTTCTCTGTTCATATGCTCCTTTCTGCCGTGTCTGTCTTGGTTGTTGCGCAGTCGAGTTCAGAAATCCCGGAGGGACTTATGAATAACCCTGTATATTGTTATTAGCATAGTTTGAGACATATAAGGCTTGATTTACCTTATTGCATAAGACAACGAACCCAATCTATTAATAAGTTGTTTCATTCATAAATATTTATTAATGTCAAGAGTTGTTGTACAGTCTGACAAGTGAGGTCGCGGCTTACTTGCCGTTATTTTACCGTCTGCTGTTGAGTGGTGTTGACTGTGGTGTAGAGCTGCGTTGCCATGTCGTGACGAGGCCTCCGGTAGGCCGCGGGCGATGTTTTACCATTGGCTACACGGTTAGTTGGCCGGAGGTCTGCGGTGGAGTTGAGGAGGCTGCGGTTGGTGTACCACGTGATGTACGGCTGGGCTTGTGAGATGTGGGCCACGGCAAACCTCGGCAGCTAGTGGCCAGTGCAGTTATTGGCCGTCGGCTGCTTGCTGTATGCCGGGATGAGCGGTGGTGTGCCCGGTCCACGAGGCATCTTGGCCGGGCAGTCGGGTCTCCTGCCTTGATGTGTCTTGCAAAGCTTCCTTCTCGATGTGTTCTGGACAGTTACTCCTTTCCGAATGAACTGCCTTTCGCTGGTCAGATGACTTCTTTTATACAGGTCACTGCTGGTTAGCCTGCTCTGCCATTGGCTGGTTGGCAGAGCTGATGGAGGTGGCCTCCAGAAGGTAGTTCCACTTGTCAGGGGCCGTTTTCTTTGTGGAAGTAGACAGAGAAGGAAGGAGTGAGAGAGTGTTTTGTTGTGTGGGTTACGCTGCTGTTGACTAGGTCGGAGTGTTGATTGGTGTATGGACAGAGGAAGGAGAGCTGCAATGTGGGTGTCCCCACACATTCATTCACTTTATTTTCCATATATCCATATAAAGGTAATGTACCAAGGATGTGGAAATTGTCAAAATAGTTTTATAAATATCTGTTAAAAATACAGATGTCAAACACTTAAATATCGTTATAATATAATGGTCACATAGTTAGTAACAATTATAACATCAGAACAATTACAATTAAGATGTGTGAGTTGTTACTAGTGCCATACACTATTAACAGTGTTAAAATAATTACAATTAACATGTTTGTTGTTATCATTATCATATTCTATTATCAGGGTTAAAATAATGTATCAGTGAATCAGCCTCTTAATGTTTATATTCTTCTGTCTTCCTTATATTCATAATATTCATTCACTGAGTAGAAAAAATTATGATATAAGAACCTCTTCAATGAGGATTTAAAATATTTATGATCATTAGTCAAAGCTTTAATATTTTGAGGAAGGTGGTTAAAAACTTTTATACCTGATATATAAGCTCCTTTATTGAATTTTGATATGTTAGCTATTGGATGGTGTAAATTATTGTTATTCCTAGTTTTATATTTATGAATTTTGTTATTTGTATCAAATAGGTGTTTATTATTAATTGTGTATAAAACTAATGAATATATGTACTGCAAATATAACATAATTATTTCCATACTCTTGAAAACTTCCCTGCAAGAATCTCTAGGTCTAATGTTAGTTATAATTCTGATAATTTTCTTTTGGCGCATAAATACCTTTTTGGCGTAGGAGGAGCTACCACAAAAAATTATACCATAGCTTATAATAGAGCGAAATAGATTACTCTTAGCGTGTCTATTGGTACTATATGTTTTATGTTCCTCAGTGCATAGCATGCAGTGCACATTTTGTTGAGTACCTGTTCTATGTGTTGTTTCCAGGATAAGGTGT
>Ga0123352_10019549_pt1 | contig 10802 bp, 4 predicted proteins | sample TergutLab28metaG_FD_89700 | JGI IMG/M metagenome (GOLD analysis project Ga0123352, IMG submission 89700) | Labiotermes labralis P1 segment gut microbial communities from Petit-Saut dam, French Guiana - Lab288 P1 | ecosystem: Host-associated > Arthropoda: Insects > Digestive system > Gut ... | reverse complement strand
CAAAAAAAAAAAAAAAAAAAAAAAAAAAAAGGAAAATTCCCTCATCTCAACAATAATTTACTCAACCAAAAGATGTGTTATGCGGAGTATCGGATACAACTGATAGACAATGTAGGCTACAGCTATCCCTGTGCTACGCCATGAAAACTTATGGGGGAGCCCAAGATACCCAATGGACGCAGTCAGTGTGGACAACAGGGCCGGTCTGGACATGGTGACGAATTGCAAACCATCTTCGTTCCTGCCACAATTCATTATAATGACCGAGGCACCCTTACTTGCTATGAAGAAACGCGTCTTAACGTCTTTATACTTGCGCCTTACAAACTTCAAAATGAGTCGAATTTAGTGCATTCTACAGTCACGCAGTGCGCGTCTTTCACCCTCCGCCCTTAGCAGCTGCAAACCTTACATACAATACAGCCGCCTTGTTGGGTATGGCGAGAAAAGAGACACCCTGTATTTCATAACATTCCTAAAACGCTAAGCAGCGCAAGTCTTGGAATTACGACGATACACATGTAATTTAATATTTCATTAACTTCAGAGTGGTGCTGTTTCCCCATACATCGGCACGTGATTCGCCATCAGAACAAGCCCTGAAACGGCAACTGGAACGAAGACATGCAGCCGTTCTCTCGAGATGCTATTCAGACTCTAGTGCAAGATATCAGCCCAAAATTTTCATAACCAAAGCACAGGATTTAAAAGTTTCAGAATAGCGTGGATTACGCAGCACCATTAAGCATCGTTCTAATCCATGATATCCAATGTACATTCCTTAAGAAAGAATTTGCTGCGCTGCTCTGTAAAGTGAAGAGCCAGTATCTTGCCCATTTATGGCTGGATCCCAGGTTTAAAAGTTGTTCCACATAAGACATATAAAGAGAGCAGGAATCTACAACTGTGCCAGCAGTTTCTTCGACAGACTTATGCATGAAACCAGAGTACGAAGAATGTCTCTTAGAGTCTGTACTCAGAAAAAAAAAAGGACTTGACTGCATAATAACCAAAAAAAAGAAAACAGATTCTGTAGGTAATGGAAAATGACGCCATAGTGTTATGGTTCCTAAGATAGGAAGAAACTCAATCCTTTAAGAATCCTTCTTGGAATGAAATTTCATATGTTGCTAAAAACGTGTACAAGAACGCTTCAATACGCCATGTTGCCGTTCTTGTTCATCGTCACCATCATCATAATCACCACCACCACCACCACCACCACCACCATCATCACCCTCACCATCATAATAATCTTCATCATCATCATCTTTCAGGCATTATAACACGTGACCTGCCATTTCTTCGGTTGTTTTCGCGAACCTCTATTTCGCGTAAGATTGTGCTGTAATCTGTCTTCATATCCTATTTTTCACGCTTCTTAGACGTGGCGCAGTTGGCTGAGGCAATGCGCTACAAGCCGGAAAGCCGAGGGTTCGATTCCCGATGGTGCCATTGGAATTTTTCACAGGCATAATCCTTCCGGTCGCACTAACGCCCTGGGGTCAACTCAGCCTCTAATATAAATGAAAACCAGGAATATTTGCTGGGGGGGGGGGTAAAGGCGGCCGGTGCGTATGCCTGGCAACCTTACTACCTTCATGTGCCGATTGGCTTGAAATCTGTTAACCTCAGCCTCCTGGAACCCTCAGGGCCTGTCCAGGGATTGCTTTACCTTTCACAATTGATTCCAATTAGTACATGGCTGTAAACAAATGCCATAACTGAATGTACCTTAAATAATCCTACACTATAATCATTTCGTCTACGATCCAATAATCTGCAACATGCAGTTCTCCCCACAAATTTAATTTATAGTGTCAATAATCAGTCTGCAGCCGGTTTCCACTTAATGTGGGTTCTGTGGACAAAAGCATATAGCAATATGCCACTAACGTTACGCTTCAAAGAGACTACAGGTTTATTCTTTACGCACTGCACACTTTTAGTAATAACAACTAGGGAACGCTGGAAGTCCTGCATTTCCCCACGACTAACCAACCGACAATTACAAAGCTAAATGGTAAAGTTGATTTAACGAGTAGCAAAGAAACAGACAAAACACAGCTCTTTCGTTTGATGCCCGCAGATTAAAAAGTAAACGTACTTGCTATCTTTGTGGCTGCACAAACGGAAATATTTTCATAAGCAAAAACATAAAATTATGATAGTTCCTTGGTTGCACATAAAATTATTTTCCGCTTCAGTCTGACGTATTTCGCTTTGGCTAATTTAAGTCCGAACTCATTGCTCCTGGGATTAGAAGCTCTGGTAACAGAAGCAGGAATGTCTTGGGAACCGACTTTTCGACAACCGGATCTGTTTTGGGATTTACGCGAATAGTTAAGAGCAGAACATTCAGAAAGCCCCTAAAAAAGTCATTATTGTTAATGGGCGACACTTTTATAACTACCGAGGTTACGTAACATCGAATACAAATAACTAATAACCCAATCTCATGGCACAGTGCAAGGTCTTGTTTCGACACACAGTAATCATTGTTATTGGTCAAGCCGTTTGCTGCTTTAATAAACTCGTTGTTTCATCACCGTGACCACAAAACGCCATCATTAGACCAAATCGTGAGTCCATTCACACGTATCTCTAACCAGCCTTGCACTCTGTGACCGACTGAAGGCCTACCACTAACAGAAGCAGTCTCTTCCCTTCTTCCCTTGCGGATTTTGCCTGTCAGACGATTCTAAGTGTTCGTGTTGCACGGCAGTGTTCATTTACGGCTAATTGCTATCAACAATTTACACATTACAGACGGGCCACTAATCAATCCGCAGACGATACTTGTACGTGGGTAAGACGAATATAAACTCACTCGTACTTTGGAAACACAAACACGCAACACACATACACACACACACACACACACACACAACCAACCAATTGAAAAGATAACTGCCAGCGGAGACTTGCGCTCCTGGCACCCCTTGCCCCAAGCAAGGCAATGCTGGGCCACAATACAGAAGACTTATAACTCGTGCAATGGGGATTATGCTTACGCTAACGGATTTTCCGATATGGCCGAGGACCCTGACGTGGTCATACTAAGGATGTGTGTTACAAATAGCGAAAAAATTTGGTTGGATTTCTGGCCATGATGGTTTACATGTTCAAACACCTGTCGCTTTTAACGCACAGTGAAACCGACTGGGAAAACCGTGTCTCATTGTCGAGGTGGATTATGGCAGCTTTAATGAAGTAGTCACTTCCCATAACAGGCAACGAGCATACATAAATCGAAAGCGGAAATACGAAGTATGATTTTAAATTCGTAGGAGTCGTCAGAGAGTTAGTGGAGCAGAATTCCAATACTGCAAGATAACGCCATGGGAAGAATTCTTATCCTGGGGATGCTAACCACTCAGCCGATGAAGAAATTTCTCGACTTAGAAAACCCCAAGGATTAAACAGATATGCTTATCGCGTCTGATGCCACCACCCGGATGGTGTGTTCTTTATGTACAGTGACAAATACGTGGGTTGTGACTGAGCAGGCCAGAAACGACGGGTGGAAGCAAAACGTCGCAAATGGTGCAAGTTTCGTGTTCTGCGCAGAGGCACAGTAATATAGGAGCTACCCTGTGGGGGTTAGGCGCAAGCGTACTTCTTCACGGGCTCAGAAGTTACTCACTGCAGCTGCGTAAATAGCTCTTCCGGTAATAAATACCGCCTGTTTACTGAGCAGCCATAGTAGTTAATAACGGTGAAGATAAGGGTAAAGTTGTCCCTGTAAGCGCCATGAAGGCATAAGGAGAAGTGGATGCATGACTGCAATAAATCTTAACCTCGGCACTAGACAGAGGTGAGGTCGACTTCAGGCCCCGACCGCTATAACCCCTGAGAAACAGCCTCCGGTACCCAATGAACAGCAGGACCCTAGTGAGAGTCTGGAAGTTTCTGAGAAGATACACTTCTCTTATCCCTTTCGGAAAAGAACCAAGATTCCTTGGTCGTCGAATCCGCAGCGCAGTCACTGTTCCGATTACACCAACAGGCTAGATAACAAAAGTTAGTTTTGCAGATTCACAGAAGTTCTATTATCGCCACAGATGCTGGCACTGTACTTACACAAGACAACATTATTTGACAGTCTATTCCAATTCACGCACAACTCACCGCAGTTCCGAGGTATCTGCAATTATTTGCATTAATTAATTGCCGGAGTTTCCACAGAACATGCGATTCTGATTCTGGTCGTGCTGTTGACAGCCGAAGGAACAACGTGTGGAACGGCCGTCCTGAACATGCTATAACTAGAGGCGATGTTGAATCGACCAATCAAAACCGGATTAGGTTAAGCACTGCAGTTTCTGTGCTCTCGTTTATGGAAGAATGGGGAGGTAAAAGATTTATCAAACAGGAGAACGCGACTTAAACGAAATGACGACAGAAAACACGAACGAAAAGAGTAATGGTTGATGGACAAACACAGACCGTACAGAAACTGTCAAAGGTAAAGTAGCGCCGGTGGACGTCAAGAAGGAGGGACAGGTAGGGTCTACGCCCATTATTAATTTGGGTTCAGTGGTCAGGTTCCCACCCCGGCCGTCCTGCCCTCGCGGATAGTCATTCAATAGAAAGCAGTGTGTTTTGGGTAACAGAACAAAATATTTTCGTCGCTGTGGAATCGACCTCTCGGTCGTCCAGCTTGTAACGCAGTCAATCTGACTGCTAAAAGGTCAAGGTAAAGTGATCCCGTTACAGGTCCGGTGTGGCCCATAGGGTGGGTAGAGGTATAGCTCTACTCTTCCATGACCGCGGCACTAGAAGGGGGTGAGTGGTCAGCAGCACGCCCCGGCTGCACTTTACTCCCGGGAAAGACCCGGTACCCATTGTACAGGAGGCTCAATCTGACTGCTAGAAAGAGAAAACAAAAGGAGAAAGAAGAAGGAAAATACAGGAAAAAAGGATGAGTGATTAACAAATCAATAAAAATAACAAGACAAATTAAGATATAAAGCAGAATAAGGAAAGACATGAAGTTAACACACTGCATTACCGCAATTCAGGGATAACGCGATTATCCCCCACAGGTCAGTGGGCGCCGCTAGCGTCCTGTAACGTTAAATAACACGAGACGCGGTCGGTACATTTACTGTGTGTGCAAGTTGTGTCATCAGAAGTGGGAGGAAAATAGTAGCAATTTCATTTCCGTCAACATCATTAACCGACTCATCTTTATAACTGAGATGCGGTACGTTTTACTGGAGGTAAGAAGCTATTTTTAAACTTAGTTCTCCGGACTTAAATATATGGCATCACGGTACAATTCTGTATTACGTGCACTGAATTCTGGGCCGAAATAGCGCGTCTTTGTTTACTTTCGTATTTTTATCTTAATATTTTTGCCATTCATGATTTCAGAATATGATGTTACATTAGTCAAAAAAAAAAATTATTCCCATCTCAATAACACTATTATTTCAAAATGTGTAATATGTGACTGAGGTTTTTCCTACCCCGACTGAGGTCTTTCTACCCTGACTGAGGTTTTTCCGTGCTTTTTCCTCATGTGTACGGCAAATGCGAGGGTATAACTCGCAAAGACGGGGCACGGCCCGCACCCTTTCCAACTAGGCGATAATTTTTACGAGGTTAGTTCATTGTTAATTTTAGTTTGAACACTCTGGGTTAGAATCCCAGAAAGCCTTCCAACCAAAGTTGTTAATTGTGTTGTTCTATGTATTGTTTGTGTGTAAATGTGTACTGTACTACTGCCACCACGTGTCAACCCAACTGCAGTTAACATATATATATCAATATCAATATCAATGTGTATACTCAACGTTCGCAAATAAAAATGGAGGATAACAAATGTGTAAGTGCTACGATCAGCGTACTGATTTCGTCAACGCAAGCTTCATTTGTGCGTTAAACTTTGTTGTGCTCTGTTATTACTGTTGTGTGCTATACAAAACGTGGTCTGTGTGTCTAAAGCTGGGTACAGCTGCGCCACAACGCGGCAGTGTCACGTGGGCCTTAACCTGCAATCATGGCAACCACGTAAAGGGCACGAGTAGAGGTAAAACAATCCCTATACAAGCCTGGACAGGCCCTTACGGCTCAAGGAGTCTGAGCTCCCAGAATTGTAGACAATCGGCACATGAACGTGATAAGACTGTCAGCAGAGCACGAGTGGCGCGGCGTAATCCGAACGCATTTTTGGGGCGAAACTGCGCGTAAGTTTATTTACAAACCACAAGTTCGAGGTCTGCGCTCTCCTGGGATGTTACGGAGCGCTGATTGGTGCTTAACTACCAACGTTTCGGGACAACCCATCGGTCCCATCCTCAACAGTAAAGCAGTCCAAGAAAACCCATAAAGATGGAACCTGTCGGTTGTCCCGAAACGTCTGTAACTACCAAACAACGCTGCTTAACATCCCACAAGAGCGATGTTCTCATTCACACAGCGGTCGAAACCAGACATCGCTCAAGTATAAGGCCTATGCATCTTTAAGGCTGATCACACTGCAAGTGTCACATTGTGCTGGACAGCACATTCCTTCATGCACTTTGATGTGACAAAAATATCGAAAATCATAGCCCAGACAAGACGATATAAACACTGACCATATGTTTATGCCATTGAGACCGTAGTGCTTTCTGTGCAATGATCCGATTGTAGCAAGGAAATGTCGCTGGTGAAAGAGTGCGTTAAATACATTTTTATTCTAGTCACTGTGTGACAAACCCCAACTACAATAATGATAGAGAATAATCAGCTATGTTAATACTCCAGTAAGTTGACGAAGTGTCTGTTGTTGTTAGGTCATTACGGTAGGGCTACACACACACACACACACAAAATGAAAAGGTCCACTCCGGAGCAGGGCACGTGGTCTTAGTAATTCTGTATACACCACTCACTGCCTATTCACGTCTTTCAGATACACGCTGCAAATATCTACAGCGGCATGACTAATCCAACCACAGACACCCGAACGCACAGTCGGAAGTACTTCATTATACTTTAGAACATAAAACTAAATCGCGCAATAACTGGAATGGAGGCTGTACATCGTTCTGAGATTTATAGTTTTGTTGGATAATGTAGTCACGTAATTCGCTGTTTTCGAGAAAAATTTCAAAAGCCCAAATTTAGCTTCGTGTAAATTTAATTGTTACATTGGTCGCATGCGATCGGAATATACCGTCAATATTCAGTCTACATCCACCTTAATGAATTTAATGTAAACCAAGTTACAAGTCGCGGATATAAGACACGCGAACGGATGGACAGACATACTCTCTATTCCGTAACTGTAACTAACGCTTCAAAATACATCACCGAAGAGAAAAGGGGTTTGCACTCTTACATTGTCCATGTACCGGCTCCGGCTAACCTGTTAACCGTCTCGACACTGGCCTAGCTGTGTGCTAACTACATAGCCCGCGCGCCTTGAACTGCTGTGAACAAAGCATAGTCAAGTGGTGACAACATTCGCACATTCTTATCTGCTTAGTAAGGACGAAGTAGTGCTTATGAATCAAAGTGTGATGATAACATACAAACATGCGAAGGCGGTTCCAGTATTCCTAGCAACCTGACTCACCTCATGACGCGCACAGCCAGAGGAACAAACATGGTTGACTACGTATTGAACAGTCGATTTGGTCACGACTGCACACGGCACGATGGGCATAATCAACCATTCCGGGTTCGGTTAACAGGTTACGTATTTACGGTGCGTTGTGTCGGGTACAAGAAGACCATTCTCAACTGCAGACATTGCAGACACTCGTGGCATCAACAGAAACGGTTTTGTTACTGAAGAGCAGGAGAGGATGAAGAAGGAAACGTTCATCTATTAAGAAAACTACGACAAATTCCAGTCAGGAAAGATGATCTTCGGAAGAATATTTCAATCCAGCATCATCAGTGGCGTGGCTGGGTTTTCTGGTACCCGTGGCAATTAATTACCATGGCCGCCTCAAACATAAATTACAAAACAAAAAAAAAATCACTATTATTTAATGAATTTCCTTTCTTGGCTAAAAAATCTGAAACTAGATGAGTGCCGAAAATCAAGTTTCTTCATATGATATATGCATTTTGCCGCCACAGAGCGGCCGCACCAATCGCCCCCACCCCCAGCTACACCCGTGTCCACAATGTCCCTACAGGACTAGCAAAATCGAAAATGTAACTGTGTATGACCGGCGCGCGTAAAGGGAAGTGGCAGTACCCACCTGCACAGAGCAACAGCAGAGATCGTTAAATGGGCTTATGCCGGGGTACTTGAGGGCGGAAGCAGGGCGAGGCCCATAATCTCACACATTCCCAAATACTTTTGCGTTTGCATATTTAGGCGCGTTCGCAAAATTGCGACAAGCGACTACTAGCTTCGTTACGTCTGCCCGTCAGCCCGCATGGAACAACTCGACTCCAACTGGGAGGATTTTCATCAATTTGATATGTTAGTATTTTTCGAAAAATCTGTCGAGAAAATTTCAGCTTCACTAAATCTGACAATAATAACGGGTACTTGACATGAAGGCCAATATATATTTATGATTATATTTCGCTCGATTCTTCTTAGAATGAGAAATTCTTCAGACAAAAGTGCTGAACAAAATCAAAACACAATATTATCTTTAATAACTTTTATTTTTTTTTTTAAATCGTGCCGTGTATGAATGAAATAGTGTGGAAAAATATCGTAGAGCCGGGCAGGCCACAGATGACAATACGGCGCAAGCGCATTGCATGCTGGATAACTAAAGCTACAAACACACATTCAGAATATGTAATACTCACTGCTTTTCCACTGCAACAGTGGTTAAATGACTGTGCCTCAGTCTTACGTTATACGTACATTGCCTGTCTTGTTTGCTGTAGTTAATGCCTAAGTGCTGCATTTACTAGTAATTAGTTGCGCGAGGTTTAGTAATTAGCTATATACACGGAATACATTCACTACATGTGCCTGTGCTGTACGGATTATGTGGTAAAGATCACGTGTTCCAAAATCCAATTCTTCAAATTTTCTCCCCCCCCCCTCCCCCAATCTGTATTTTAGCTTGTGAGTTTCGTGGAAATCACCACCGTCAATACCATGCTTTACCTAAGGCCGAAATAGATGTCTGTCATTGAGAGATACGCACATACCGCTGCTGAGAGTCTGAAGGTTGCGTGAAAACCGGGGCCGGGACGGCCGCACTTTTCTTATCGCCGTGTGTACCGTCAAACGGTATGATATTTCGGAAGTAAAGAATGCCATGTTAAAGTCTGTGTGCTACGTCACACAGAACATCATCTGCAGTGTTGTTATATCCGACACGGGTATGTTCACTGTGCGATACGAATGAAATCTTCAAACGTAATTGAGGCTAAACGTAGCCCTTAAAGGGTCCATTATCATGCAAGCTTCACACATTCTTCTGGTACTACAGGCAAATGGGCGTAGCTGGGGAGGAAGAGGGAGTGCTCCTACGGTGTGAGGTTGACCACGCACTTCCATATAATGCCGAGGTAAAGAATACATGGAGCAATATCTCCACTTCTCCTATAAGACTTCATGGCATGTATATGGCAAAACTCAACTTTTTTTTATCATTCAGGCCTTTTCCGTTTCCCAGTCCGGGGAATTAAAGTAAAAAGCCAAAGGGCAGAAAAGATCAGATGCGATATCAAGACCAACAAATGCACATGGGTCATCTAACATTTAGAGAAGAGACGTTTGCAGAAGTTTGCAGTGTCTGTTGTTGTTTGATATAAGCATTTATCTGTTGTGATCTTACGGCTGTGTAGAATGACTGGTTAATGACGAACCTGGGACGATCTGGAAGGAAATGGCCGAGACCTGATCTACATACTATCACAGAATATGTTCAGAAGTAGGCACAAAAACCAGAAAGACCCTCTGTTTTGGTAGGCGATGCCCACGTCGAGATTCGATCCGTGCGTCTGTCAAATGCAAGTCTAGAACGTTACCGCTACACCAAAATTCTCAGTAATGTTATGCATATTAAAATAACCGAAAGAAATACATATTCGGCAGCTACGTCCTGTCGCGATATTTTCTATCATCTACGTGACAGAGTCATTCAACTTGTTAGAGTGATTGTACTGACGAGGGATTTGAGAGAGATGTAAGTAAGTACTGGGAGATTTGGGGAAATTGAATCGTAGATGGCAGGGAGGGCAAGAAGGAAAGAGTATAATTCCGTAAGCTAAACCGACAGAGAATAACACAGCCGAGCCCGCTCAACAACTTGCTGCAAGAGGGACACATGGCGCCGCGCCTGGTCTTTCGACTGGAAGTGTTCAAATTGCTGCTGTGCTTTTGGGCTATTTAACGACGACTGCTTAGCAGTATTGGTTACACGAGGTCAAACGACGTATGTTGACATAATGAACTCTAAGGAGTAAAACTGTCTTTGAGAAGGTAACAGTAAACCAGCTGACAAACCCTCCATACGCTTATGGAATATTAAAGTTCATTACCATATTCACAACAGCTCACACTGGTCCATATTATAAGGCAGACGACACCACTCCACAAACTCATATCATATTCCTTTCACGATTCACTTTAATAGTTTGCTTCCATCTACGCCTATGCCTCTAAAGTGTTCCCTTAACTGCAGCAGGTTTTGCGTGTTACTGTTAAGGTATACAGTTTAAGTACTGATGCCGGACTGCTGGCTAGAAGTCAGTACTCGGAAGGTCCTGCGACCGGCCACCTCGACACAGGTTTTTCTTGGTATCCCTGTGTCTATAAGCAAATGCTGAGATGGTTTCCAAGATTCCAAGTTACCACTACATGCTTCTCATGTAGCTCT
>Ga0123352_10019548_pt1 | contig 10802 bp, 5 predicted proteins | sample TergutLab28metaG_FD_89700 | JGI IMG/M metagenome (GOLD analysis project Ga0123352, IMG submission 89700) | Labiotermes labralis P1 segment gut microbial communities from Petit-Saut dam, French Guiana - Lab288 P1 | ecosystem: Host-associated > Arthropoda: Insects > Digestive system > Gut ... | reverse complement strand
CACTGGGGAGACCTAGGCGTAAATGGGTGGATAATATTAGGATGTATCTCCAGGAGGTGGGATGTGGGTATATGGACTGGATTGGGCTGGCCCAGGATAGGGACAAGTGGCGGATGCTTGTGAGTGAGGTAATGAACCTTCGGGTTCCATGAAATGCGGGGAATTTTTTGACTAACTGCAAACCAGTTAGCTTCTCAAGTAGGACTCTGCACCATGGAGTAAGTAAGTAAGTAATTAAGTAAGTAATGACCAATGTGGTCTTTACGACTGTAGTGGAAAGAGAATTGAAATAGAGTTCGAATATACTTTTTCAGTTTTATGCTTATGGTTCCGTGCATCGTTGATCTATATTAATAATTGTCCAACAATACGCAACACAAAGTAGTCTATTATTCTGCAAGTTCACCCTGCATGTTTCGGGTGTCAAACTCACCCATCATCAGGAGTACACAAAACTCTTAACTACAGCCTCCGCTCCTGGCCACGTTAGAGGGAGGTAGCTGCACAAATTTTTACCAGTACCGGAGGCTGTAGTTACAGTTTTGTGTACTCCTGATGATGGGTGTGATTGACACCCGAAACATGCAGAGTGAACTTGCAGAATAATAAATAGACTACTTTGTGTTGCATCTCGTTTGACAATTATTAATATAAAATGTTTAAAATATTTTAAAATAATCACTTTGTACATATTTAAGTAATTGTTAATATGTTTTAATTTGTAAAATAACAAGAACGAACTACTATAAATTATTCTCTCGGGTTGTTTTCTTTACCTGAACTCTCTTCAGCCTAACAGGGAAATTACGATACCGGAAATTTACGGTATGACAGAGACGAATGTTAAAAATTAGATATTATGTATTCCCTCCTGTAAATTCCTGAATTACAAGATATTATTGATTTGACTGAATTTTAAATAGCAGTATTAATGCAGCAAAACAAATTTAGAATATATGCACACTTCCATTTCTATCGCGCACAATGTATGGTTTAGGCCCCTACCCCTAGGTATAACCTTCAGACCGAGCAAATTCCTTCTAACGAGTTGGTTAACTTTGAGTCCGCTGTTTAGTGCAGACTTTGGTGTTGTTCCGAGTTACTGTTTACTTTACATTTCCCACCCCCTTCTGTCCACTGAAGTCTCCACACTGCAGCCACAGTCCTTCTAGCAACTAACAATGACGGATTTTCCTGCCCTCAGTTCAAATCGCACAACTCCAAAGTTTTTATCCTCTTAATGCAGTTCATGATCACGAAAAAAGACTGAGCACAAATTCTTTCTTGCAGAGACAGAAATGTGTCACATGAAGATTGCTACCAGATAACACAGTTTGCAACTACACGCTCCGACGACTGCGCCGTAACTATATTCCTAGGTTTGTTATATTACTTACCATAAACACTGAGAGTTTTTTTTCCGAAAAATCCGTCACTGTCAAGTGGGCTAAATCGCATTGAAGAACTTTTTTTTAACAGCAATAAATTTCATTGTTATTTGTGTTGTTACTCACAGGGCTCAGTTTTGGTCACATGATCACGAAGAACACGGAGAATATTGCGACATGCTCTTAACAGACTGTAAAACATTTACTCAAGTTGGTATTAATGCAAGGGTATATACCCTGCCTTTATTCCGTTCGATGACATCCAGACGCTGGGTTTGGCCGTTGGAGCAGCGCTTGTGTGAGACAACAAGCGTTAACACCCACGGCACTCTTGACGCCAGGTCGCCCACGGTCTGAAAGAATACTTGCCAATGAAGATGCCGCGAGAGCAGATGTGAAACAGCGGTCTTGGAGAAATTCGTTCGGTATCATCCGAGAATTGGATTGATTCTAACAGATATATTTTGAAGTACCTTTTGGCGATCGACTTTTTATATACGGAGGGCATATCAGTTTCTAAAGGATTTTTTTAAAATGGACAAAATTTTGCGAATTACTAGGACATTGCAACCCTAAGATAGAAGATTTTACATGGCGTTGTATTAGAAAAAGAAGTGTATTTTACTTGTGAGAGTGTGTTTGACGAACCTACGAACAGTCCACGGGATAATCCTTATTTTAGCCAGTAACCTGATTCAGGGTCAACATTTGTGATGGTATTGTCGGGATATTATCACGGACCCTGTATTTCCTACCCCAAAGACTCGTTCTACGTCCATATCGTAATATTCTGAAAAGAGTTCTACGGACGTTCATTGAAGTTGTGTGTGTGCCGCTGTGAGGCAGATATTGTGTTTCTAATTTCTTCACTATCTGTATGTAGTACCTCTGAAGCCCTTCGGAATAATATATACAAGAAGTCTTCGGCTGTTATAACAATATGAAGGATATCACCGACATGAAGGAAATATAAAGCATTAGATTAGTTTCGTTTCCAGAAAGCCGAAACTTCTTCTACTGAAATATGAAACTTTTGGTTTTCTACGTTTGGAGTCAAAGGTATTTTAGTTGCTAATGTCAGCTCATATACAAATGTGCGTCATGTTCCTGAGAACTGCAATTTACGTGTTTCTGATAAGAAATTCTTTACGATACGTCAAACATTCTGAGTACAAGTAGAATCCTTAATAACTTGTATATTTTTAATAAAACCGAATTTATATTTTGGAATACGTGAAAGTTATTATAATGTGACCCCTTTAGAGATTTAGCACTTCTTCAAAGAAGTGTGGATTTACCATCGCTACCTTCTCAATTAGTACAACAGGGTCTTTCCCAGGAATCTTAAAACCTGAATAAATAAAGTTTTGGGGCTTAATGCCAAACTATATTTTGTGTGGCCTATTCAACAGATTTGTTTGTAGAAAATTTCGCGGTGTGATGATTGCTTAATGGGACGCTTAATGAAATGGAACCTAATTCTGAAAGTAATATATTAGATGTAATAAGCAATGGACATCTCTGTCTTGGGTATTTTGATACTATTTTTTCATGTCATGTATACGGAAGGAGCAAACCAACATATACTGTGCGTATCGTTATTTGGGTCCATTAATTATGGAATGCTCTTGTACCTGAGGAAGGTAAACTGAAGAACAATTTTATTATTGAATCTTGCTTCTTAACGTGTCCATAATTGAATTCTAGTATCAGAAATAAATTCGTCACTTTCTGCTGAATGTGGTCATGCTGGAACAGAACGCGAGACTCACATGCATTTACGAATGTACAGTTGCTTACATACATACATACATACACGTAGATATACACACATACAAACATAGATACATACGTACATACACGTAGATACACCCATATAAACCTAAATGCATGCATATGTACGTACATACGAGTAGATACACACACGCATACATACATACATACATACATACATAAGTAAATAATTGTACATATACACACACACATGTATGCTACATATATGGGCATATATATATATGTAAGCGAATACATTGAAATGCACGTTCATGTACGTATTCTGTACGTGCAGCATGGTGAAATCTGTTTGCTGTGTATTTATTGCCATAATAACTGTCCGTATAAGGCTTACCACGACGTGTTTAGCCTTCGATGGTGACGTTTCTCTAATCCCAAGCTTACCCATGACAAACATCTCTGCCTTGTGTTATTGACAACCCCAAGCAGGCGTTACGATTGACTTACCCTCAGACTGTTCAGCTATTACACACTATGCATGGAGGATATCAGGATAACGATCCTGTGTCTGTGTATGAATTTGTTAATCTGTCGTAAGAAGAAATCCAGTAGAGTATTTGTAGACGTGGCGATCGTCATTTTGTGTTACACTTAGACTGTTATAAACTAACGCTGTCAAAAATAATTAACGAACCGTCGCGTATGATAGAAACCTTCTACTCCCTTCAAATGACTTAAAATATTGTAAGTTGGTTGTAATTAAACGTAGGAATATTATGTATTTCGCAAACATGAGGGGGGTTAGAAATTTATTTATCCCAGTTCCTATAGAGAACAGATCACTTGCCCCTTTAGAAAGGATAATAATAATTCTTAATTAACTTTTTTGTGCAGTAAAAGAAATTCATCTGGCTCAGAACAGAGACTATTAACAAGCTTTCTGAAAGGCGGTAATTACATATCTACTTCCATGTGAGTGTGAAATTTATTGTCTTCGTGATAGACAATTTAAAAAAAATAGTTTGTTCGATTGATTAAATTAGACATTTGTCTGTGAATTTATAATTTGGATCCTTTTAAGGGGGGTTAGTACCAAAAATTTATAATCTAATCTTAGGGTGATTCATGAGTGGCGAATAGACAAGAAGTAAAAATGCATCGTTGCGGCACATTTAATGTAATATTACAGCATTTATAAGGAAGGGGTGGCGTAACACAAACTTGGGATAGCTACGACACGCGAGAAATTCCACCTGACAGGTACCGAATATAAAGCCTAGAAATTTACCCTTACACGAAATTGTTCAGTAATATCTTTAATTTTAGAACCCGTGTTATTAATTTTGTAATCTGGTTAATAGACTCAAACGTACCGACCCTCGTAGTTATTTGAAGTCCATCTCCCCTTATGAACGTCATGTAGCTTGCACTTAATACTCACCTCTGGGAATCAAATCACAAAGATTTTCAGTAACGCATGCCACAATTTTGAAATTTATGCTTTTCCTGGAACGGAATTGTGCCTTAAATTTAGTTTCAAACACAAGATGATCTTTCACAGCATGGTTCTTGTTTGTCTCATGAAAAATACATATTTATTTTACTTATATCTGCAGATTTCTCTACATAATCAGAACCTCTGTTTCTAAGTTCGCACATAAAGTGGTAAACCCATAGGGGAAAGGGATTTTGCAAAGCCATTTCGAAGCGATTTTATTGCCTAATGCCCTTACTGGCAAATTACTTCTGTGAGTATGTAAACTTTATTACATAAATACGACACACACCAGTATGCTGAGCAGGATCTGAGCGACCGAATTTTTAGAAGAAAATATGTCCAGAAATTTAGAGAATGGCGTAACCTTCGTTCGGGACTATGATCAGTATTTTTTAAAATAAGGCTGCTCAAAGATAACTATCCCCTTTAGTTTAAAAAATTCTGCAAACGGCATTGTTTAGAACAGAACACTAAACTCCGTGGAATTGTATAGCAATTAAGAAGTGTAACCATACAGAAGAATTTCTTGCAAGAAATGTTGTTAGTGTAATGCAGACGTACTCAAATATATTACAATATTTTAAGAGGCTAGAATAATTCACATAAAATCAAAGGAATCACTCGCTAGGTTCCTGCAGCTTTGGTAGCAGTACACATATTAGTATTTCGGTTCCACCGGTCCTGAATAAACGACAGAGCCGCCACTAGTTTCCGAGTTGTTTGCGATGAAACCAATCTCTAGTGCTGGGTACACATTTAAATGTAAACTCTTGGCAGACGGCTAGAGTTGTGACTCTTGGTAAGATAAACTGGTGAGGTCTGCTACATCTTGTATGAGATCTATCAGTAACAACAGATCCAACAACGAAAACAATAAGAAAACGACACACATTTTTTGTAATTTCACAGCAAAAGCCTGATATTTTACTTATGAAGAGCATCACGTGTTTAACTTTTAAGCGCCGAGTTAAATCCCATCTGCCCTTTGCTAGCATTATTCGGAGCTCATTATATTCTCCACGTTAGCAGAATAAGGGGTAAATATACACTGTGTGCTATCAGAGGTACAGCTAACCGACACGTAAAGTTAAATTAAAATTAGGTGAGTAAATGTTTTCCTTTTATTCAGTTAAGCACCAGGCCTTGTTGAACTATGCTATATAATTTCACGCAATTTTAACTTTGTTACTAAATGGACATAATTTGACAGCTTCAAGGCTAACAGCCTTTAACCCTGTGGCAAAAATCTCCTGTGGCCTGATTATGTCACACAGATGATTTCAGGTAACATAAGAAAGAAAAGTTTGTTCCTCCATCTGGACGTAATCCTTCGTATACCAGCTGTCCAGCCTATAGCCCACTCTATTCCTGATAATGCGTAGAAAAGGAAATATTGTAAAATGTCTCCTTATATAAAAACATTCATATTGTACTCTACAGACAAAATAGAATCAATTATTGTCACGCTTTTTTTGTTAATAGGTACAATATCATTTTGAAATTTTCCTGTTTTATACTCTTATTTAAGAATATACAATATATATATATATATATATCACAGTTGAAAATATCCAAATAAGATGAGGAATTTTGCAGGTATAATATAAGGGTTGTATTCAAACTTACGCCCGACTCTTAAGTAGAGATATGTGCTACTTGGTTCAAGTTCATGTAAGTTATGAATGGAGGAGAACGATCAGCTTCACGTCCTGGTCGCTTTACCCTCATGTTTAAAACCACTTATAATAAATAGATAGGTAACTGAATGGGTATCGGAGTTGGTTTAGAGAATTTGAAGAAGAAAAAGAAAATTACTTTTTCCGGGAAGGAAACTATGGATTTTTACGTATTCTAGCCCATAGCCTAGAAAAAAAGTACACGCCATTCCAGATTCTGTGGTGGGTTCCACAGGAGTATAGAGGAAATGGACACTTCGGGAATGAATATCCATTCCGAATTAACAACACAGTTTGGCCTGTTTGTAATCCCAAGAACAATATAAATAAGTTCCTTTTATAAGCAGCTACATATTTTGGCGGGGGCTGCGGTAGCACACTGGTTAAGGTGCTGTGCTACAAATCGAAAGGTCGTTGGTTCGATTCCAGAAAATGTCACTGGAATTCTTTCATTGACATAATCCTTTCGATCGCACTATGGCCCTGGGGTCGACTCAAGCTCTAACAGAAACAAGTACCAGGAGTATTTCCTGGGGGTAAAATGCAGCCGGTGCGTAAGGCTGACAATCCTAACCCCCACCATCTTGGGCCACTGTCACGTAATCTGGGAACCTTAACTTCCTGGGACCCTCCGGGCACCTCGGGCCTATAATGGGATTGAGTTACCTTTTACATGTTTCGGCTAGCTAGGTAGCCACCAACAGGCCGAATAAAAAGAATATAAAAAGGAAATATGTAGAGCTGCGATTACTGATTTATGATCTAAAATTACAAGAAAAATATTATATGTCTATATGTAAATATTAACGTATAAAAATTGTAATATATACAAATATAAAAATGGTGGCTGCTTCAGGAATAATAGGTTTTCATTGCGTGTCTTATTGTGCACTTGTATTTGAAAAAAACCTAACTTTCTTTTATTGGAGAACATATTTTATTTTCAATGAAATCAGAAATAACGTCACTCAGCCAATCAGTATAGCTGGAGTAGTGTCCGGGTTGCAGCCCGGACACTACTCCAGCCAAACCGCACCTAACCTCCAACATACAGCAAACCAAGAACGAAACGACCAATGTGGTAATCAACATCATAGTTGAGAGCTACTGATGATGGGCATAGTAATGACCGAAACATGTTGAGCTTATAAGAAGTACAATAAAATAACTGACATCTAGTTGGTTTTTTATTCTTCAGTTATCACAAAGATGCACTGTCCAGTAAAGTCAGACAGTATTAAGTGTCTTGACTTTCACAACACTTAACAAAGTAAAGCATGCTGCAAAGTAAGGCAAGGTACATTTGAAAAAGGTAAGAATTCAATTCTTCGAAAGGCAATATTACTATTTGAAGAATTTGAAATATTTGTTAGAACAAAAATTTTCATAAGCAGTGATTCTAGTGACTCAGTTTTTGAAATTACATACGAGAAGACATCAGTATCTGTTCCTCTCATATTATGATGTTATCTGTCATTCGTTAGAATTAGGACCGTTTTAATTAATACAAGATTTGTTAATTTCATTATGACTCACTGGGACTGTGTGGCGACTCGTGACATTAGAAATGGATGATGATGGTGCGAACCGTCCAAAATGTTGGCTGATGAATGGCGCCTGACAGCTCGACCACCATTCAAACTGGGTGGCGAAGGCAGCCAATAATGAATATCGTGCCTGCTACCGCTGTGATTGGTCAATTCCGTGTTGTTGATGTGGCAGGATACTGTATAATAACAACGCAGAGAAATATATTTCAGGAAGGAACGCAACAGAATTACAACGGGCTTTCGTGAAAATTTTCCCGTCATTTGCGGCAGAATTCATAAAATTTTTTTGTGGACTTCTGTTCTTAAAGGAAATATTCTTTCATTCGGATTCCAATTTTCGACTTCTGTTTGCTTCTCTGTCCGTTTGTCTTCTGAATATATCAAGTAACGATGTGACAGACAATTCCTCTCTAATTACAGGCCATTTTCTATGGATTCGTATAAGGAATTATGGCTATTGCATTTGAGACGAAAGTGGTGAAATACCATATTCCTTTATAGAAACTTGAATTTTGTATGATTTTTCAGCGACGGGAAAGTAACGGTATTAAAAAATGCCGTTTTGCTTAGAAACAGCTGAAGTAGAATCCTAGCATAAAGACACGTGGCTGCCAGAAAAGTACATTTTGTCGAAGACATAACACCACGCTCACATTGTAACGCAACTGGGCATGATAATGAGTTAGGTGAAAAAAATATCGTTTGATTAGATCAAATTTTAATACTATCCACCCATTTATTTTAAGGTCTTTCAAGTTGTTTCTCTACATTATGGCTTCGCCAAAATTATTTAGACACAACACACTCGGTATGAATCTCTTGGCGGAATTCGAACCGACAAACCCAGCAAGTAAGCGGACGCAGATTAGACGGCGCGTATATGTTAATTGTCCGTGACTACTGCCGGACTAAGTCTGACAATTAAAAGATAAATTAAGAATCCCAGTACACATGTTGAGCCACGTGATGAGAAACGTGCTGAAGATTAGAAGAATATTTGCGTAAGGACGAATGTCACTTCTAAGACTTTGCATTCAAACGTATTGATCTCTTCCATACGAAAAACTTAGTTTTAGAACTCTATAAGTAGAGTGTCTAATAATTATTGTTATTTCTGTAATCTTCCGTTTTCTGCAGCGTCTGGCGTAGATAGGAACTATGACAGCGGAACGTAAAGTGGTTTATGAGTGGATGTTTACACTGGAATGTTTACTTCCATTTCTAGTTCTAAGTCTAACACCTAGAATGAATATTTTTTCCTTAATCTTTTCTGACATAGGTCGGCGAATTCTGTTTCCACTACTACTGGCAAATTATTTAGGATACAAGCCGCTTCTGTACTCTTCAGAATTGTTTTTTCTTTCCCTGATCGCTTATTCTACAGAGAGAAGTGGTGGACAGTCATCCTGTTAGTTATTTTTTGACGCCTCATATTCTTTACAGAATTGTGGACTGTGCGGCCTCATTAGTTACTGCTCTTGTCGTCTGTTAATGACCATGTTTTTTTGCTGTTTGAGGTGGTAATTACCTCCAATATGCAGCTTAAAATTCAGCTAGCATAAAAGCCGGAGAAGCTTTTAGATCCAAGGAATTATATTCTACTGAACATCGTTGTAGAGTGGACACTACTCATGCTGCATATTCTGAAGAGCCGGGTTTCACTGACAGTAAGTCTCTCCAGCTAATGTTCTGGATAATACCTGAAGGTAGGTCACGATCATTTCCTTACACATTTTAAGCTTCTGAATCTAATTAAACTATCATTTGAGTCTATGCGGCATAAGATGTAGAGTGTCCCTAATAAATTTTAGGTTAATTAACTGAAAATTCAATCTTAAAGTGAGGCCAGGCTAGATAAAAATCAATTATTCAAACTTCCTTGGGTTTAAGAAGTTTTATATAAAATTTAGAGGAATTAACTCTCCATCAAACATGTGGTTTATAAGTGTTATGGGTAACATTAGAATTTGCTAATAATATATAATTAACAAAGTAAAATTGAAGTTTTCACTTCAAGTATTTTGTCATCATGCACTGAGTCTTATGATTGAGCGATGTTACAGCTCCTGTAATTAATAAGTTGGCCCCTAGATTTAAAAAAATTGGTAAATATCACGTTCGGGCCGCTTTTCCCCGACGAAATAGCCCTCGATGTCCTCCAAATAGGTAGATGGATGCGTGTCAGTGCCTGTCTGGACGATTTGGATAAGACAGGAAATTATTGCGCTTGTCGGGTTTAGAACACCGACTCTTCTCTCATCTGTCCCACAGTGCTAACACTAAACAGACAATGTTACAAATTATAATAGTGTCATTAAAGTTACAGGCGTAGGTCTACGGCCGTTCGCGTGCTGGGATCGTGGGTTCGAATCCCACCGGGCGCATGGAAGTTTTTCTGCTGTGATGGTTGTGTGTGTTGTCAGGTAGAGCTGGCCCCTCGCCCAGTGAAATCCTACCGAGTGTGGTGCGTCGTTGTAACTTCGAAACCTTACGAATGGGGAGTCAGAATATAGCAGGCTGAACCGTTGGGCGACGCCTGCAGCAAATAGACAACGTAGTAATTTAGGTCAGAATAAAATACCTAGTTAGTCTCCAAATACTAGGTGGTATCGTGAATAAGAAAGAAGAGAAAAATTAAAGTTACAGAATATCTTTAACATTAAAGTGTAGAAAATACACATATTTTGATTGCGTGAAGTTCAGTAGAAACTAGAGAGAAAGATAGCGTAAGAATTAACTCTTAAGTGTTAATAAAAATCCAAATAGACGCAACAGTATGCAGATATTTATTTACTGCAAAGTCACTCTACGTGTTTTGGGTGTCACAGCACTCATCATCAGTCCCGATCAGGCCACGTTGGAGGGAAGTAGCTGTACCGATATTATGACCTGTACCGGAGGCTGCGGTTACAGTTTTTAGTACTCCTGATGAAGGGTGCTGTGACACCCGAAACAT
>Ga0123352_10019543_pt1 | contig 10804 bp, 5 predicted proteins | sample TergutLab28metaG_FD_89700 | JGI IMG/M metagenome (GOLD analysis project Ga0123352, IMG submission 89700) | Labiotermes labralis P1 segment gut microbial communities from Petit-Saut dam, French Guiana - Lab288 P1 | ecosystem: Host-associated > Arthropoda: Insects > Digestive system > Gut ... | reverse complement strand
TGCGCTGACCACGTGACACCCCTCTATCCGCAAAAGTTGGCACTAACTTCGCCGACCGGCGGCGGCCGCTCTGTCGGTATAGTTCGCGTGCGGACTAAGGCCACGGAGTTTGTTTTGTTTTTAGTTTGTTTGCTGGTAAAAGGTTCCTCTCCTTGTTGGACGCTCCTTTTGCCATGGCAATCCTGGATTTAATTTCACGTGTACACAAGATCTGAGGGTGCGCACACACTGCAGCACATCAAACCAGACCAGAATGCATACAACTCTGATACCATATTTAAACGCCGGCTATCCACTTGCATGACAGTCGTGATAGGACTTGCCTGGAGTAGGATGCCTCGTGTGCCACCTGAGCAAATGAACAGGGACACCAATTAGTGTGGGGGGGAGGGATGTTGTAAAGGATACAGACGCAGGAGAGGGACACTGTCCAAAATACGAGGGAAGTAATCGAAAAATAGATGGAAGTGACGGTAATCATTATTGCCAGATTTCAGTTTCTGATATTGGTGATGAAGATCCATGTCTTCTGTAATGTTACGACTCGACAGCCGGTGGAATATCAACCGAAGATTCGGAAGATCGTATTATCTCCATCGTCAGGCTGAAGCAGTCGACACTTCGTAAGAAAGCAAAAGACTTCAAACTTGGACAGCACAACTGTTAGGACCCCAACTCTCGCACAGTAAATAGTTTCCGACAGGAGGAGTGACAACCGGCCATAGGCACCAAAAGAGGAAGAACGTCCCTCGCGCTGCAAAATTCTAGGCGCGACGTTTTAGGCATCATTTTTGTTTTGTTTTAAAAAAAATTCACTGATAATATTTTATTTTACTGACTACAATTTTTCTTCGCATTATTTTTCCAAATACCTCTTTTTTTTTAAGTGTTGAGCTGTCCAAAAATGGAGCAAAGTGCAGACAAGTGTGGGCAAAAACAGACACATCGGTCTCTTGGGTTGGAGAAAAATCGCAGAGCCTTTGCTGGCTAGAATAGATTAAGTGGGCATGAGAGTGCCAGCATACTGCTGCAATGTTTTGCTGCAAGCCAACAGTTTCGACTACAAATCAGACAAACGATATCGTCCTACGCACTGTACCAACGCCAAGCGTCGGTCAACTGACTCCCACCCGCATTATAACAGCACCCACGCGCCACATTCGAGGCAGTAGCCACGTCTATTTCCCGTAATTATTTTGTGCGTCCCTGCTGTGTGTCTGTCAATACCGCATACCCAAACAAAACAGAATATGTGGAATTAATGTTCTAAGGGCCGAGACTAGACCATCGCAAGGCCTTCATCAGTGCAGAGCAGAGAAAAACGCGGGGAAACATCCACGACGCTGTGGGGAAATAAAAATAAATGTCAGACCGCTGTGTTGAAGGCAACCCACACGTTGCTATCAGATTAACCTCTTGCAAGACTAAGTGAAAATATCGTTCTGCCGAACGCTTCCCAATTTCCGAAAGAGCAATGAATTTGTAAGGCTCCCAGACTTCACCCTAATAGTGTAAAGTTAACCCGAATTATATTTAAAGATGCAGTGCCTACAGAGTGTGATGATACCAGATGCTGTATAATACAATTTGACCTCCTGATGCTGAGCACAACAGTGCTCGAAACATGTAGAGGAATATAATAAACTTATTATAAAACAAGAATTTGTGTATTAAGTTGGTCAATTGCTAAGATTATACTGAGATGCACGGTCAGCAAAACATCAAAATAACTATTATTGGTTGCCGTTCCTGTCGGTTCGCTCGTCGAATTACCGTAGCCCACTTAGGCGACTGCCCCGACTTTTAAACAGCCCATTATAAATACATTTTAACCACACTTTAACATTGCGGGTAGTAACTACATGAAAATGCTGTAAACTGACAGCCAATTGCGAAGTTAAGAGTGATAATATTATCTTTTTTTAAAGTGGGAAATTCAAACAAGGTGACTACGTAACGGATAGAGAAGAGCGAAATTTTCTTGTGACATGTCAGGGTTACGAACACAACTATTAGTAGCAACACAGACACGGCCAGTTCAAGCCACTAGCTAAATTAGTCGGTCGCCCAGTAGGCCAGTATTACACGGTAACACATCAGGCAGTAGGCATAAACCACTTCGAAGACTGCATTTCACAAAACCCCATAGGAAGTACGGGTTTTCCACCTCGTAAGATTCTACAACTGATAAGACGCACAGTGTAATTAGCAAAGTATTTCTGCGGATTTAATAGTCCGCAACCTCTATATTACGAGCCACGGTAATTTTCGGGGATATTTTTTATGGCGAGATTCATCTTAAGAGACCATAAATAGGGTGAACAATTACGATTATTTTATATTGTAAATGTGCACTTAGAAAAGATACAGGTTGTTGGGTGGTGGTGGTGGTGGTGGTGGTGGTGGCAGCGGAAAACTGAAACTTCGGGCAAAGTAGCCAAAAAATCTCCGTCTGCCTTTAACACAAAGAAGTCTCCTCCGCCGTAGGTCCAGTGTACCCCAAAACAAACACGACGGTACACACAACTTTCTTTCCTTTCTTCTTGTAAAGTATATCTAACGCAGAATTACGCGTTCTTTAATTTCAAAACTTTAATGGCGTGCTTTTGTGGAAGACGATAAGCTAATCGAACGCCCTGACCGAATATATTTAGTGGCAACAAATCTTCGTTTGTCCGTTTAACTCATTAACATCTTAGTATTGTCTACATTAACTTGTAAAATGCCTAACATATTTCATTGTATTTTACGATTAGTATAATTACGTATATAAAGCTTTATGTCTATTTTTGATCAACGATTGCTCTTATCCAACTGTTATCCAACTCAGTTCCAACTCAACAACGAAAGCAGATGGTAGTAGATCCGGTTAATCAATACCAGAAACTGTAATTACAGCTGTACGAGCTGCTGACGATGGGTGTCAACACCCGAAACATGTAGAGCTGTCTACAGAAATGTAATAAACTGAATAAGTCGCATCTTGTTGGACAATTATTAAATTCCATTACATGGAATATAAGTTCATAACTAAACAAATTACACATAATATATTTGCGGCTCTTTTTAAGACGGATGGCGCCCTGCGGAGGGGGCGACTCGTCGGTCACCATGCCCGCTGTATGACCGGGATTACCTCGCTAGGCGATTATCATGTTCCCAATGCCGAAACACAATTTTAGCGCCCATAAATTTAGAGATGATTGCTCGTCGTAAGGAGTTATGACACGTTCTATCAGCAGAGAAGAGAAAAGCGCACATACGATATAAAGAATTTTCCAGTTATAGTGAAGTGGTAGTGGAGCAGCAGCAAAATTGTATGTGAAGTGTACTTATTAGAGAAGAAAATAAAACATACTTTGTAAACTTAGTTCCTGACCGACCCTCGTGGCATGAGATTAAACCACTCGCCCTTGTCTGCTCTTAATATTTCCTTCCTCTTACGCAATCATATCAGCAACCACGCACATAGAATTCCGTTCTGAGATACGACACTGTTACTGGGTAACAGATCCTGGCGTTTCGAAGGATCATAGTGTTCTCGTTTTCAAGTATATAAATGTCCTTAAAGATGTAGAAAGTTTCGAGAAGTCGGAATCTGAATGCTTACTAATACAACGTCAGACTCCAGATAAAGCAATCCTCAACTACACGCAGTGGCGTACCCAGGAATTTTGTTCGGGAGGGGGGGGGGTTCAACAAATTCAGTTGAGGACAGAGGATAGGGTAGCCCCCTAGTCAGGGGTTCTGGAAGCACCTGTAATTTCGTACAAGAAATTTCATTTCATGTAGTAAAATCTTCTTAAATTTTGGTACTTTAAGACTATTTATGGTGACAACCAATTTATTTGTCATTGCTAATGTAAAACAATTGCGAACCGGCGGTAGTTTTAGAATTTTACTGCCTTTTTTCCGAACATCTTGGGATGCTGGCTTCCTAAATTCTGCAATTTTTAACAGTTTTCACAGTCTGGTTAAGTTTGGCACGATTTTGGAAGGCCTTCGGAATTTCGGTGGGGGGGGGGTGGTGGTTTGAACCCCCCAAACCCCCTCGGTACGCCACTGACTATACTGTTCAAAAACCTAAAATACTGCGGCCATGCACATCCTGCTGGTATGAAGTAGATTTAATATAGGGCACCTTTATGACAACTCTGATTCCAAGACAACAATGAAATGAATTTTGGAAGGTAAACGAATGTTACTTTATGGTACATCAAGCCAAGGAAATGAATTATAAGTCTATGTACTTCTGCTCTTTCTTCGTGCGAAAATATGTTCCACTCTGTAGCCAAGTGGAAAGGCAATCGTACGGGAAAAGGACACGTATTTGATGCCCAGTAGAGGCAGAAATCCCGTTAAGTGCAGCTGTCTCCAATAAATTGCAGCGATAAAACATTGCATTGTCTTGCTTTCTGCATGCCGCTCTTGATGGGAAGCTAATCAAAGTAATCAGCAAATAGACAAACCTGCATTGCATAAAGTAATTACGTGTTTGTGCCATCTACCAGCTGCATTCTATTGTCTCTGAAGTCAAGACTCTCCCAAGGACGCCGCATTTACAACCAGTTTAATTACAGCTCGTTAAAACTGCAGCGGTTTTAATTAAACACCTGCAGATGTATTTACTTGACACTGCTGGGAAAAAAATACTTCACATAATCTTTGTTTTTTGGGAGTGGTGGGGGAGGAAATGAATGGTTTCTGTATGGAGTTTTGAAAACAAAACTTACACAACCTACAACAAATGGAGCAGTCAGAGGGAACAGTTTGGAAATGTGGAAACGAAGAGAGAGATGTGTCATATTACACACTAATTTTACATTGTGTTATTTTACAATTTGTTATCTTAAATAAATATTATTAGCATGGTCAAATAAAAGTGAGATGGGCAAAGTATGCAGTACGCACTGAAGAGATACAAAAATCACACAAGTTGTGGTCGGAAATCTCGCGAAATCAAGGAACAAATGGGAGGAAACAGGCTAGAAGATGGGAAGCAATGGAGGCTCCTATAAACACAGCAATGCAGAAAGGAAATAGGGAGTAGTGGCGACTTCTGTATATAAAACAATGAAGAGTCTGATTCCATATAAACCAGGGAGTTTCTCGAATATATGAGGATCTATAAGTCATCCAAGATGGACGCTTCCATAAAGTTAGTCATTTCTCTCTACGTTTATCTATGTACCTACATAATTTGAACGTTGATGGTGGATGATTAAGAATGTATCCTGCTACAGACTGAGACCTACCTGCGTGTTTGAACCCACTACATTGGCACTTCAAAATGCAGTGGTTCGACAGTAACAAAGAAACTTCTAACACCATAAATTCATAAAATATGCTATATCAGGTTCTGATGTTGTTTTCAATAAAAGTTTATCAGGAGCCCTAAGTCTGAAAAGTAATGTTTCTTCTACACTGTTATATGTTCAGGGAAAATATATTGGTTTTAAAATATAATGCAGGTGTAACCATGTTTCTGAAAACAAGAACCAAAGACTCGTAGCTGAACTCCACCGTGCTTGCATTAAAAACCTGTTTCTTTCTATTAGTTCACCGCTGTGTTCTTTGTGCACTTTTCTTCTCTTCCCATTCGATATACTAAACCCATTTGATAAACTTACATAAAAAGTGCACGGATAATATAGGCCTACTAAGATAAAACTGAAAGAATTCCATGAGTGACATGGATAAAGGCGCCGGAGGCTTCCGGTTTGATATACTGTTGCATTCCCTTCTAGAACCCGCTTTTCTACAACCACCTGGAATGCTCGTCCCTCGCTAAAGTTATCCCTATCAACATTCGTGCTAACAAAATGGCTTCATAAAGAATATACGAAATATGCTGGGAGGAGGAAAGTAGCGTAGCAGCGAGGGAGATGTGTAGGGGTCGAGACATGCGACGTCTCAATACAGGATCACGCCTTCCAGTCTATACTCCTTCACCATTTTCGTTCGAATACTCCGCAAAATTTCTGCCAAAATTTGGAGGCGCTGCGTCGTGTCGTATCCATCTTCGTCCGTTCCAAGCAACAGACACAGATCTAAATAGAGCGGTAATTCAATTTCTAAAACACTCCTTGGAATATGCAGCTATGTTACGTGATACGGATTACAAAAATCTTAGCGCCACATCCCCCAAACGTGTGCTGGTGCAGTAGGAGCAGTCTTCTTGTAAATTCTGTTTGTATCTGAAAGTGGGTTTCACTGCACTGCCTCCACATCTTCGTCTCCAGACTGTCAAAACGCTGCATTTACTCGCGGGATGTAGCCAGTCTCCAAATAAATTCTTTTTCGATGTGAAATTCTATGGTCCGGACATCGTCGCTAGTATTCCTTTGCAGCAGCTCTACCATTTCCACCGACAAAAACCACGTACAAAATACATATCACACGTTCCTCTGTTGTGAATGTTAGACGAATCTCAACTAACAATTCTGCGCAACGAAAGTAAAGTATGTCAGTGGATGTTAGGCTTCTATTGGGAATCAGATGTTCTTAGCGGTGGCTGGTCCTAGCGGTGGCTGGTCTTAGCGGTGGCTGGTCTTAGCTGTGGCTGGTCCTAGCGGTGGCTTGTCTTAGCGGTGGCTAGTCTTAGCGGTGGCTGGTCCTAGCGGTGTCTGGTCTTAGCGGTGGCTAGTCCTAGCGGTGGCTGGTAGCTACACTAATGCTCACGCCGATACAGGTTACATCTCGCAACGCCATCAGTCAACTCGACAATAAAGGTTAGAGTCCTCTACACCTCACCTCTTTATATGTTACTACTCTTTTTTTTTTACATTCATTGTTCCGTGCATCATTACAATTGTTCAATAATAAACATACTGTATAATCTTTTGTTGTATTCCACCCGTTCTCCTACGTGGAATACAACAAAAGATTACACAGTATGCCAGAGACTGCCTGTACAGTGTAGAAAAAGTGAACTCCTGATGATGAGCTCCCTGAAGCTTGAAACATGTTGAGTAAAGGACGACTAACCGTGAAATAAAGGATAGTCCATAAGTGCCATCTTGTTGGTGTTTATTATTGAACGTTACAACTCGTTACACTGGTACTCGACTCGGTTAAAATTATAGCCTGCTACACTAGTACTGGACTCGATGAAGGTTACAGTTCGTTTAACTAGATGACGACATTGAATCGACCGCTTGGTTGCAGAACGTTCTAAATCCCTATTATCTCTGAAACACGCTCCTGAATTTGGCCTGACACCTAGCGAAATATTTTGTATAGGGAACTATGTGCATTTTGAAGGTTTACGAAAGTCGTAAAGTCCAAAACCCTTTCTCGCCTTTTAGACTATTTCCCTAAAGTACTCACTACGACTTACGATTCGAGGCACATAACATGACCTACAATGAAGTAGGTGAAACATAATTCAGAAACAAACGTTATTTGACTTACCGATTTCCAGCTTTTTCTTGAAGGGTCTGCTAGGTGCATCTGGAAATAAGGAGAATATTTTATAGACGCCAGAAAGAAACGACGCACTATTCTAACTAGTAAAACTACTCTCCTAGGACATGCAGTTTTCTAAAGACTTAAGGGTATGTCATATTTATTAACTATGCAGAATCCATGAGGCATTTAATGTTTCTGTACCAAGATGCCTGATATAAACCAACGGTTATATCACTAACAATGATATGACTTGCTTGTATAGCATACGAAAGGTAAAATTAGGCCAAACGTAAGGGGAATGGAAGTTTGGAAGATGGTAGTCCTGGTTTGAAAAACACACTTTTGTGGGCTTCCTAGGATAAGCTTGCAAGTTTGTTTAGGTTTCAGTTCAGCGTTTATATGGTCTATCAACATCCTTTTTTTCGGGTGTATTATTTCAAAACAGAGCACAAATACAGAACATATAGACGGAGAGACGGACGGACACTCAGCTCATAAGGTGGCAGTTGTATAAACTAGAAAGAAAGAAAAGGATAAAGAAGAATCAAGAAATTTCGTTTCAGCTACGATCTTCTGGAAACCCGAAGTGCGACTTCAAATTATACAGCCCCACAGCACATGAAAATTCATGAAGTACCAAGTACCCCTAACGCTTCTTGCTCACCCCTTCGTCGCTGACGTAATTCTCAACCTAAAACCATCCCGCTGCTATTTATATTCCGCTTGACATCAAAGTAGCATCTGATTTGAAATCCGTTTGGTCTTGTTTACATGCGATGTGCATCCGGACAAAGCAGAGCGTTAAGACGGGCATTCAGTTGTGCATGCGTGGGACGGCTCAAGTGACGGAGGCTCCATAAGCAACTCCCACGTTGCGAGCCATACTTTGCACAAAGCAAATAAACATGGGCAATGTCGCATACTTCCACACCTCCCACAACCCTAGCGAACAAATAGGGCGCACTTTAATAGAAGACACACTGATGTACTTTTCGTTGGTATGGGCCAGATTTCCTTCCACTTTGCACGAGGATCAATAAAACGTAATCGTTTATTTCCCCCCCCCCCCCAGAAAAAAGAAAATTGTCTTCTTACTAGCTGAACATAAGGGGGTTTCAAATTATAATGGTGCGTATGATATTCAGAGTTCTCTGGCTTGGACGAGTTTAGAGTTTAGGTTGGTCTTTCGCGGCCTCATATAATAATAAAAAACTTTTAACGTGTACGATTTTAAAATCTATAACGTCTTGCTCAAATACAGGGAACAACATTTTCTGATGGCATAGTGTAATGCTTTTAGACTGAAGAGGTTTTCAACAATAGGTCTGTACCCATAGGAAGCCTACGTGATCATAAATACCAACGATATAGTTTAAAAATTCGTCCTAGAAAAGGCCATGAAGACCCAGAGGGGAGGTAGAAGTACAGCTCTTCTCTTCTTTAACCTCGGCGTTAGATGGGGGTAAGTGATCAACGCCACGAACCGGCCGCTTTACCCCGGGAAAGGGACCAAGTACCCATTGTACAGGCTGATGGATTGGCCCCAGGGCCGGTCTGGATGGATGCGGAAAATCTCGCACCCACCGCGATTCGAATCCCGTACCGTCCAGCCCGTAGTGTGTCGCTATACCAACTATGCCATCGCGGGCCATAGCAAATAGAAATGAGATAAGTTAAAAAGCCCATAAGTAAGATCATGTATCTCAGTCGGCACTACCATAAAAGTGATTAACTTTGACTTTCGCTACGTGTTTCGACTAATAACCACTTAGTTATCTTCAGGTAAATCTCTTCAACGTACTTAAATTGTACACAGTATACAAAAATGGATAAAAGTTATCGGCATTACGTAATATGCACCATACAGATTAATTATCCGTAACGTATGTCACGAGGCAACATTAACAAGGCTCACAACTTGCTGTACTGCTCGTATGCATGTCTAATTTAGCGCAACGAGATATCACAATTAAAGGTAACAAAGACCTATATGGAAAAATATTTCCTCCGTGCAAAATATGTGCAGATGTTGCCGTGCACAACACCATCCGCACCGTACACACGACCTACGCAGCAGCTCTCAAGACCATCACCCATCCAAAAACTCGGTGCAGAAAACCATATGCTGCAACTCATCATCTAATGTTCCTGATGATGGGCGTATGTACCCGAAACATGTCGAGCTAATAATACATCAATAAAATTACCTAGTTGGATCAAGTTGGCATTGCACATTATTTCATGATATGTAGACACACACACACATACGCACACGTGTTTTACTGTCCGAACCAAAATCATATCTTGAAATAGTCATCTGGCAAACCGTCAAGGATACAGAACTCAAGCGGCAAACACAATTTGGAGGTTTTCAAATTACGACACTGTGAACACGCTCGTAAACACGTGTCGGCCTAGACTGGCTCAGTCTGGCGCAGCGTCATATAGACAGTATTCTCTAACGTGTCTTATAACTGATTTACAGAATCGAATTATTTATACACGTTACCTTAACTTGCAGTTTATTTACATTAGCTGCTTCGGACTGTGAAATAGTCCCATTTCAACTGCACCAAAAAGAAGAGTCTTTTTAACCCACAAACAGCTGACAAACAACTGATGTGTTTCCCAGTTTTCTTTTACGTCCTCCTCGGTGTTTCTTTCAACAAGGGCAACAATAGTTTTAACAACAAAATCCTGTTAAATGTTAATAAAAATCCAACCAGATGCAACAGTATGCAGGTGTTTATTCACTGCATACTGTTGCATCTGGTTGGATTTTTATTACCATTGAATTGTGCTGCACGGAACCGTGAGCTTAAAATAAAAAAATCCTGCTCGTCCTATAGGCATTCGTGTTCCGCACAGGAACAACAATATCATTAACTTTAACAAATCTGTACCATCCGAAGTCAGTAGACGGATTCAAATCATTAATTTAATGTTCCAACGGGTCATCTAAGTAGCAACCGTCTTTACAAAAATTACAGTTATTAATATGCATGTGATTTCTTATCAGCGTATTTACTACAATTTGTAGGTATACAGTGATACCTCGGCTAACGAAGATAATTCGTTCCGGAATCATATTCGTTAGCCGAAACGTGATTTCCCGTAGATTTCTATAGAAAATCACTTCTCGCTGTCTCGTACGTAAACCCAGTCGGGTTGGTGGGTCTCCCCTATGTGATGTAGTCAGCTCATTTCTTTGTCACACACATACAGAAGGAAAATATAAGCTCCTGGAATGGCCCGACCGTTCATGTTTGCCGCTTTATGTTAGCGCGCGCATCCACTAAAACATTCGTTAGCCGAGTCCGAAAAACAGCGAAAAAAAATCTTCGTTAGCCGAAAAATTCGTTAGCAGGGTCACTCGTTAGCCGAGGTATCACTG
>Ga0123352_10019541_pt1 | contig 10805 bp, 13 predicted proteins | sample TergutLab28metaG_FD_89700 | JGI IMG/M metagenome (GOLD analysis project Ga0123352, IMG submission 89700) | Labiotermes labralis P1 segment gut microbial communities from Petit-Saut dam, French Guiana - Lab288 P1 | ecosystem: Host-associated > Arthropoda: Insects > Digestive system > Gut ... | reverse complement strand
TCTCCGGCAATGCGTGGGTTTTCGGCGATGCGTGGGTCTACGGCAATGCGCGGGTCTCCGGCAATGCGTGGGTCTTCGGCAATGCGCGGGTCTGCGGCAATACGTGGGTCTACGGCGATGCGCGGGCCTACGGCAATGCGCGGGTCTGCGGCAATGCGCGGGTCTGCGGCAATGCGCGGGTCTGCGGCGATGCGCGGGTCTTCGGCAATGCGGACTATTATTGTGCTTTTCCTGTGGGTAGCCAGAATGCCGTGATGACTTTTTTTCGTACTGAAAAAGGCATTAGCGTTGTTCGCGGCTGTATTTTAGGAACGCTTGACGAGTTTGCTGCTGCTGTCGAAGAGACGCACGGTGATAATGATTTTGGGAAAGAGTACCGACTGCAAATGGAAATTGCAAAGTTGCGGATCGGCAAGGGGAGTGCTGTTGTTGCAAAGGGGGAGGGAGACGAATGAATGAGTTACATCTTTTCGCAGGCATTGGTGGAGGCATACTTGGCGGACTGCTCTGCGGACACCGCTGCGTGTGTGCAGTCGAACTCGACCCCTACTGTCGATCTGTACTTGTACAGCGACAGAACGACGGAGTCCGAGACGGACTGCCGCACCTGCCCCCTTTCCCGATTTGGGATGACATCCGAACGTTTGACGGACGACCGTGGCGAGGCGTTGTTGATGTGGTGTCGGGAGGGTTCCCGTGCCAAAATATCAGCCCCGCCGGAGACGGAACCGGGATTGCCGGTGAACAGTCTTCCCTCTGGTTCGAGATGCTCCGTGTCATTCGGGAGGTACGACCGGAATACGTCTTCGTGGAGAATTCCGCGTTCCTTGTTCGGCGAGGACTTGATGTTGTCCTCGGCAGCTTGGACGAAAGCGGGTATGATTCGGAGTGGTGTGTGCTGGGAGCGGACGATGTTGGTGCCAACCACAGACGAAAACGATGTTGGATTCTCGGTCGAAACACCGACTACAAGATCAAGAGTGCGGTCGGCAAAATGGAAAAGAAAAAGCCCGTCGTTGGAAGAATTTATCAGAATGTTCCCGACACCAACGGTCAACGGCAACCACAACCGCAAGGGGTTGTCGAAGAACAGCGGCGATGGATTGGCGACGTTCGTCAAGAAATTCCCGACACCGAGAACGGCGGGATTATGCGGCGGAACGGGGAGTTTTCGGCAACTGAAACTACTGATGGAGTCTGGTGTGATTACGGAGGAGGAACGCCGGAATATGGCACAAGGGAATGGTGGAAAGTTGAACCCAGAATTCGTCGAATTTCTGATGGGTGTTCCCATCGGTTGGAGCGACTTAAAGGGCTTGGTAATGCCCAAGTGCCGTTGTGTGCAGCAGTAGCGTGGAGGATTTTGTATGAAAACTTTAACAGCGAAGGGAGGAACCAATGACTAAAACGAACGAATTGAAGCCGTGCCCGTTTTGTGGCGGGGAAGCAGAACGCAGAGAGCGTTTTGACGGATACGACACGTTTGGATATGTCATGTGTGGTGCGTGTCTTGTTCAAACAGACGCTGATGGTTGCAAGAATCCAGAAAATGATTGGAATTGCCGGGACGTTCCACAGTGGACGACCGAACTGCCGACAGAGGAAGGATTTTACTTTGTCTTCTGCCAAAAGGATGGCATCAAGGTGGTTGAAGTTTACAGCAGCGGTTTTGTTGTGGTAAATGGCAGGAGTGGCTTACACATTGAATTATTTGTCAAAAAGTTCAAGCCGCTTTGGTACAAAATCCCAACACCGCCGCTACCTACACAGGAGGACGTGAAAGATGAGTGAATATCAGGAGACTATTGATGAAATGCTCGTTATTCTTACCAAGAATACTGGATACGATGGATGGATATTTTTGAAAGAAACAAAATTCTATCTGTTCTTTGGAAATACTAAAACCGTTATTACGAAACCAATTCTCAAAGTGCATAAAATATCAGGTAAACCGGCATTTATGAATTGTATTACTAGTTGGATGTACCCATCCCCAATGGGAGTGTGGGATTTAGAGGATGGTGGATTTATTAGGTTAAAAATGAAAGGAGCAGAACAATGAAAACGACAGGACTGGACATTAGAGAAGCCGTGAAAGCGACGGAGGCGGGGAATAGGGTAAAGCGACAGATATTTTCTGACTATGATATAGGTCATGAGGAGTGGGCAAGTTACAAATTGGAAGGGGATGATTTACTCGCCGACGACTGGGAGATCGCTCCCGACCCGCCGAAGACGATGGGATTCATGGAAGCGTGGGAACAAGCAAAGCAGGGAAAGAAAATTGCTCGACTGTCTTGGGCTAACGGAGTACATGCGGTCTTTGACAGACAAGATGGAAGTTTGATATTTTGCCTTGAAAAACCATCAACTTGTGGCAATCAACCTAGAACGTTGTTCATGACAAGATCATACATCGACGCGACCGACTGGGTTGTGGTGGAAGATTGACAATTTAACGCGGAAAGGAGCAGCAGTGATGCCAAAACAAAAAAAGTTTACCCAACAGTTTGCCGTTCAGTATTTTGCAGGTGAGGGCGGCACAAACCAGATTATTTATAGAACAAAAATTACAGGGTGCGAGACAGAGGAAGACAAGCTGATTGACGAGGCAAGAGCACGATACGTAGAGCATCCGTGGGTCTCGAAAACAGCGACGATTATGGCTTATATTTCCAAAGGAGGATGTGAGCATGTAGCGATGTGTGAGATTATAGATCGTTCACGTAGTGCAAAACGTTAACGCGGGATGCCCGCAAGGAAGGAGAGAGTGATTATGCTGATGGTAGACAATTGTTTGAATAGAGAGCGTATGTTTGAGTGCGAGACCATTTTAGACCGTTTGAGTCGGTTGCCTTGCGATGTCCAGCAAGATGTGATGCGATTGTTAGCAGTTGTTGCGTTGAATCGTAAGGATCGTGATGAGATGTCGGCAATGGAGGGCAAGCTTGATAGGATGTATGAGCGACTTGGCAAGCTTGCGGAGACGCTTGTAGCCAAGAAGTATGAAGAGACCCGCGATGAGTTGGTGGCAATGTCCGATGAGATTTCCGATGTGGCTATCCGTGTTGGTGAGATTAGGGATGCCCTCCTGACTCCTGTATTCTGACTCCTGACTCCTGACTTCTGACTCCTGACTTCTGTATTCTGCTATAATATAGGCAGTCTGATCAGATTGCCGCTTCGCAAGGATTTCACCGAGAGAGTGAGCGAGGCGGTTTTTTTTGGTTTTTTTGGAAACCGGCAAAAATCTTATGAATCGTGTGGTACAATGCAGACCTCTCGGTGAGCAACGCCATGATGAACATTGCTCACACAAGCGAAAGTACAAGAAGTTATTGCTCTACGTGGACAGGGATTGTCAAGAGACGGGACGGCGGAAGTTGCCGGTGTTTCTGTAAGAACCATCTATAACATTGAGCATGGCATTCATTGCCGATCACGTTGGACACGATGTCCAGAGTGTGGGGCAACCGTTCTCCCTCCCTGCCGGAGGTGCGTATTGCAAGTGTCGCAGGCGAGGTTAGCCGCTCCGTTTCTTCCTCCAAGCGGAGAGGCTTCTTTTCCTAAGGGAGAGACGGTAGCAGAGTTTTTTTTGCCGTCTCCGTTGGGATTGGAGTTGAAGCCGGAGCACCGCCGACGGTATGAGACGATGAGACGGAAGGTGGAAAGTGAGATAATTGCCGGGACGCGGATGTGGAGCTCGGCACGCCCTAGTAATGACCGACGCAGAGCGTGAATTGTTGATGTTGATTGCAGAGATGCTGCTGGAGTTGTATAGAGAGAAGAACAACGAGGAAGCTGCCGCCTGCCGTTTGCAATCCGCCGTCGCCGAGGCGGGGGGCTAGGTACTTTTTTTCGCTCGGCGGATTTCTGCTCCACACGAAGTAGCCGGGAATCTGGGTTTTGTTTATTTATTTGATTTTTTTTCATGCGGACATCAGCAGAGTTTGAGCAAGCGATCCAAGAACTCCGGGAACTCTACAACGAGACCGTTGACGTTAAGGAACGGCTGAGCATCCGCAAGGAAATAAACAAGCTATACCGGCTGTACGAAAAACTAACGGCGGCGGCGGAATCCGCCGCTGACACCGGCGAGTCGGAAACGCTCGCGGAAATCCGCTCCCACTTAGAGCCGCTCGGTCTTGCGGCGGAAGGGACTCCCCTTATGGAACTCGTAAGACTGGCGGCACTGAAAATCACCGAAAAATGAACCCACTCCAACTCGGCAACTGCTACCTTTATCACGGGGACTGCTTCGCCATACTGCCGAAACTGGACTACGCTTGCGACGCGGTGATCAGCGACCCGCCGTATGGAATTACGGCTTGCGATTGGGACATAATGCCGCCGCTCCCCCGGTTTTGGGAAATGATCGAATACCGCACGAAACCAACAGCGAATTTCGTCCTCTTCGGTTGCGGCAAATTTACAGTGGACTTGGTCAACAGCAAATACCGCTGGTTTCGCTATGATCTGGTCTGGACAAAAAACAACAAAGCCGGGTTTTTGAATGCGAACCTGCAACCAATGCGAAATCACGAGTCAATCCTCGTCTTCGGACGACCGGGCTTTCAGAAGGCATCGACGTACAATCCGCAAAAAACACCGGGCGGGAAAAGTAGAAAACAGATCATCAACCGTCAAAGTGGTGTTTATGCCGTCAATGGAGGGTTCATCCATGAGTCCGACGGCACACAACACCCCGGCTCGGTCTTGCCATTCAAAAACGACAAAGACAAAACAAAAGGGCTACACCCCACATTAAAACCGCTGGCATTAATGGAATGGCTCGTAAACACCTACACCAACGAAGGGGACACAATCATCGATCCATTCATGGGGAGCGGAACAACGGGCATTGCGTGTGCGAGGCATAATCGCCGGTTCATCGGCATTGAAAAGGAACAACAGTACTTTGACAAAGCGGCAAAGCGTATCTGCGCTGCGTACCAAGAATAAAGGAGTCAGAATAAAGGAGTCAGGAGTCAGAATAAAGGAGTCAGGAGTCAGAATACAGAATAACAAAAGTTGCCCCTGCGTTGCGGTTAACAACACAGGAGCAGCGAGAAGTAATGAATCGGATTAACGGGACACCAGAACAAAGGAAAATCAGGAATGACTGCTATTGTTGTTATTACATTTTTGGTCTGCTGTACGATTGTAGTTTGCACTTACATGCACTACACGGCAAACCTTGCCGCATCGGGCACGACTACTATCACGAGCCATTATTACGCCCACTCACTTGTAACGGATCATGTCGAAGCCGAAGATAGCGAACACGGAAGCGGGTCAGCGTCATCGGGAGTTGGTTGCCCGGCGGAGTCGGGAAAAAACCCGCTCGGTGCAGGAGATCGCTCCGTTGCCGCCGATCAAGAATCCTAGACGCAGAGCGGCTTGCCGGAATGACTTGAAGGCGTTTTGTTTGGAGTATTTTCCCAATCGGTTCGGGTTGGCATTTTCATCGAACCATTTGAAAATCATTGAGAGACTCGAAGATATGATGTGCCGAGGCGGTGCTACCAAGCTGGCACTTGCCGCCCCTCGCGGAAGCGGAAAAACCTCACTGACAGAAACATCGGTAGTCTGGGCGTTGCTCTACGGTCATTGTCGATACATCGTGGTCATCGGTGCGAACAGCAGGAATGCGACGAATATCATCACGAACATCAAACGCACCTTGACGCAAAACAAGGCATTGCGGGACGACTTCCCGGAGTCGATTTATCCGTTTTACAAACTGAACGGCTCGGCGTTGCTTGCACGAGGGCAACAGTACCTCGGCGAACTGACGGACATTGCATGGAACAAAGACGGCGTTATTTTCGCGGCGATACCGGGCTCGAAGGCAAGCGGGGCGATGCTTTACGCGGTCGGAATCAAGGGAGCGGTTCGCGGCGGCAACAAGACGAAGCCTGACGGCGATGAGATTGAAAGACCCGATATTGTGGTGCTAGACGACCCGCAAACGGAAGCAGTAGCACGGTCGCCGAAACAGATTGACGCTCTGGTGGACATTATCGACGGGGCGATTTCGGGGCTCGTTGGACCAGCGGCGGAATTGAAAATGATCATGCTCTGTACCGTGATCGAGGAAAACGACCTTTCCTCTCGGTACTTGAGTCACAAACAGTGGAAAGGTTTGAAATTCAAGATGGTTGAGCAGATGCCGACCAACATGAAACTGTGGGAACAATACCGGGATGTCCGCAACGAAGGTGCGACAAAGGCGAAGCAGTTCTACAAGAAAAACCTTGCCGCGATGCGTGAGGGAGCGATTGTTCCGTGGGCGGAAAACTTTCCGCCGGAGTGCATTGATGCACTGCAACACGCCATGAATATATGGAGCGACAATGAAATCACGTTTTACAACGAATACCAAAACACGCCGGTCGATAAAAACGCTGGCACGTTACTCGTCCCCGCCAAGACGATTCGGACGCGGCTCAATGGATTGGAACGCCGGGTAGTCCCGATGGACACGTTTGCGATCACATCAATGCTGGACGTTCATGACGACATGATTTACTACATGGTCTGTGCATGGGCGAACGATTTCACGGGCTACGTGATTGATTACGGTGTATTCCCGGAGCAAAACAGGGTCAATTTTAGCCGGAGCGACAAATCGTTGATGACGCTTGCCCGACAGTTCGGCGAAGGTCGCCGCGACGGTGCGATTGCCGCCGGATTGGAGTTTTTACTCCATCAACTGACGGCGGAGTCCTACACAATGCACGGCGATCACGACAAGCAAGAAGTCAATCGCATTGACAAAATCCTGATTGACAGCGGCTACAAACCTCACGTTGTGGAGGCAGTGATTACGAAGATCGGCAGTCCGGTGCATGTCCGACCGGCATTGGGTGTCGGCATCGGTGCCAAGCAAACGCCAATGGAATACTGGGGTGCCGGTAGCAAGGGCAAGAGTGCCAAAGTCGGCCATTTTTGGGTCGATGAGAAGATCAAAACACGGGCATATCGTACCGTCAAAGGGGACGTGAACTATTGGAAAACCGCCGTTCACAATGCTTTTTCCTTGCGGTCGGGCGAGCGTGGGAGCATCACCTTCTGGGGAACAAACCCGGAGGCACACCGGATGGTCTCGGAGCAAATGACCGCCGAAAAGGTGGTGTTGGTCGAGGCAAACGGTCGCAAAGTCAACGAATGGGCGAACCCATTCAAGCAAGACAATCACTGGTTCGACTGCCTCGTCGGATGCATGATTGCCGCCTCAACGCTGGGTGTCGAGGCAACAGAATACAAAATACAGTAGTCAGAAGTCAGAAGGAAATCGTCGGCTTCGCCGTCCTTTTCTTCTGACTCCTGACTCCTGACTCCTGACTCCTGCTATGTTTAGCGAACTCACCGACGACGAAATCATCGACTTAAAAAAGCAAATTACGGCAAGCATCGCCAGCAACTTTGCGGTGCGCTCGGTGTCCGTCGATTCGGGCTTGGCGTTAACATTGGATCATCAGAACGCTTGGAAGTTTTTAGAAGAATTAACGAAGGAACAACGTCGACGGCGGTGCGACAATCCCTTCATTGCAATAGATTTACGGTAAATGCTTGATTGGGCAAAACGACTTTTTGGTTACAGTGCAGCGCGCGATTCATTGACACGGGAATCGGTTTTAACGAACCTGATGTCAACGGATCGTGAGCTGAACACACACGACCGGAAAAAAGTCATTGCGAGATCACGCGACCTTGCCGAAGACTCAGCGATAGTGAAATGGGCACTGGAGCAACACTCGACATACAATAGCCGGTTTAACTTCCAATGTCAGACGGGCAACCGGGAATTGGATGACGCGATTGAGCAGATCGTTTACGAATGGTCGAAGCCGGGCAATTTTGAAGTCACCGGTCGTCATTCTCTTGCCGAGTTTATCCGGCTTGTCGAGATATGCCGAACGATTGACGGCGACATCGGGATCATGAAACTCGCCGACGGGCGGGTGCAGGCATTGGAGTCTGACCGGATTCGCACACCGAACGACATCGACAGCGATCCGGTGTGGATACACGGTGTCAAAACGGACGATGCGGGAGCGGCCATCGCCTACGCAGTGCATACACGGGGACGCTACGGCACGTACCACTTGGAGCGAGTCGTCCCGGCGAAGAATTTGATTTTGCACGGATACTATTCCCGGTTCGATCAGATACGCGGCGTTGGACTGCTTGTCAGTGCCGCTAATACATTCGCTGACATTCAGGAGAGTTTTAACTACGCTCTTGCGAAGGCAAAGCTAATGCAACTCTTCGGCTTGACGTTCACTCAAGACGAAAACCGCGAAAAGTTATCGAAGGAAGCAGAGGCAGCACAGGCGGAAAAAAGAGAAAATCGCCGGATGGCACTTCAGGACAAAGCCACATACATGCTCGAATTAGAGCAGGGGGAAGAGGTCAAACCCATCGAAAGCGCACAGCCGAGCAATCAATTTCAGGACTATCAAAAACTGATGATCATGGTCGCCCTGAAATCGCTGGGAATATCCTACAGCATGTTCGACGAAGATCATACCAACTTTTTCGGGAGCCGCTCGGCGATCATCCAATATATCGAATTATGCAAACCGCGTCGTGCAAGCAATAAATACCTTTTGGAAAACCTGACCCGATGGCGGCTTTCCAAAGAAGTTTTAGAGGGTCGTTTGATTTTGCCGAACGGCATGAAAGTGAGCGATCTAGAGTTTGAATGGGCACCAGAGGGCAAGCCGTGGTTCAAGCCAGACGAGGAAGCGAAAGGACTAATCACGGTGCTTGCCGGCGGCTTGGACTCTCCCAGTGGTGTCTGCCATTCGTTAGGACGGGACTACAAAGACATCGTGGACGAAACAGCACGAGACATGGAATATGCCAAATCCAAAGGAGTCCACTACGCTTGGATGACCGAAGACAAAAACCTGAACATAGGAACATGACCGACGACATTAAAAAACAATTTACCGAGGATCGTCCGGCGGATGCGATGCAGTTTCGTCAGCCCGGCGTAGATTTCAGCGTCCAGAGTCAAGACGGCAAACATGCCGTAAACCTGATCGCGTTTAGCGGCGACGAACTCACCCACTGGTGGTGGGGGCGGTGCATCTTTGACCGGTCGGGGGCAAAGATCAAGAAAAAAATCCCGATTGACTACCAGCATGACCCGAACGAAGTACTCGGCTACCTCGACACTTTCGGCGGGAGTACCGCCTTGGAGTGTAGCGGGTTCCTTGTCCCATTCGGCGATACTGACCGGGCAAGCGAGATTTTGCACAAGAAATCGCACGGCGTTCCGTACCAATGCTCGGTATCGCTCGGTCCACGAAACTTTAAGTGGGAATACATCCCACTCGGTCAAAACGTTACCGTCAACGGTCAAACGTATAGCACCGAACACAAACCACTCATTATTTTTCGCAAATATGAAGTTGACGGAGTCGCCATCTGTCTATACGGCTCCGATTCTAATACCAGTGTTTTTAACAGGGCAGATGCCCGGAAAGGATTTAACATGCCAGCAGAAACAGCACCTGCCTCTGTGGACTACCGCGGACTCGCTGCAAAGTTTGCCAAAAAGTTTGGCAACGAACGCGGCTTTCAGTATTTTTCCGAAGGCTTGAGCGAGTCGGAAGCAACCGACCGCTACCTTGCGGAACTCGGCAAAGATTTTGCCGCCCTCACCAAAGAGAACACCGAATTGAAAGCGACAATCGCCGCCTTCAAAAAGGACAAGGACGAGGACGAAGCCGAAGGGGAAAAAAAGCCCATCGATGAAGAAGAATTTGCGAAATTGAAGGCGGATTTCGACAAACTCCAAGAGTCGGTCAATCGTCAGCAAGCCGCCGGATCGTTCGGGGGCGAAGAAACTCCCGTGCCGGGGAACACTTCCGAAACAAAGCCGAAAAAGGTGTTTTCTCCGCTTCCGCCGAACCTTCGTGCTTTCGGCGACAGTATTCAACTTCCCAAAAACAATGGAAATCGGGAAAGTTAGGAAATTCGCTCCCGACTTCCATCCCACCCTAACCCTCTTACAACCGAAAGGAACACAACATGCCTCCTATTACTATGCCAGTCCATGACAGGCTTACGTCTCTGGACATCATCGAAATGAATAACTCCGAGGAGTTTTTCGGAATTTTCAACGAGGCGAGCAAATACGTGCCGGAGATGCGTCTCATCAGCGCGTCCCCGTGTACAAAGACGGAATACAAAACGCTCGCCAAAACGGAGAATTCACCTGCCGTTTTCCGTGAATCGAACAAGGGCATCAAGCAAGGATCGCCCTCAGTCGAAGCACGTCCTGTGGTGCTGAAATTTCTCGACGCATCTTGGTCGCTTGACCAAAAAGTCGCCCTCGAATGCGAGTGGGGGCAGAAAGCAGCGATTGCACTTTGTGCGGCATCGGCGATGGAATCAGCGTTGCAAAAAATCGCCATTCAAACGTGGTACGGAACGCAAGCGGATTCCACTGGCTTTACCGGCTTGGCGACGTTGCTCCCGCATCGGAATTCGCCGATGGTTGTCAATGCTGGCGGGACGACGGCAAACGCCGCCTCCAGTGTTTTTGCGATCCGTACCGAACTTCAGGGCGTACAGTACGCTTGGGGACAAAACGGACGCATCAACACGGGACCGATCAAGGAAGCCGAGCAGTGGGATGACAACTTCCACTAGTTCTGGGCTTATGTCCAGAAGGTGCATACGCAGGTCGTGTTGCATGTGCCTTCGATTCAAGTAATCGTGCGGATTTGCTATTTCACGGAAGGCAATCCGCTCACTGAAAGCCATATTTCCGAATTGCACAATCG
>Ga0123352_10019538_pt1 | contig 10805 bp, 5 predicted proteins | sample TergutLab28metaG_FD_89700 | JGI IMG/M metagenome (GOLD analysis project Ga0123352, IMG submission 89700) | Labiotermes labralis P1 segment gut microbial communities from Petit-Saut dam, French Guiana - Lab288 P1 | ecosystem: Host-associated > Arthropoda: Insects > Digestive system > Gut ... | reverse complement strand
TTCCCCTTTAGGTTTTTTTTTATGCTTAAATTTAAAAAGATCCACCGGGACGGCCATTACCGCAGGCAAAACTACCCCCCCCCCCCCCCGCCCGCTCAAGCAATACACGTAATGCTCATTTGAAGAATAAAGCGTTCGCCTGTAAAAAGTTAAACGTGCTCAAGCTGTCCCTGTGTAGGCCATGAAGACGTATGTCACTGGGGAAGTAGCGGCAAAACCCCACACATTCTGCACCTGAAGACTAAATGGTCGCAAGTGGTAAGTTTCACGCCCCGGTCCCTTTGTTCACGGGGAAGGACTCCAAAATACCCATCGTGTAGTAGGCGGTGTGGGCTCCAGGACTGGTCTAGCTCCAACCACTTCAGAGATAAGCAAAATCGTCTCCTCGTGCCGGGAACGAAACCACAACTCAACATGTAATCCGGTCGGTAGGTCGATTGGACCATTCCAGCTCATTATACGTATTCGCGTGGCTTTACGAAAATCAATACGTGTAAATAAATTGCAATTTAGATGCGGCACAAACGTGCAAAACACCCAACAATTCTGTTTCTTATTTATACGTTGAAATTTTCCATTCCAGTCTACCAATTACAAATACAAGGAGGCTACGAATTTTCTTCAAATCAAGAACTTCAGTTTTATCACCATTTTTTTACTGCATGACGCATCAACTGTACCGACGCGCCATCCTCTGCACATCCGAATGATATTTATATAATGTCACGACGGAACTGTGCAACTGTCAAAAGCAGTACCACTAATTCACTGCATTAGTGACACACAGCAGATAATGTCAGGCAGGTTTATGAGCCCGATATCATTCGCAAGCACGCAGCGTGTTTAAATGAAAAGAAACGTTCGTACGATTCGGCTTGTGTACTTCATAAACGAAAAATCAACCAGTGACACAAAGCTCAAGAGCGATCGTGCCTGTTGGCTTAAAAAAAAAAGGTGTTTTGTTAAAAATATTTATTGGAACAATCTTCTATATATATATATATGCGAAAAGTGTAAAAATAAGAATTTGCATTAATTTTTCAATACATTACTATAGAAATACATGATTAACTGCAGTGCTTGATAAACGCAATGACGCAGTTAATCCTCCGTTTTAAATCAGTGTTATCGATAAGTTTTATCTCCCACACTGTACCATTTGCACGTTAAACCAGACTTAAGTAACGGATGTTATTTTTAAGATGCATTTCCTGTTGAAACTGCAACAAACAAAAGGAATAAACTGCAAATAAGAAAGATGTTACTGCTGTATCAAAAGATGCCGTCCTTTACATTTGATATGATTGCATTAAGTAAAAATCAGTCCCATTACAGGCCAGAGGTGCCCAGAGGGTTCCAGGAAGTTAAGGTTCCCAGATTACGTGACAATGACCCAGAATGGTGATAAGGTTGTCAGCCTTACGCACCGGCCGCCTTTACCCCCAGGAAATACTCCTGATACTCATTTCTGTTAGAGGCTGAGTCAACCCCAGGGCCATAGTGCGATCGGAAGGATTACGTCAATGAAAAATTACAATGACGCCATCTGGAATCGAGCCAGTGACCTTCCGATTTGTAACACAGCACGTTAACCACTGTGTTACACGGTCCCCGAGTGCATTAAGTACTCTGCAATAATTTAAAACGTACCGCTAGGCTTGTTAAGGCCGGAGATAGGCAAAGCTTCACAGTAATTCAAAAAATCGTAAGTGCTACAGGTTGTTGTTTAATATATATATATTGTGCCATGGAAGTTAAAGAGTATACTTGTATTAGGGACGAGACTAATGAAAACATGGCTTGTTCCTTATACAAGTATTTTCATCTAATAATAATTTTCATCAGACAACAGCTTCAGAGTAACTGGTCACGACGTTTTATCAATATTTCATCAGTTTGTTGCTCAAATTTATTTCCTTAGAAACAAAGTGCAATAAACGAGAAACTTTAACACACAAACAGAGAAGCCATAACTAAAAATATAACAAAAGTTTTTTATTCACCGGGTAAAAATCACGTAAAAATAATCAATAAAATGTTGAAATTTAAGGAGAACAGAGAAGGGAATTAGATTAAATTATATGTATTAGTAATTAAATGGTTCTAGAAAGCAGTAAGGAATTTAAGAACACTTTAACCCTTTAAATACGAGGCGTGAACTGTTTTATTGGAAGACCAAATTCGTACTGCGCAGTAAACACTTTTCGTCTCAATTATAACAACCACTCAGTTTATTTATCTCAGTAATTAACCAACTTGATGCACAAACTTTTTGTCTTACAATAAGTTTATTTCATGCCAATACATGTTTCGAGCACTATGTGTTCTGCAGTCCTCTCTCAACCTGTGCACGAGACGGCCACCTATAGGTGTTATGATAGCAGAGGCTGTGTAAAGCAATTTTGACCTCCTGATGATGAGCACATAGTGCTCGAAACATGTATTGGCATGAAATAAACTTATTGTAAGACAAAATGTTTGTGCATCAAGTTGGTTAATTACTGAGATGCACGAGTCAGCAAAACGTAAAAAATTCACTCAGTTTATATTACATAAGACTCAATTCGCTGTTTGTTCTGAGATAAATTCAGCATACATAAACACGGTGTGGGAAGAATTTACAATTTTTAGGCCCATTCACATACTTCCGAAAAACGACTATTAGTAGTGTCATATCTGTCCACCCGTCCGTCCGTCCGCGTGGAACAACGTGGCCCCCACCGGACGGATTTTCATGAAATTTTATATGTTTGTATTTTTCGAACAACTGTCGAGAAAATTCAAGTTTCGTTAAAATCTGACAAGAATAACGTGTACTTTATATGAAACCTTTGTGCATATATGATCACATTTCGCTTAATTCTTCTTAGAATGAGAAATGTTTCATAAAAGATTGTAGAGGAAATAAAAAAAAACACATTGTACGTTCAAAAATTTCTTTTTACGATAATGTTTCAGTTTATGAAGAAATGTGGAAAAATTTGTATAGTCGGACAGACCACAGATGACAATATACCTAAGGCTACGAGCACGCTATCAGAATATGTAATACTAATTGCTTTTTCACTGCATCATTAGTTGCACAAATGAGCCTCGATATTATGTTTAAGTATATAGCCTGTCTTATTGAATGTTAAAACTGTTGGTGCACCCAGTAAGCAGTAGGCTTTGAAAAGTTAGATGTCTCAATAATTACACAGAAAACATTAACCGAACAAAGTAGACTTCAACAGCACTACACCAGAGACAATGCAGTAACCGAAAAGAGTTAGCTGTACTTGGCAAACGCAACTACACAGTTTCTCTCCGCGATACCTCTAGGCCTTTTTTGGAATCTTATCTTCAGTTCCTGAAGTTCGTATCCCTCCTTTCATTTAATTCAAAATTTAAAGTTCAATGGTGACGGCCTGCAAGTTACAAAATAATGCGAAGTGCTTTACATGGGAATGCTGTGCCTTGTTGTTGGGGCTACCAAGCCACTATGCCTTCGTGCAAAATTAAATAAAAATATAAATATCGGTAATGTCGTCCACGTTCTCGCAAAAAGGGCGTATACACGATAGGATGTGTGGATCCACCTCAGCACTTCATTCAATTAAGTGGCAAATCTCACACTCCCGCTACTTTTTCTCCGAGAAAATAACACAGTTTCCATTTGAACAGCAGGTTGGATGGGCCCAAGTGTCGGTCTGGACGATATGGAATACAGAAAAGTATCTCGCCTACTTGGGAATCGGACGGCGGTGCTGCTTGTCACCCAGCCCCTAGCCTAGCTACTCTAGCGACTGTAGTATCGCGTCTGACGTTCGGCGTAATTGGTAAGATAAGAATCTTACTTCTATTACCAACCAACAACTGCACTTACATAAATTTCACATAAAACATTTTAAAAATACTTAAAATCGCTCCGACATGTTTCGAACTTTTCAAATCATCATCAGGGAGCTTTATTGTTCCTTGCTAAAGTTATATTACAATATTCACAATTTAATTGTATTGTAATATAATTTTAGCAAGGAACAACAAAGCTCCCTGATGATGATCTAACAAGATCGAAACACGTCGGAGTGGTTTTAAGTGTTTTTAAAGTGATTTATGTGAAAGTTAAGTAAGTGCAGTTGTTGGTTGATAATAGAAGTGATTCTACAAAAATACACGGAGCAACAATAAGATTTACAAGAATCTTACTTATTACCTTAACCTTCAATCAAAAAATATTACGCCTTCTGACAGTCCCTTTTATACCGAAGATGTTAAGACGACATAGCGAAACACAAAATGATATTCAATTGTTGATGGTTCTGAACGATGTCATGACATTTCTGGATTTGGGGAGAAACGCCATGCAAACATTACATCAGGTCAGTAGTACACAGACCGAGATTCTAACCAGTAATCTATCAAATAAACTTTTAGAGCAGGGGTGTCTAAACTTTTTTTGAAACAGGGCTGTAAATATTAGGGTGGGCTTGTTCGCGGACGGTACTTTGGAAAGGAACAGTAAGTGTACATGTAATATTAAATTATTGTATAATTTTTACAGTGCATATGGGTGTAATTTATAAACGTGGCCGCGGACCGCATAACGCAAACGGGCTAGTCTTTGCGGCCCGCAGTTTCTTCTGTGACCTCTACGGCGTTATTTCAATACAACTGCAGAGATCCCGCTCTAATTGTGCTTGGTGTATGAAATAAAATCTTCTGTCAGGTCTCGGTCCTTGAAGTGAATTACTTCTGGTTTTCAAGACTGAAATTATACACAACGATCGAAGTATATTATACCTTTTATTTACTTAATAAACTTTAAACAGAAAAAAAAGCGTAATCAATTACCTACTTTTCGTCTCACAAGCAACATTTTTTTTCCTGAAAAAAGGCCCCAGAATTTGGTGCGTCTTAATTGCGGAAGACGTTAAGACGTTAAATACGAAAAATTCATTCGCAATTACATGGTGCGTCTTCTAGATCACACACAACTACGTATCACTGTCGGTAGGACTCCTCTGGACGAGTGATCAGGTCGTCGAAGAGATCTCTACCTGACAACACACAACACTCACAGCAGATAAACATCTATGTCCCGGTGGGATTCGAACCCACAATCTCAACAGGCGAGCGGCCGCAGACCTACGCCTTAGACCGCGCGGCCACTGGGACCGGCCTTGTGAAGAGGTAAATGAGGTAATTAATAAGATTTCACTGATAAAATAAAGACTTACTGAAGCCTACAAGCGAATAACCTATCACGCGACTCCTTTATAAAACAAGCCCACAGTACTTAACCATCATAATTACAAATTAAATATTTATACATTATTTCCTTCATACAGATACACGAGTTACAGCTTAGAGCGTTTTGGTAAGGTAATTATTGATCTGCGAAAAGAAATGTAGATAATCAACAAATAGGGAGAACTCGATTTACAGCTTATGAGATTCATAAAAAAAATGTAAAGTTGCATTAGAGTGATAAATGGAATAATTTCCAAAAAGCGAAAGGATAAAACTCCCAACGCATTTATGCAGTCTGTTGAGCAGCGTACAGTAAATTAGGCTGAAAAAAGTACCAAACGAAAGAGGGCTAATGGGATTTCATCCGAATGAAATTGGCATTACTGAAACTTTTATTGGTATTACATTTGGAACATCAATTGTCTGCACGATACCTGTCATTCGCATTAAGCATTCTCATTTGTAGGTATTTACCCATGCTCCACTTCATACAGTCTATACCACTGCTCCTATGAAATAAACTTACGTAACCAGGAAAGATTATAGACTTACCAATTTATATATATATATATATACATATTAAAAATGCATTGACAATTATACTAAATCCATAGCTACAAGGTATGCCACTCACTAAATCTTCAGTTCGAATCTCAGACAGCGTCACTGCCATCCTTAATGACAAAAACATTTTATGGCCGTCTCGTCACCTACTGCTTATTTTTCAGATTACTTTAATATTAGCCTACTCAAATATGTCACTGTTGGCACGCACGTATAAATTAACAGTATTGCTGAGTCCAGCTCGCATACAACTAAATGCTTTTTGTACTGAGCTAATGCAATCTTTGAAACTGAGCAGTTTTCAAAATTTTCTGCACAATCCCAGTTCGTGCGCGTATTAGTCAACATGTTCCTCATACAAAAAAATTATAATATTCTCAGACACAACAGCCAGACCAACCTATGGACTCACTCCGCCTCCAGTTGGAAGTCTGATGGATTTATATGGATAAACCGTAACTGGTCCTGTAAAGGTAAATCAGCCCCGTTAGTGGCCCGGAGGGGCCCAGAGGGTTCCAGGAAGTTAAGTTTCCCAGATTTCGTGACAACGGCACAGGATGGTGGTAAGGTTGTCAGCCTTAGGCACCGGCCGCCTTTACCCCCAGGAAATGTTCCTGGTACTCATTTCTGTTAGAGGTTGAGTCGACCCCAGGGCCATAGTGCGATTGGAAGGATTTTACGTCAATGAAAAATACACTGACACCAGCTGGGACCGAACCAGCGACCTTCCGATTTGTAGCGCAGCACCTTAACCACTGTACTGCCGCGGTCCCCAAACTGGTCCTGTAGGCTATGATAAGAACCAGAGCTCAGCTGGTTGTTCACCGGTTTCTCAACCGGGATACTCGTTTTGGACTCCAGGTAGTTCACATGGGACTTGTGGTGGACAAAGTGACAGTAGGTCAAGATTTGCTTCGAGTTATTCTGTATTCCAGTGTCGGTATCACTGCAGTAAACGCTCCGTACCCATCGGTTCATCCATATAATCTTAGAAATTGACAGCGTAGCTAAATATAACACCGCGCTATCTCCTTCTGTCCCTTCTGAGGGTGTTTCATACAGAGAATGCACTTTAAACAGTTCCATTCCAGATGGCTTAACACATATACAAGCTGAGGAATTGAGACATGGCTGTAGAACTTGTAAATATAAAGTTTAATTTCGTGTTGTTTGGTTCCAACAGCAAACCTGCCGTATGAGAGTTTAAATGTCTGTTGACTGAATCGTGCATGCTTAATAGTCATGAATTAAACAGATGCACGGTTTAAATAGTGATCAACTATTCTATTAGAAGCCTTCAGAGGGCTTCATACTGGTCAAATACCTTAAATCATTTGTGATAAATTTGTTGCTAAGGAATGTTAATTTAAACAGGATGAACAAGACAAATGATCATAACATACAGATCGTCACATATTGAGTTGTCTTGAAAGAATTTAAAATTCAAGTCAAAAGTTGCTACTCAGCCAAGTACACAGTTCTCAAAGCATAGTTAGAAACTTTCCTATAGATTTCCTGGAATATAAAAAAGGAAACTGTTTCAGTATAACCTGTGCAGGAAAATGTATCAACAGCTACCAGAGGTGCATGGTTTCTTTAAGAAAGGGTGTAGAATAAATTGTTTAAAATCATAGCTAAATATGGTAGCCTTCCAAATTTGTATTAATTTTATACACATTTTACTAAGGACAGTTAATAAAATTCATAACCCGAGAAAAATATCGTTTAGGTTTAAACTTACGTTCGTACTTCTATAGAAGCATGCTGTTGTGAACTGCTGATATTTGTAAATTAATATCTGTGTGGGACTGCAACACTGTGAGATTTGATACTTTTGTGTTCTGTGACATTGCGCTTTGTGGGGTAGAAGTGAAGGAAGAGAGGATAAAGCTCTGATGTCATTGTCGGTTTTTTTGGCAGAGATTCAAACCAGACACCTCCAAAATACAAATCCTAGCGTTCAGCATAAAACCATTTTCTCGGTCACATCAGGTGTCAATAAAGAACATACGTAACTACTGCTTAAGAAAATGCAATTAATTTCAAACAATATTCACTTTTAAAAGATCAGACCTATAATTTTACTGCAAGAGGTGCGAGAGATGTCTCTTGGTCCACGGTTTGAGATACATGCAAATGTGCTTTCCAATTGCTAATCAACGGGTACGAAACAGATTACAGTAGTTACAAAACCCCATTAAAATCTCGCATGGCTTTGAATTTCAGTTGAATGCGTGTCACATATTATATACGGCATTCCTGCGTGGATTCGCTTTAAATTGAGACGTGTGCAGCGTATCTTTGCTTCTATCGGATTACACTTACTTCTAAGCTTCTTCCTATAATTGGCTATGTGTGCTCAACATCCAGATATAATATTAAGACGTAATCACATTTGACATTCAGAGAACCGTGCATCGTGATATATTCTTATAATAAAACTAACGAGTTGCACTAATTTCTCAAATTTATTTTTGGAATAGGACTGTACATATTTCGGACTGGTTTTCTATCCATCATCAGGTGTCTAGTACTGTATACACAGCAGCAGGTATATGTCATGCTGTACTAGGCTCCTGATGATGGACACAAAACCTCTCCGAAACATGTAGAGTTCTATTCCAAAAATAAATTTGAGAAATTAGTGCATCTCTTTGGTTTTATTATAAGAACACATATTCAATGTGTATATTCTGACTCCGTTGTTTTCAACAGTTTCTTCTACCTATAGAAGACGGAAATAGATGCGAATAAAATGTTATACAATTTACAACGCATTCCGAACTTTTCCCACACATGACTTCAAATTGGCACACAATGGCCATAATTTAATTTCTTGAAGTATAAAAAACAAGTAATGTACGTAAAATATAAAATGGAGCGGTTTTTGTGCAACCATTGTGGCAATGGAAAAACAAAAGTATTACACATTGTGATTGTGTATTTGTAGCCTTAGGGGTCCAGCAAGCAAAGCACGTGAGCCATATTGTCATCCGTGGCCTGCCCTGCTCCAAAATATTCTTCCATATTATCTCATCAACACCACGATTTTCTATATATATAAACTATTGAAAATAAAATGTGTGCTCTGATTTTTTGTAGAACTTTTTGTCTGAAACATTTCTCATTCTAAGAAGAAACAAGCCAGATATGATCAAAAATGTATGTTGGTCTTCATGTGAAGTACCCGGTATTCTCGTCCGAGTTTACTGAAACTTCATTTTTCTCTACCAGTTTAAGAAAAATATTCAAACATAAAATTTTAGGAAAATCCGTCCAGTGGGAGCCGAGTTGTTCCGCGGGGATAGAGAGACGGACAGACATGATGCGGCTGATAGCCGCTATTCGCAATTTTGCGAACGCGCCTAAAATCATTACGGTACATTCATATAGCACAAAGCCAGAAATGAGTGTAATATTTATGTGTAGTAATGCGGCATTTCAGTGTACATAGCATAACATCATAAAAGCTTACGATTCCTGAATGTCTCTACCACTCTGTGTAACTTGAAATAATATTAACGTAGCTGGTCAAAAACTGCGCTGTGGGCAAAGCGAATGACATGGTTTATGATAAGGTGTAGGGTCGGGCTACCGGGCAAATAAAATTTAGATTTCGGATCTCATCATAAGACGGAATTTTCTCAACTCTTGGTAAGAACATCGCCTATCTTCATTATGTAGCTTACATGTGCATTATGAAAGGTAAAACAGTCCAGTTACAGGCTTGGAGTGGCCCAGATGGCTCCAAGAAGTTAAGGTTCCCAGATTATATGAGAACGGCACAGGATAGTGGTAAGGTTGTCAGCCTTACAAACTGGCCACCTTTACCCCCAGGAAATGTTCCTGGTACTCATTTCTGTTAGAGGCTGAGTCGACCCCAGGGCCATAGTGCGATCGGAAGGATTTTATGTCAACGAAAAATTACACTGACACCATCTGGAATCGAACCAGTGACCTTCCGATTTGTAGCAAATCACACATGTGAATTACACACTGCTAAAATACGGTTATCGCAATGGTCTTTAGCACGTTGGACATATTTAGAAAATGGTTCATTTAAATTCAGGGGAATAATTTCTTTATTAAAACCTGAATAGTTTTCCTCAGTTCCTGCACGATAATTCGGACGAATTCCATGAAACATGCCTTGTTCTCTGGCCCACATTTCTCCTCATTTTTCGTTACAACCGTAATCTGTCACCTCACTTACTGAGTCATAAATTCAGCAGACTCATACAATAAAGTGAGTGAAGTATTAAAGTAAACGGGTAGAAGGAAAAAGAGTTATTATCTTTTATGTTTTACCGAATTCGGTTATTCCGATATTTATATCGTCAGTTTAATGTAAGCAGGACTGACGCTGAAATGGAGTTCGCTGTGCTTCTCGTTATGTGTGTCATATGTGTAATATGCAGGTAAATGTGAATTTGCACTTCAAAGTGTCTGTACGTTGTGTCATCTCTACAGGCTAATGTACCGTACACCTTGACATAAAACCATTGTATAAAACACAATTCACTTCAAAGAGAAGGCATCGCTACGTCGATACAGACAGCGTTCAGTGACACATGACAAGCCAGCCATTATGCACGTCTAATGACATGAAAACTGATAAACATGAACTTACATATTGTGGTTATTAAATAAGAGCTTCAATATTTAAATATTGGCTGCTACATCTGAAGAATATACTACAGAACGAAATAACATGTATAACGTAATAATGTATGAACCTACAGATATAATTCAGTGTACTGAAACCTAGAATAGTACCGTAAAGTGTTAAGTGAACATTTTTAGAATTTAGAGCAACGACAGTAGGAAAGGAGGTCGAAATATTTTGACGTTTTGCTGACCGTGCATCTCAGTATATTTATCTCAGCATTTAACCAACTTGATGCAAAAAATTTGTTTCACAATAAGTTTTATTTCATGCCTCTACATGTTTCGAGCACATGTGCTCGAAACATGTAGAGGCATGAAATAAAACTTATTGTGAAACAAAT
>Ga0123352_10019536_pt1 | contig 10806 bp, 4 predicted proteins | sample TergutLab28metaG_FD_89700 | JGI IMG/M metagenome (GOLD analysis project Ga0123352, IMG submission 89700) | Labiotermes labralis P1 segment gut microbial communities from Petit-Saut dam, French Guiana - Lab288 P1 | ecosystem: Host-associated > Arthropoda: Insects > Digestive system > Gut ... | reverse complement strand
CCACAGCCAACCACAGCCTACACACCCAGGCAGAACACCACATGCAGTAGGACACGGTCTTATTCTCCTGATGATGGGCATAATGATGCCCGAAACATGTTGAGATAGAAAGTTTGATAATAATAAACATCGAATTAGTTACATCTTGTTGGTTCTCTCTCTTCACCTTATATTCGTACTCACGTTTATTCCGTTAGCAACGTAAAAATGCACATTTTCCCCAGCCTACGCCATGAAGGCATATGGAGGGAGCAGACTTATAGTTCCAATCACTCGTAACTTCGGCGCTAGATGTTTGAATATTATCCGTACCGTTTGCGCCGCAAGACTTCAGGGCGCCACAGAGAGCTAACGGCTTGACTGAACGCCCACGCTGTCGGCTATCAGTCGCATCCGGTCTGCCGAGCTTGTGACGGAATGGGGATAACTGTAGGCTAATCCTTTCAATTTCTTTCCAGTCATGGACAGCAAGGGGAGACAGGAGAAGGTAGAAACACGAAACGAGAAGTGGGGCGACCAGGGCATGAAATGCGACAGTTATCTAGCTATGGACACAACGGATCGTAGGCGTGGGAAAAGAGGAAAAAGTAAAGTTTTATTTTCATGAGCTAAATTACGTACAGCGCCGGAGAGGTGTATGTAGAAGTGAAGGTAGAATTCCACGCATTCTTAATCCGGGCGGTACATGTCAGTGAGTGACAGGTAAGTTCGCAAGTTCAAGGACACAAGTCAATGGGCTGTCATCTGAAGTGATTTGACCACAGTAAAAGGGAATAGCATTTCGACAGGCATACTGCAGACCGCTGCGGTCGTCTTCGGTCAGTCAGCTCGTAGCTCACTTTACAAACAGTAGCTTGATAAGGGGTGGTCGGCTTTAGTAGTTTCGTCTTCAGGACCAAGCAGCTCTGTTCATGAACGGTTTATCCTGAAGAAGGAGACACAGTCCCTCAGAACGTCGGTAGCTGTTTACCATTCGACACAGGATAACGCCCCAGAAGAATTTAGTCCTCAGCAACAGAACGACGAGGATTTTCAGGCTCGCAAAGTTGTTATTTACTCGATGTATTTCATTCATATAATAAAACAAACTAGATGCACAAATTTCTCAAATTTATTTTTGGAATAAAACTCTACATGTTTCGGACAGTTCCTCTGGCTTTCATCAGGGGGTTTTCACTGTACACCCAGCAATGGTTTATGTCATACACCATTGCTGTGTGTACAGTGCTAGGCTCCTGATGATGGACAGAGGAACTGTCCGAAACGTGTAGAGTTGTATTCCAAAAATACATTTGAGAAATTGGTGCATCTAGTTGGTTTTATTATATGAATTTATCACGATGCACGCTCACCTGCACGTCAAATTCGATGTATTTCATTACCCTGATACCGTATATACACTTTCGCGACCTTTACCTTCACACTACACGTCACTTTACTGGACACTTCAGGCACGTACACAGGCCTACCTTCCCTACAATAATCCTAAATGAAATAAATCTACTGTTATTGGTTTGCGTTAGTATCTTGCGCCATTGGCACGTATATATATATATATATATATATATATATATATATACACATATACGTGGGTGTGTGTATGTGTATGTAGGTACGTATATAGTTACGTAAGTATGTACGTACGTATGTGTGTGTGTGTATATATGTATGTATGTCTGTCCGGTCTCTGTGCATTACCTTGGTACTGATGGAAGAACGGTTTTGGAAATGAGACTTTACTATAAACTTACTGCTGCCAAATGCCTACAGCACTCAGTGAAGTTATTGAGTGTGTGCTGAACTCTGAATTGCCTTAGGGATTACCTTTTGCTGGAAGGACAAAATAATTTCACATTCTCGTTTCAGAACTGTTTAAATTTAAGAACTAAAAAATACCACCATTGTGCGTACATTCTCAGTACGTTTTTCACACACACACACACACACACACACACACACACACACACACACACACACATATAATTACTAATGTGAATTATCATCACCGTCACAACGTGCATCACTAATATCAAATGCTTTATTTTCCAACTAACGCACTCGATTATATATGAAAATCGTTTAATTGTTAAAAACAAATTAACTTATAAAAGCCGCTCCAACATGTTTCGGTTCACGCAGGAACCATCATCAGGGAGCTACGACCAGTGCTTAGCTAAAATTACAAGTCTTGTTCAAATGTGCGTTGTCAGTACAGACGTTATCAGTGTTATGGCAGCATATTGTGACCTGGTGTGCGTGTACACAGTGCAAAGAAGTACTTCTTTACACAGTGAACCATACACACGCACACCAGGTCACAATATGCTGCCATAACACTGACAACGTCTGTACCGACAAGTACAGTTGAACAAGACTTGTAATTTTAGCTAAGCACTGGTTGAAGCTCCCTGATGATGGTTCTTGCATGAACCGAAACATGTTGGAGCGGCTTTTATAAGTTTAATTGGTTTTTAACAATTAAACGATTTTTATATATAACTGAATGAATTAGTTGTACAATAAAGTATTTGACTAATGTGAATTCTTAATATATCACGCTACAAATGTACCAAAATAGAACTGCAGTGTTGTTAGTGTGACGAACTTCCGAGCAATTTTGACCTCCTAATGATGAGCACATGTGCTCGAAACATGTAGAGGCATGAAATAAAACTTATTGTGAAACAAATTTTCTGCATCAAGTTGGTTAAATACTGAGATAAATATACTGAGATGCACGGTCAGCGAAACGTCAAAATTCCGAGTAATGGTTAGTATTTGAGCGTGTAACGGTTTAAATCTTAGTTTGGTTTAGAATTTGTGATGCAGTGATAGTGGGCCTGAGAACGTACACAATGTGAACTGTGAAAGACTCTGATTGGACCTGGTACCGTAACACTGCTTCGACGTGTTTGATAAACTAACTTTTAATATTACGATTTAATGAAATTAAAATTTCGCATGGATTCCTGGAACACCATGCGCCATATTGACCATTTCTACCGTCTGTTTTCTTTCCATTTACTCTCACAATGGAAATTGCTATGTTTCTGACTGCCAGATCTAATATCTCGCGGAAATGCCTGTAAATTAGTTACAATTTTTACTGTGGGAACCGAATCATGGTACCCATGCAATGGTGACATAACTCGTCTCCACATGTGGGGTAATCTCATTGCGGTTTTCTGCGGAATGGTTGTTACTTGTTATCGAGTAATTACACTCTAGCGTTCTGCGTTCCCATTAGCAGGAAGTCCCAACTCCCCTCCTTCCCTTTGTCATTTCTTGAAGCGTCGCATCTCAGGCGTAATGAGGTTCCATAATGACACGTCACACTCCATATTCGTAGCTTGTTACATTTCTGATCAGCTTGGAAGGTTCCATAATAAAAGAACAGCTTCATTTTATAATCGCGTTTTGTCCTCACCACAATAAATTCTGAAATTCAAACTCCGAGTCCACGAACATGTATGATGCACTGTACAGTTCCCTGTAGTTCATAGAACAATATGTCATCAAAGTTTTGGTACGTGTTTAAGGTACTCTGCGTCGATTCTCAGGGTCGGACATGTCCGGTGTTTCAAGCCTAGCCTAAATAGGCTCGGTTTCCTGTAGGTTGTCACACTGGGTGTCGGGGGATCGTGGACATGCTGTCCCATTACCTACGTTTTTCTTCCGTGGCGCAGCAGCTCCTAGTAGGCCAAGGCCTGCTCATTATCGAAGTTTCACGATCACTCTCGGTTGTACTCCTCTGGATGAGTGATCAGCCCGACGCGGAGATCTCTACCTGACAACACACAACACTCACAGCAGAGTCCATGCCCCGGTAGGATTCGAACCCACAATCCCAGCAAGCGAGCGACCTCAGACCCACGCGTGAAACCGCGCGGCCACTGGAGTTGGCCCCATTAGATACATAAACGAATAAAGTAAACATGATTGGTGCTGTATTATCATGCCGTCGGATTCCATATTCATTGACACTGTGTTTGTGATGTTTAACTCATCTTGAAACAATGTAGTTAGTACACAGAGATTGCTTCTTGCTGTAGGCTACCAATATTCGTGTCGATTTGTATTGTGCTATTGCCTTGCGTGGATTCGTAAGACAGAGCTTTCTGTAATTAAATATCACATTTGATAGCATGACGGAACATCGATTAGAGAAATAATACGCAGTAACTGTAATTAGGTTACAAACTAAGCAATACCACTCTCACGTACATTCCTGACATGGAAAGATATGATTTTTTTTGTTTGTTTTAGTCATATTCTGTTCTACGTTAAGACGTCGTACAGTCCGGTATAACTGTACTGATGTTTCAGAGTTATCTGTTGCCTCCTTCATCAGGGTAGCTGATTCACATCTCCCCACGCTTTTATCTTAATAATTTATGCAGCTGGTTATTCTGAAACGTCGGTACCCTTACACCAGTCTACACGACCAGGCGACAGCAGTGTTCATAGACACTGTCGCGAGAGTGTTGTATCTCAAAATACTTTGTGGCTGTGTTGCAACGGAATTGTGTGAAACTGAATACCGGTGTATAGCATAAAGTCACTGAATTCTTTTAGCAGCTGTTTCAGTAAACTGCACGGGCGTTAATACAGGGTTATTCGAAACGATTGTCGGGGTTTTAACAACAAGACATACCCACTGCACTTGAAATAGGAGTATTTAGTTGCACCGATCGTTCTAGAAATTCTCAAAGTTTTCTTTTGTGATGTGCGGTATGCTGTAGTTGTGCATTTCTCCGCTTGGAGCGCAGTTTACTAAGATGGCGAACGGCAGTGAGAAGGCGTTTTGTGTACTTACATTTCATTATCGTGTTGATGTTTGTAGAATCACAAACGTCGCACATACAGAGCACCTGTGAGGTATGTAACAAAAACGTGGAGTGTTGTTCTATTAAATAAAAAACACATAAACTCCTATCTCAAGAGTATTGTGTGTGACAGGTTGTTAAAACCCCAACAATCATTTCGAATAACCCTGTACATAAGGAAGTACTAGCTTTCAAGTGAAAATGGGGTGGAATGTAGGACGTGTTGAGAAGATCATTGGAGAATCGGTGGAAAATGTAGACAAGAAATAATTTTTCGCAAGATAGTCTCATGGATGAATTTGTTGCCAAAGTATTCGGCCCTCTGAACGTAATCGTTACTTGTCTAAAAGGCGCTCTTGTTCTTGCCTTATGCTAAGCGTCTTTGGGGGGAAAACGCACTTTTCTATTCTGTTTCTTGGCACCGAATGTCATTAAAACTAAAAATATTCGAGGTTTTTTTTTGACGCTTTGCTGACCGTGCATCTAAGTACATTTATCTCAGTAATTAACCAACTTGATGCAAAAAATTTTTGTTTTCTAATAAGTTTATTTCATGTATCTACATGTTTCGAGCACATGTGCTCGAAACATGTAGATACATGAAATAAACTTATTAGAAAACAAAAATTTTTTGCATCAAGTTGGTTAATTACTGAGATAAATGTACTTAGATGCACGGTCAGCAAAGCGTCAAAAAAAAACCTCGAATATTTTTAGTTTTAATGACATTCGGTGCCAAGAAACAGAATAGAAAAGTGCGTTTTCCCCCCAAAGACGCTTAGCATAAGGCAAGAACAAGAGCGCCTTTTAGACAAGTAACGATTACGTTCAGAGGGCCGAATACTTTGGCAACAAATTCATCCATGAGACTATCTTGCGAAAAATTATTTCTTGTCTACATTTTCCACCGATTCTCCAATGATCTTCTCAACACGTCCTACATTCCACCCCATTTTCACTTGAAAGCTAGTACTTCCTTATGTACAGGGTTATTCGAAATGATTGTTGGGGTTTTAACAACCTGTCACACACAATACTCTTGAGATAGGAGTTTATGTGTTTTTTATTTAATAGAACAACACTCCACGTTTTTGTTACATACCTCACAGGTGCTCTGTATGTGCGACGTTTGTGATTCTACAAACATCAACACGATAATGAAATGTAAGTACACAAAACGCCTTCTCACTGCCGTTCGCCATCTTAGTAAACTGCGCTCCAAGCGGAGAAATGCACAACTACAGCATACCGCACATCACAAAAGAAAACTTTGAGAATTTCTAGAACGATCGGTGCAACTAAATACTCCTATTTCAAGTGCAGTGGGTATGTCTTGTTGTTAAAACCCCGACAATCGTTTCGAATAACCCTGTATTAACGCCCGTGCAGTTTACTGAAACAGCTGCTAAAAGAATTCAGTGACTTTATGCTATACACCGGTATTCAGTTTCACACAATTCCGTTGCAACACAGCCACAAAGTATTTTGAGATACAACACTCTCGCGACAGTGTCTATGAACACTGCTGTCGCCTGGTCGTGTAGACTGGTGTAAGGGTACCGACGTTTCAGAATAACCAGCTGCATAAATTATTAAGATAAAAGCGTGGGGAGATGTGAATCAGCTACCCTGATGAAGGAGGCAACAGATAACTCTGAAACATCAGTACAGTTATACCGGACTGTACGACGTCTTAACGTAGAACAGAATATGACTAAAACAAACAAAAAAAATCATATCTTTCCATGTCAGGAATGTACGTGAGAGTGGTATTGCTTAGTTTGTAACCTAATTACAGTTACTGCGTATTATTTCTCTAATCGATGTTCCGTCATGCTATCAAATGTGATATTTAATTACAGAAAGCTCTGTCTTACGAATCCACGCAAGGCAATAGCACAATACAAATCGACACGAATATTGGTAGCCTACAGCAAGAAGCAATCTCTGTGTACTAACTACATTGTTTCAAGATGAGTTAAACATCACAAACACAGTGTCAATGAATATGGAATCCGACGGCATGATAATACAGCACCAATCATGTTTACTTTATTCGTTTATGTATCTAATGGGGCCAACTCCAGTGGCCGCGCGGTTTCACGCGTGGGTCTGAGGTCGCTCGCTTGCTGGGATTGTGGGTTCGAATCCTACCGGGGCATGGACTCTGCTGTGAGTGTTGTGTGTTGTCAGGTAGAGATCTCCGCGTCGGGCTGATCACTCATCCAGAGGAGTACAACCGAGAGTGATCGTGAAACTTCGATAATGAGCAGGCCTTGGCCTACTAGGAGCTGCTGCGCCACGGAAGAAAAACGTAGGTAATGGGACAGCATGTCCACGATCCCCCGACACCCAGTGTGACAACCTACAGGAAACCGAGCCTATTTAGGCTAGGCTTGAAACACCGGACATGTCCGACCCTGAGAATCGACGCAGAGTACCTTAAACACGTACCAAAACTTTGATGACATATTGTTCTATGAACTACAGGGAACTGTACAGTGCATCATACATGTTCGTGGACTCGGAGTTTGAATTTCAGAATTTATTGTGGTGAGGACAAAACGCGATTATAAAATGAAGCTGTTCTTTTATTATGGAACCTTCCAAGCTGATCAGAAATGTAACAAGCTACGAATATGGAGTGTGACGTGTCATTATGGAACCTCATTACGCCTGAGATGCGACGCTTCAAGAAATGACAAAGGGAAGGAGGGGAGTTGGGACTTCCTGCTAATGGGAACGCAGAACGCTAGAGTGTAATTACTCGATAACAAGTAACAACCATTCCGCAGAAAACCGCAATGAGATTACCCCACATGTGGAGACGAGTTATGTCACCATTGCATGGGTACCATGATTCGGTTCCCACAGTAAAAATTGTAACTAATTTACAGGCATTTCCGCGAGATATTAGATCTGGCAGTCAGAAACATAGCAATTTCCATTGTGAGAGTAAATGGAAAGAAAACAGACGGTAGAAATGGTCAATATGGCGCATGGTGTTCCAGGAATCCATGCGAAATTTTAATTTCATTAAATCGTAATATTAAAAGTTAGTTTATCAAACACGTCGAAGCAGTGTTACGGTACCAGGTCCAATCAGAGTCTTTCACAGTTCACATTGTGTACGTTCTCAGGCCCACTATCACTGCATCACAAATTCTAAACCAAACTAAGATTTAAACCGTTACACGCTCAAATACTAACCATTACTCGGAATTTTGACGTTTCGCTGACCGTGCATCTCAGTATATTTATCTCAGTATTTAACCAACTTGATGCAGAAAATTTGTTTCACAATAAGTTTTATTTCATGCCTCTACATGTTTCGAGCACATGTGCTCATCATTAGGAGGTCAAAATTGCTCGGAAGTTCGTCACACTAACAACACTGCAGTTCTATTTTGGTACATTTGTAGCGTGATATATTAAGAATTCACATTAGTCAAATACTTTATTGTACAACTAATTCATTCAGTTATATATAAAAATCGTTTAATTGTTAAAAACCAATTAAACTTATAAAAGCCGCTCCAACATGTTTCGGTTCATGCAAGAACCATCATCAGGGAGCTTCAACCAGTGCTTAGCTAAAATTACAAGTCTTGTTCAACTGTACTTGTCGGTACAGACGTTGTCAGTGTTATGGCAGCATATTGTGACCTGGTGTGCGTGTGTATGGTTCACTGTGTAAAGAAGTACTTCTTTGCACTGTGTACACGCACACCAGGTCACAATATGCTGCCATAACACTGATAACGTCTGTACTGACAACGCACATTTGAACAAGACTTGTAATTTTAGCTAAGCACTGGTCGTAGCTCCCTGATGATGGTTCCTGCGTGAACCGAAACATGTTGGAGCGGCTTTTATAAGTTAATTTGTTTTTAACAATTAAACGATTTTCATATATAATCGAGTGCGTTAGTTGGAAAATAAAGCATTTGATATTAGTGATGCACGTTGTGACGGTGATGATAATTCACATTAGTAATTATATGTGTGTGTGTGTGTGTGTGTGTGTGTGTGTGTGTGTGTGTGTGTGTGTGAAAAACGTACTGAGAATGTACGCACAATGGTGGTATTTTTTAGTTCTTAAATTTAAACAGTTCTGAAACGAGAATGTGAAATTATTTTGTCCTTCCAGCAAAAGGTAATCCCTAAGGCAATTCAGAGTTCAGCACACACTCAATAACTTCACTGAGTGCTGTAGGCATTTGGCAGCAGTAAGTTTATAGTAAAGTCTCATTTCCAAAACCGTTCTTCCATCAGTACCAAGGTAATGCACAGAGACCGGACAGACATACATACATATATACACACACACACATACGTACGTACATACTTACGTAACTATATACGTACCTACATACACATACACACACCCACGTATATGTGTATATATATATATATATATATATATATATATATATACGTGCCAATGGCGCAAGATACTAACGCAAACCAATAACAGTAGATTTATTTCATTTAGGATTATTGTAGGGAAGGTAGGCCTGTGTACGTGCCTGAAGTGTCCAGTAAAGTGACGTGTAGTGTGAAGGTAAAGGTCGCGAAAGTGTATATACGGTATCAGGGTAATGAAATACATCGAATTTGACGTGCAGGTGAGCGTGCATCGTGATAAATTCATATAATAAAACCAACTAGATGCACCAATTTCTCAAATGTATTTTTGGAATACAACTCTACACGTTTCGGACAGTTCCTCTGTCCATCATCAGGAGCCTAGCACTGTACACACAGCAATGGTGTATGACATAAACCATTGCTGGGTGTACAGTGAAAACCCCCTGATGAAAGCCAGAGGAACTGTCCGAAACATGTAGAGTTTTATTCCAAAAATAAATTTGAGAAATTTGTGCATCTAGTTTGTTTTATTATATGAATGAAATACATCGAGTAAATAACAACTTTGCGAGCCTGAAAATCCTCGTCGTTCTGTTGCTGAGGACTAAATTCTTCTGGGGCGTTATCCTGTGTCGAATGGTAAACAGCTACCGACGTTCTGAGGGACTGTGTCTCCTTCTTCAGGATAAACCGTTCATGAACAGAGCTGCTTGGTCCTGAAGACGAAACTACTAAAGCCGACCACCCCTTATCAAGCTACTGTTTGTAAAGTGAGCTACGAGCTGACTGACCGAAGACGACCGCAGCGGTCTGCAGTATGCCTGTCGAAATGCTATTCCCTTTTACTGTGGTCAAATCACTTCAGATGACAGCCCATTGACTTGTGTCCTTGAACTTGCGAACTTACCTGTCACTCACTGACATGTACCGCCCGGATTAAGAATGCGTGGAATTCTACCTTCACTTCTACATACACCTCTCCGGCGCTGTACGTAATTTAGCTCATGAAAATAAAACTTTACTTTTTCCTCTTTTCCCACGCCTACGATCCGTTGTGTCCATAGCTAGATAACTGTCGCATTTCATGCCCTGGTCGCCCCACTTCTCGTTTCGTGTTTCTACCTTCTCCTGTCTCCCCTTGCTGTCCATGACTGGAAAGAAATTGAAAGGATTAGCCTACAGTTATCCCCATTCCGTCACAAGCTCGGCAGACCGGATGCGACTGATAGCCGACAGCGTGGGCGTTCAGTCAAGCCGTTAGCTCTCTGTGGCGCCCTGAAGTCTTGCGGCGCAAACGGTACGGATAATATTCAAACATCTAGCGCCGAAGTTACGAGTGATTGGAACTATAAGTCTGCTCCCTCCATATGCCTTCATGGCGTAGGCTGGGGAAAATGTGCATTTTTACGTTGCTAACGGAATAAACGTGAGTACGAATATAAGGTGAAGAGAGAGAACCAACAAGATGTAACTAATTCGATGTTTATTATTATCAAACTTTCTATCTCAACATGTTTCGGGCATCATTATGCCCATCATCAGGAGAATAAGACCGTGTCCTACTGCATGTGGTGTTCTGCCTGGGTGTGTAGGCTGTGGTTGGCTGTGG
>Ga0123352_10019534_pt1 | contig 10806 bp, 8 predicted proteins | sample TergutLab28metaG_FD_89700 | JGI IMG/M metagenome (GOLD analysis project Ga0123352, IMG submission 89700) | Labiotermes labralis P1 segment gut microbial communities from Petit-Saut dam, French Guiana - Lab288 P1 | ecosystem: Host-associated > Arthropoda: Insects > Digestive system > Gut ... | reverse complement strand
CCCCCCTCCCCCCCCCCCCGAACAAAATTCCTGGGTACGCCACTGTTAGTATGAACATGGGCAACACCTAGAAATTCCTTTGATTATTATCTTGCAGTAGGATAATGTGGTACTTGTTATATTATAATCTGTAATTAACTGTAATAAAACAAACACCTGTAGCCTGCAACTTGTGAAGAATACAGTATCTGTTTATGGATAATATGCAGAATGGCACAAGTAACTTGACACAAAAGGCAATATGTTAACTGGACTTTACTGATACAAAACTTACATTTATTGACTATGGGTAATGTTCAAAATATCTTCCTCCTATATTTACACGTTGTCTATGTTTTTCAGAACATGTGCATACATCTCACAAAGCTGCCTATGTTAATGTCATTAAAAGCGTCTGTGATTACACGCATAAGTTCTTCAAGCGCTGTTGGCTTTCTGCCATGCACTAAATACTTCACAACACCCAGAACAATCAAGACAGGAAATTACCTATAATGTAACACCGAGGGGCATTCGTGTAACCATTGTTGAAGTGGACAAGCAACAAATATTACATATTCTGAGTATGTGTATGTATCCAGCATGAAATGCCCATGCACCATACTGTCACCTGTGGCCTGTCTGGATCCGTTGTATTTTTACATATTATGTCATAAACGGCACAATTTGCACCAAAAATAAATACTCAACATAAAATGTAGCCTATATTTTTTTCTCTATAAATATCGTCGGAAACATTTCTGATTCTAAGAAATGAACGCCATATCATCAAAAATGTATATTGGTATTCATGTAAAGCACCCGTTATTCTTGTCAGATTTTAATGAACCTTGAATTTTCTCTACAGATTTTCGAAAAATGCTCAAATATAGAATTTCATGAAAAATCCGTCCAGCGGAAGCCGAGTTGTTCCAAGCGGGCCGGAAGGACGGACGGAAATGACGAAGTTAATGGTCGCTTCTCGCAATTTTGCGAAAGTTCCTAAAAATCCATCGGAGTCAGACAGGGCCGGCCCGAGACATGTTGGGCAGGCTACTAATTTTGCGCCCATTCAAACCGATTTAATTAAATCTTACTGCCTAGGAGAGGGCTGGCGAACACTTCTGGGGTCGCGTGCCCAAACTACAGATAATTTTCGCAGAAGTTCTTTCGCCTGTGGAAAATTTAGTTTAGTAGCACCACATTTCCGATTATTCTAGCCATGTCTTAGCGCCACTCATAGGGTGGTGTCCCAGACAACAGGCCGGCTAGCCCGCCTCGTACACCAGCAGTGGACTCACATCATATGATCCGTGAAATTTCAACACGCGCCCGCCTACCCCCCCCCCCCACACACACTAACTCTCTCTCTCTCTCTTATTGTAAACAGTATTCAAGCACTGACGTGCAGCAAGTTCGTAATGGGATGGAGCACCGGTACGATCACCAAGACTGTCAAAACGTGTATGGGAACACCCCACATATCCAGTAATCGTTTGTTCTCACAGCAGCTCTCTCTCCTGTCTCTGCTTCTCGTACCGAATCAGGCAGCAACCGTTTTTTCCTCACAGCATCTCTCCTTCCTCTCTCTGCTCATTATACTGCACCCAGGAATTTTGTTCCGGGGGAGGGGGAGGGGGGTTTCAATAAATTCAGCTGAGGACAGAGAGAAAGGGGATCTGGGGGCGGTAGCCCCCTAGTCAGGGGTTCTGGAGGCAGCTGTAATTTGGTACAAGAAATTTCATTTCATATAGTAAAATTTTCTTAACTTTTGGTACTTTAAGACTACTTATGATGACAACCAATTTATTTGTCATTGCTAATGTAAAACAAATGCGAACCGGCGGTAGTTTTAGAATTTTACTGCCTTTTTTCCCGAACATCTTGGGGCGTTGGCGTCCTAAATTCAGCAATGTTTAACATTTTTCACAATCGGGTTTAGTTTGGCACGATTTTGGAGGGCCTTCGGAATTTGGGGGGGTTTGAACCCCCCTCGGTACGCCACTGACTGCACCCTTCACTGAGCCAAACAATGGCTTGCACCAAAGCAAGTGACGAAAATCTGTGGCCTGCCACGGAGTCAGACTACAAGGCCTGCTCTAGCAAAGCGGCCCTTTTCAGGTCCTCCAAGCCAAGCCAAGCCAAGCCAAGCCAAGCCAAGCCAAGCCAAGGTGTTAACTGGGGCGGAGTGTTGCGCCAAGCGCAAGTCGATGTCCCCGTGTCTGTTAGCCATTCCTGCGTTTGACCGCATCGTTGGGCTCTGTAACAGACACGTAAGCTCTAATAAGGGAATATGCTTACGCTAACGATTTTGAAGGGCCTTGACTGATCATGCCAAAGATTAGGGCCTAGGGTGCCCGGGACTAAATATGGGAGGGATAAACTTTGGTTGGTTGGCTGTCTGGGTTCTGAGCCCAAGCTGGCTCAGTCACAGACTGGAGGTATGCGACGTTTGTCACGCTTTACGTGAAGCCGCCGCGTCTGAAGGAGCGAAGTGGGGGCCGTGCCCCGACTTCATATCGTATACCCTGGTATTTGCCTTACAACTGAGGAAAAATCACGGAAAATCCTCAGTCAGGATAGCCAAAGGGTGCTCGGCTGATCAGCGCTGAACGCGATTAATTTGGTCGACTTGGCCATCGCGGGCTATGGCCTCGACTGGCCTGCTGGCCCCTGCCGCCCTTGGCTTTCGCGTCAGGTGACGGGGCCAACCCTCGGTCAGCGTAAGTATCTGCCGAGTTGCCGTAGTAGGGGGTTCCCCACTCAGCTAACTTTGAGTCGAAGCTCTCAATCAGGGCTATGATGTGGTCAGCAAACAGCGGAACGCCCAGATCCTCGTGTATCTGCCTGTTACTTATGTACCAAGGGGCAACAGTAGCGAGGCAAAGACACTTGGATTGTAACACCTGTAACCTCCGGACATGGGTGCGGGCAGCGGACCTCCACGCGGGGCACGCATAGTCCATCATGGGGCGGATGAGCTGCTTATATAGCAGGACTCCGTTCCTGACGTAGAGATCACTCTTCCTATTCAGGAGGGGACTCAGCATACCCATACTTTTATGAGTACTCTTCCTGACCTGATCGATGTGAGGCGACCAGGTGAGTCGTGTATCTAGGGTCACCCCCAGATAACGAGTTGTGTCGACCAACTGGATTGGTTCCCCTAAAAGTGTTACTGGTCGGGGCTGGATGAAGCGCCGTCAAGCACACGCGAAGATTATCGCGGTGCTCTTAGAGGCATTAATGGCAATTCTCCATTCACTCAACCACCGTTGAAGATCGTCGAGATATGACTCCAGGAAGCTGACGAGCGGCGTCGGCTTGAGGGACGTGGCTATGATGGCCGTGTCGTCCGCCTAGAGAGCCAACTCGACGTGGTGCGAGGGTGAGGGCATGCCGTTGACAGACTGAAGAGGGCAGGGGAGATCAATCCACTCCGAGCCACCCCAGCCCGTATGCTTTGACGTGATGACGTGGCCGTCTGGAAGGAAGCTTCGAACGTCCGACCCCCGAGGTAGGATGAGATTGTGTGAACTATGTATGAGGGGAAGTTTAGGAACTTTAGGTTGTAGAGAAGGCCATCGATCCAGACGGTATCGAAGGCTTTGGCCATGTCGAGGAAAACTGCGCCGGTTAGCTTCTTTTCGCTGAGATTCCTGTTTATTATTTCAACGAGGCGGGCCAGCTGCAAGGACGTGCCATGCCTGGGTCTAAACCCAAACCGCTCGTCTCGCATCAGACCGCGTTCGCTTACTACATGTAAGATCCTAGCTAATAGGATCTTTTCAAATAGTTTACAAATCGTGTCCAAGAGACTAATGGGCCGACAGGAGGAGGGCAGTATCGGATCCTTCCCCGGTTAAGGATAGAGATCACTCGAGCGTGCTTCCACGCCTGGGGAAAGTGATGGGTGCGGAGATGCTTATCACCTACATAAGTAATTCAGTACATGTGCCAATACCAGTGCACTTTTCCTGTGTTCAGTCCATTTGAACCACATATTCCTGTTATGGTTTAATACATTTAATAAAAACTGTATACTTTTTCACTATTTTTATCATCATCATTATTACGAATGGTTGCCTCAGATCTTTGTTGTTGTCCACATCATTATTTTTATCTTAGAAGATAATGAGTGTCAATAGCATCCACCTTTCCCTCCTGTATCTGTTCTGTGCCAATTACATGTATGGAGTAAAACCATAGTGTGTCTCATTTGTGAGTTTCTCCAAGCAACTCAAAGAGAAGTTCTCAACAGTATTATCTTCCCACACATACTGTTTCACTTTTGTCAGGTAAGCTCAGCAGGGTTTAGACCATACATGTAGGATGTGAACAAAGCATAATTTGTCCAATTTGTCCATTCTTTACTCTACTATTTTGGCTTACCATGATTCACTAAGTTGTATAATCTCCCTTCTCATACAGCTCCAACACAACACCCTTTCCTCTGCAGTTGTGTGACCATGTACACACTTCTGTCAGTTAGAAAGATGGTGGTATGCCTTCCCTTCAGTGGTAGGGAGTATGGTAACAACAATAACAGAAGCAACAGAGCATTAGACAAGACCCAAACTGTCTCAAAATCGGTTGATCTTACTTTTACATGGTAATCCCTATTGGCAGTTTATGTTCTTTGAACTAGCCAAGCTCCTTTGAGGAAAGTCTCTTGTAATCAAACGTACATCTACTAAAACAAATATGTTTTTCACACTTCCCTTTGTCATCATTTCTGTGAGCAATTGTGCAAAGTTAAACTGACGTCTAACCAAGATTCACCAAGGTAAAATTAGCATCAGGTGTCTCAGTCACCAGTTCACTATGTCAGTGCACTTCAGATAAAACAATCTGTTTCTCTGTGACCTCTGCCACACACAGCCCATTCTTCTTAGAGCACTGACGCACAGAAGAGGCATTCCATTGCCATCTGATTCTCTCTTTCAGTAAGAGGAGGAATTTCTTTACTGTGGGCACAACTTCAACACACAAAATTCTTTAATGGTATTTCAAATCACTTTGTTTCTGCAGCCACCCAGTTAGATCTTGCCTGAAATTCTGATTCTGTCCCAAACTCGTTCACTTCCTTAAACCCGCATTATCCTTCGTGTATGTAAAAATTAGAACACATCACGGTCCTTTCCATGCTGCGAATTAACTATTTTCCTCAGCGCTCGTGTTATTGTTACAAGTACACACTACTGGTCACCATAGGCTTCCTACTGAACTGCTTTACAGAACATATTCACCACATTCTGATGATTCCAGTTCCTGTCGTCACAAACCCTCCTGTTACAGCTTAAGTAATCTGACAATGACAGTAATACTACCATCAAATCCATTTCACTTACTGACTGAACTCTACAGACAGACCAACTCATCTGAGGTTTGACCACTCTAGTGGCTAGTAATGAAACTTCTGTAACCTGATATTTAATAACTGGCTCTGTACTGCTTAGTTTTTCTGTATTCAGTCAGTTGTACAAGTCTCGCACACAAGTTATATTCTCGCTTAGTGTGTCTATTGGACAAAATAAGTTTATCATTAAAGACACTGTGTGAAATGTTTGTATTTACCAAATGTATCGATGACTAAATTGGGTGTTTTCCATCCCGTTGTGTTAATGTATTATTAGTTTGTAAAACATTTTTATTATACCGTCGTTACACAACGTGGTTCAGTTGTCTGTATTATTGCACTATCTACTAAGCTTAGTAGATACGGCAATAATACAGACAACTGCACCACATTGTTGTGTAACGACGGTATAATAAAAAAGTTTTACAAACTAGTATTTATGACAGCATTATCAACAACGATGATCAAGTTCAGATTGTTTAAAATGAATATGGACAACAATTCAGGGACACTTCTCAAGCTGTTACAACTCTGGATCCTGTAACAGTTTTTCCTCTGATATCTGCAAATGCCAGAAACATATTGTGTCTGAAGCAGTCTATGCTTTCTTTATAAATACGCACAGAAAATTGGACTTACTCAAAACAACCTCAGATATAATAAAACCAATCCAATAACCAATGTAGGATTTACATAGAGGATTAAGTATGTCTCCAGCATGTCATCAAGAGATTATACGAAGAAGGTAAAAAAGAATGAACATTTACATAATAATGGGTCAACCATGAAAATATGCAACAAATGAACACACAATTCATATAATGAATGCCATGCAGAAGAATGTGTTAGAAATCTAAGAATTTAACTAATAATGTGTATGTCTGAATGTGCAGTGATGCAACAGATGGAAGTCACAGTTTAATTTTCAGTGTTCAAATTCATACTTGCACAACGAAATTATTTCACATACTTGCACAACGAAATTATTTCAAACAGTCAACCATTTTCTCCTGCCTATTAAGGACCACCCAATAAATGCTGAGAACAGAGCTACATCGTCTTATGTTTACTGGACCGTGCATCATCTTGATAGTTGAATAAAAAGAGAACAACTTGACGTCACTTGCTTTATTATTTCATTATTTAATGCTCAACATGGTTCGAATGTTAGTACATCCATCCTCGGGAGCTTGCTACTTATTTGTTGAATTATTTCATGGGTTGTATTGCTCTGATTCGATGTGTGTTGGTGTTATGGTGTGGTTCGGCTGGGGTGGTGTGGTATCCTTATGCAGGCTGAAGCACCACCCCAGCCGAACCACACCATAACACCAACACACATCGAACTAGAGCAATACAACCCATGAAATAACTCAAGAAATAAGTAGCAAGCTCCCGAGGATGGATGTACTAACATTCGAAACATGTTGAGCATTAAATAATGAAATAATAAAGCAAGTGACATCAAGTTGGTCTACCTTTATTCAACTAGAGCTACATCAGTATGCACACATCTGGTTTAATGCAAATAAATAGAGAAAAAAGAGTTTAAATTAAAAATTTATGACTGTGCAGTTGAAGTTTTACTACACAATACACAAAAGGAACTGAAAATATTTTTATATGTCATATGACCATATGAAACACAAATCAGATGCAAATGCAGCGTGTATCGAAGCTTGAGTGAGTCAGAAAGGTTTTTTGTTTCAAGAAAGGTTATGGTTGTTTTGGTAGTGGATGTTGTTGTGGTGATGAATAACACAGAGTTACATGAGGGGGTATGCTAGTTCGAACCCCAGGAGGCAAGGTGGCTTACCACAGGGCGGTGGCCATGACTGTGGCGCTGTTGAGTGCGCTGGTGCTGAGAACGGTTCATTGCAGTGCCAGAAGGAAGCACATTGGTGGTCCTCACCTCCAGTCGAGTGTGTTCCCCCGTTGGAGCCAGCACCACCAGACTAGGAGTAGCTGCCAGAATCTCTCGTAATTCTCGTAGGAATGCTCCAAAGAAAGGGACCACATGACATTCAGGCATGGCCAGTGCCCGACCCAGCGCCCGTTCATACTCAGCAGAGAGCAGTGCTGCTGAAAGGAAGTCCAGCACTGGCAATACTTCCTTCTCTGTGATTGACAGCCAGAATGGTTTCAGCTTGTTTGACCTGTCACGAGAACATGCAGTCTTCTAGCATAACAGTCATGAGTAGTAAGACACAGTATATATTCCAACCGCATTGCCAGTATTCAGATTTGTATACAATGCTAATCAAATTCGGATTGTATACTAAGAGTCCTGATGGTAATTTAATAGAAGTTCTTAACATTGAACCAATCTCAAACCCTTCATATATGCACATATGAGAAACATAGTTACATCTGAAAATAGCCAACATACTCATAAAAGAAAGTCAAGTTCTTCCAGCAGCAAAAGTGCGCCGTTAAACAGAGTGTCAAGCCACTAGGCTGACTAAGGATGAAATGAGCGGGATGTACCAAACACATGCTTCAAACCAATCAAAACTCTATCATAAACCTGTGGGACAGATTAAGAGAAAAATGCTCTAATTTATTGTCTGAAAGTTATAAGCTAGGCCAGCTGACATCTGAAACACAAAATTTCAGTTACAACCACAAACAGAAAAATAAAAATAGATTTTTCTCAGCTAATCTGCCATATGCCCCACTTTCTTGGCACTCGTCCACTTCTTTGATGGTATTTCTAACTGTGGAAGTAAAATTACATAAGAAAAGCAATTTGCTAATTACTGTTCTAATATGCTTCATTACCCAGCAGAAATTATTCTTAGGAAAGTGACAACTCAGCAACAATAAACGGTAAATCGTTCTTAAGTATACCAATATTCAGTACAAACATGATACCACGCAATTCATAATACAATCACGTAACACAGCGGTGTCAGTATCATCTGCTGACACTCAGGTTGATTGATGAAGAATGGTGATGCGTTCGGTTTGTGGCTCAGAGGCAAGTAGTTTCCGCCGGCCTACAACATTCCATGTCGGCTGGAGGCCGAAAGAAACCCCTGCCCCTGAGCCGTGGCCTGTGTTGCTGTCGGTTTTAGGTCTTCCAGTTAACCATCCCCTGAATGACATCAGTTTCCTCAGTGAACATTAAGATGGTGGCCATCTGAACTGTAAAATGATCAACTACAGTCATAATCATAATCATAACCTAATTTTAAAAAAGTGTATCATTTTACTGAAGCAGCTCAAAAATGACCAAAAATGTTGTAATTATATTAGTAAATACAGCAATAGAGAACAGAGTCTACACACAACTTTGATTAATCATCATTTCAAACAATTATCAGCAACATGTTTCAGCTTTTAAACAGCCATCTTATTAATATTATAATTATTATTACAATTATTTACCAGCATGCTAATTGCAGATTGTTTGCTTTCCACCCATTACTTTTTATGCCACAACAACAACAACAACAACAACATCAACAACATCAACAACAACAACAACAATAATAATAATAATAATAATGCAGATGTTTAATTGCATTCATAAAAATTGCATGAACAGACAATATGTACAAAACTCACAGCATGAGACATAAGTTATATTTCAAAATAATATTTACTTGGAACACTTTGAGGGTGGAAATTTAATGTGGCCATATTGCTGTAAGGCCCTTACAATACATGTTTAATCACACAAATCACACAACACTAAGCAATATGAAGCACCACCTATGAGCAGTCGATGCACACAACAAATTATATTTTACACTTTGACAAACAGCGTATATGTTCTTAACAATTTACGATTTTTTAAGTCTCTTCTCGTTCATTTGTTTATGTCAAGTTAGTTTGCATGAAGGTACAAGGAAAGGGGTTGCTTTTAAATTTACCAACTTACAGTACAGTAGCAAGTGACAAACAAATAGCACATGATGTAGGGAAATATCACATCATACAGTCTGTTACTCACTTGAGTCCAGCAACAATCTCCATAGCACCATTAAAGTTTCCAATGTTCCAACATGATAGTGCCACTCGAAGAATACAGGATAGCACAGCCTTGCGATCCTCATGTGTCGGCTGTGTGATGATGAGGTGTGTAACCCACGAACTCACCTGAACAGAGAGATTATATAGCTTTACATCTGTTTGGAATTCCTGTGATTTCTGTCATTTTCAGCCACAAGCTGCATTCTTTCCTAATGTACCATTTATGGTTTTGGAACAGCCAACTGGAATTAATTAATTTTGATTCCAGTTATAAATGCAAGGTAGAAAGCTGTTCCTTTGACCAATCACGGTGGAATTAAGACATGAAAAGAGTCGCCAGGTAAAGTAAGAAAACACGCCAATTCAGGCCCGATCTGTTTTACATCTGTCTACTCTAAGCACTGGGTGAGTCCATCTGTGGTCTTATGGTACAGTAAAAAAGGTAAGGTGATCCCATTACAGATCTGGTGTGGCCCAGAGAGTGGGTAGAGGTATAGCTCTACTCTTACATGACCGCGGCACTAGAAGGGAGTGAGTGGTCAGCAGCATGCCCCGGCCGCACTTTACCCCAGGAAAGACCCGGTACCCATTGTACAGGAGGCTGGGTGGGCCCCAAGGCCTGTCTGGACGGGCGGAAAATCTCGTCCCCACTGGGATTCGATCCCGGACCGTCCAGCCCGTAGTCAGTCGCTATACCGACTGAGCTACCCGGCCCACATTATGGTACAGTACCAAAACATTTTCAGGATATTAACCAGTTTACTGACCCATTTACAACCATTTCTTGTGGTCTTTACACTTAGATTTATAGAAATTATGTCAACTCGTTTGGTTTGTTATTCGTATGTTGGAGCAAAAACTACAAGAATATTTCTACATTGTCTCTTTCAGAATCTACACAGTGTTCAGCAAAGCAAATTAATTTTATTATATTGACTACAGTATGCTGTATACCCTTCAGTGTGTTTAAATGTTAGGTCTTATGGGATGTGTGACACCTTGCAGTTTAGGGCAGATGACTAATTTTCATACTCACCACTGACAGATCCGCAAATGAACAAATCTTTGGATACTAATTCATACTTTCTTTTTAAATAGTTACAAAAATATTTAATGTAATATAAATATCACAAATTTTTGTATAACACATTTGTTCGTCTGATGGCTTAGTTTTCTTCATGTTAAATTCCACATGTAGCAAGTGCATGGTAATAACAATAATAGTTTTAATGAAATATATATATATAGAGCACTCTGCAAACACCAAATTCCTTGGTTTACAAACTGACAACCAGCCACCTCAACTGGAAGAATCATGTTTACCAAATGATCCCTAAGTTATGTACTTTGGGCAGAGTTTCATATCAGCAACACTGACACAAGTAAAAGGTAAAAAAAAGAGAAGTTTACCCCAGAACTCCCATGAAGGCACGGGGGGGGGGGGGGGGGAAAAAATTTATCATCTCTAAAACGAAAAAAGAGGGGGTTTT
>Ga0123352_10019532_pt1 | contig 10807 bp, 7 predicted proteins | sample TergutLab28metaG_FD_89700 | JGI IMG/M metagenome (GOLD analysis project Ga0123352, IMG submission 89700) | Labiotermes labralis P1 segment gut microbial communities from Petit-Saut dam, French Guiana - Lab288 P1 | ecosystem: Host-associated > Arthropoda: Insects > Digestive system > Gut ... | reverse complement strand
TTAGCTTCTCAAGAAGGACTCTGCTCCATAGGGGTTCAATAAAATGCGGGTAATTTATTGACTAACTGAAAAGCAGTTAGATATTCAAGAAGGACTCTACTCCATAGGTGTTTAATAAAATGAGGGTAATTTCTTGACTAACTGAAAACTAGTTAGCTTCTCAAGAAGGACTCTGCTCCATAGAGAAAGTAAGTAAATAGGTATTTATTGATGTGCAATAGTTTGTTCTTAAAACAGCCACAAATACTCACGCACTCAAGTAACATGTAATTAAAATGGCCTTTCTATAAATAAGAGGTAAATTGACAGAGGTTGTGCAATCCAAGAAGACGTGCGTACAGAAATTCTCATTAAATCCTTTGCCAAACTGTATATTTAAAAACTCTAATTAAAATATATCACGCACTGCATCCTCATATATTACAAAAAGCCAAGTAATCAGGCGAGCCAAAAGCGAAAAGTTTCGATTACCTTGAACTGGTTACAAACTGGTTACAAACAATATTCTCTCTAAAACTCCAACTTCTCTTTTAAGTCCTTTATTTGTCCCAAATAATGCACGCAAATTATTTTAATCGTCAAACTGTTAAAACTTTTAAGACTACAATAGTTGCTCCAACATGTTTCGGTTTAAATAAACCGTCGTCAGGGAGCTCTCAGCCCGTTCTTTGCCAAAGTTACAATATTGATTGCGATATACAAGTCGTTACTGAAGTATTATAGCCGCATATTTCGTTCAGTCTGCAGACTGAACGAAATATACAGTCATTATACTGAATACTCCAACAATGACTTATACCGTATATTCTCAAATCTAATCCGCACCCATTTTACAGTTCCAGAGGGCTAAGAAATCAGATGCGGATTAAATCGTGTGCGGATTAGATTCGCGGTCGTGAGATGGATTTTGGAAAAATGATAGAGCCGCTGTACGTGCCGTAAGAACAATACAATACAATAATTTCATATTTTATTTATTATTTATATCATATATTATATAATATTTATTATTCATCAGACTCGCCGTCATCACTCATAACTGAATCGTTATCCGTCACCCGGTCACTCTCATCAGCTGTGGTGCGTTTGTACCGCCGGCAGTTAAATGGCCACTTCACACACGGTGCGTTAGTCGGATAACGGTTAAAACATTGGTAACATACAATATTATTCAATAATTCTACCTTGTAGGCAAGAGGCGGTTGAAGGAAACGTGCGGATTAGAACCGCGAACTAACTTTTTTTTCATTTAAGAAATTGGCAAAAGCTAGTGCGGATTAGAATAGGGTGCGGATTGGATTCGAGAATGTACGGTATATTGCAATCAATATTGTAACTCTGGCAAAGCGCAGACTGTAGCTCCCTGATGATGGTTTATGTAAACCGAAACATGTTGGAGTAAATATTATAGTTTGAAATGTTTTAATAGTTTAAAAATTAAAATAATTTGTGTGCATTAGTTGGAACAAATAAGGGACTTGACATTATTAATGCACGGAACATCCATTAAGATTATCTTGTAAGCTTTACTGATATCAAAGCTACGAACGCCACCTTCTAGGTATCTAGAATTCGGCAGCGTGCCGTAATATGTGTTGTGACTTCCCTGCAAAAGCATTCCCAATACAACTCATTAGTCTCTAATTGCTTCTTTTCCATGTGGATGTACTTTAGAATCACACCAATGACGTGTCATATCAATCAGGAACGGAACATTCTAAATCTCGTTATTACGTGACGCTATTTCAAGTATGAGATAACTGAACTTCCTTCAACATCGTAAGCAAATATTGCGACTGGTAAAGTTTTCGGTTTGCCAAGTAAATCTTGCAGGTACAAGAAAAAACGGAATCGTTAGGACTATCTTATTTTTTTTTTTAATTCTTATCCCGTAAGTATTGAAATAAATACAGATGCCGCCAATTACATTCACGGGAAACCCTAAATATCTGCTACATAATCCTAAACGCTCTTCAGCTACGTTATATAAAACTTGTCTTCTTGTCTTGTGATTTTTCCTTGCGCACATTTCCTCACTTGTTCCTTGACACCAACCTCACATATATGTGCTGCATTTGGAAACACTGTGGGGTAAATATAGAATTTATAAAGAAATTATTTAATTTCTTTGTCAAAAATCTACGAGAGCAAACATTCAGTTTATAACCATTACTTTACTCTTAAAACAGAGGAACTAAAAATCGATACAATGTAATCTTGCTAATGGGATATCATCAAAGAAACATTTCATTACTTCTAAGCAGAGAATAGCAAATGGACGTGTTTATTATGTACGTGCTTCTTTCATTATCAGTTTAATTATCTCATGGAACATCTGCTGGAAAAGTGTCGACTAATATGTCCATATCCATATGCATGAAAGGTCTACTGCCTGCCATCTTTCGGGGAGCTGATGTTTCGCTGGTGGCAGAGTAGTCAGGCGCGGATCGATACCGCTTTGGCAGAGAGGAAAGCTGTTGTCTCCGCTCAGTTTCGCCGCGACTTTCTGTCCCTGCACCACATCTCATACTTCATTCAAAGAAGACCGAAAACTTTAACAAAAAGAAAGTGCAGGTCCTATAAGCAGCGGTACTGGCTTTGTTGCAAAATTTGACTTCTGAAAGATTCTTCTTCTAAAACATGGTAAGTATAATTAATTACAATATATACAAAAATAGTCAAAATGTTGAATTACATGGATATTTTAATTGTTACTGGATAATATTATGACAATTCTATCAGGTATTTGCCACAAAATCAAATCCCTTGCCTATCAACTCCACAGGAAATTTCCTGCTTGAGAATCTGATATTGGATCAGCCAGTCAAAAAAATTCCCCGCGTGTTGCAAAACAGATTTGTATTTCCGCGTTCACAGCAGCCGTCAACCGACTGCTAACTTAAACTAGTTGAAACTAGTCAGCTCCCTCATGTCATATATCTGTCGGATTAACTCTAACACCCTGAACCCCAGTGGTAACTGTTCATAATTAATCATTTGATATGACGTGAATAAATTTGGCACTTTGCCTCAAAGTGTACTTATATGTTGCGTGTGATTCACACAATGAATACCACTTATTATCTTGGACATCATTAATACCCTTATAATAATAATAATAATAATAATATTGGACAATTTTATTCTCTATGACGTACTCACTTATTTTATGTTTTGTTGACCTTGCATCTTGGTATGATCCTTGTAAATAACCAACCTGACGCATATGTTCCTGCATACCAGACGGTCATCTACACAGAGTGACAAAGACCAGGTGTTGCATTGATACAATAATTCTCCTGATGATGGGCACATGGCTGCCCGAAACATGTAGAGAATAGAAATAAACGTACATGGAAAAAAATTATGCGTCAAGTTGGTTCTTTACTAGGATCGTACGCACTTATGTTCTAAATATATCTCATTCCCCGTCTTGTAAAACGGACTTTTCCCTTCAAACTTTCCGCAGAAACCACCTTGCGTTTAAGCACCTGCATTTACTGTTACGTAAGCATGCTATTATATCAGCCAACAGTACTTTGCTAATTATAGAGCACGTCTTATCATTCTTAGTGTCTTATGAGGCGGGAAATATGGTAAATTAAGTGCGTAAATTTACTGGGCGGGAATGTAAATATTATAAACAGGAAGACACAAATTATATTGGACTCCAATAAAGGGTATATTTCGAAAACCAGAGCAGATGTAAATGAATTTAGCCCTAAATTCCTCTCTCTTACCACAACGCAAAAAAGTAATATTTTTTTTTAAATGTGGCAAAATTGTAAATGACAATTCAAATTGGAACTTAATTTGCAAAATTAAAAGGAATATGTATTTTTGGGATATTTTTAACAGTTCAAAACAGAAATGATTGAATACCACAAAGCAAAAAAGTAATAACATAACGGTAGATATTCAATTTTTAAAAAATGTGGCAAAATTGTAAATGACAATTCAAATTGGAACTTAATTTGCAAAATTAAAAGGAATATGTATTTTTGGGATATTTTTAACAGTTCAAAACAGAAATGATTGAATACCACAACGCAAAAAAAGTAATAACATAACGGTAGATATTCAATTTTTTAAAAATGTGGCAAAATTGTAAATGACAATTCAAATTGGAACTTCATTTGCAAAATTAAAAGGAATATGTATTTTTGGGATACTTCCAACAGTTCAAAGCAGAAATGATTGAATTCCTCTTTGCTGCCTAAAACCGTCAATATTAAAATACGCTAATCTATCATTCCAAATGCTGTGTACTGCAGGCTTGCCTATGAAGAGCAGTGTTCCATCGTAACAAAAGAGACAGTAAGAGACAGAGAGAGAGAGAGACATACATTGTGCTTGCAAATGTGTTATTGTTATAAGAGTTAGTTACGGAGCGAGGAGAAAGAGGATAAAACAGCATAATGAAGAGTCAAGCAATTTGTACGTGTCACCAAATATCATAATGGTGACCACACCAAGAAGAAGATACTGGAGCTTAAGATGTGGAGGAAATTAGAAATGCATATAAAATGTTAACATAAATCTCGAAATTGAAGAATAATAAAGAAATGCTCATTAAAACGTCAGGTAGTGAGTAAAATCACATCCTCCATTCCGTGCCATGTAATTCAATTATTACAATTCAAACCAACAAATCATACAATTTTTATTAAAATTACAATAATATTACAACACACGAAACTGCTACATATTGCGGGCCCACAATTGTATAAAACATTTTTACACAACTGTGCGTTCAATGGTGGACTCCTGTAAATACAGTAATGAATAACAGAATTTCACGTATGCGCCCAATTTCTTAACCAAATGACCAAATATCAGTTTTCCAAGCAGATATATGCTAGACCGACAGTTACTAAATGTGTGTGTCTTTATGTGTGATTTATTACAGTACGGGTTTGTGAACTACGCTCTGGAACTGCTTGTGGTGAAGACGTTTGGAGAAGAAACCTGGGAGAAAATCAAGTAAGTTCTGCTATCTGATGAATAAAAAATTATACACAGGCTAGATACAGCGAACGGATTCGCTCAGGTATTTTTTTTTCAACGTCACAACTTCCGTTCGGTGTTTATATGTTCCCTAACTGCATTATTACCGATCCCAGTGGCCGCACGGATTAAGGCGTGGGTCTGTGGACGATCGCTTTCTGGGATTGTGGGTTACAATCCCACCGGGAACATGGATGTATGTCTGTTGTGAATATTGTGTGTTGTCAGGTAGAGGTCTCTGCGTCGGGCTGATCACTCGTCCAGAGGAGTCCTACCAAGTGTGGTGCGTCTGAGTGTGATCATGAAATTTCGACAATGAGGCCTTGACCCACTGGGATTGTTGCGCCATTGTAAAAAAGCTGCATTCTTGCTAAAAGAAACTATGTATTGTGAGGAAATGTGCTTATGGGGTGTTATATGTAAAGAATTTGAGGTTAGTAGGCGATTAGATAAAATTACATAAAGAAGAAATTGAAAGTTTTATTTTAGCCTTATTCAAAAAGTCTAATCAGATCACAAGTTTGAGCTGTGTGATGTGCGTAGCACAAATATGTGTAACAAATTCACACATATCTTTTTCGTGGGAACAGAATGGTATAAAACCTAGCGGGATATAAAAATGTTCCCAGGGTAGGGTCTAGCTGCCGACTTTTCGAATACATGACGCAAAATCTCTGGATTTCAAAAGCTGGAGAAAGTATCGATTGTAAGAAGGATAATCAGATTCTCATAAACTAATAGGAGCTTATGAAGTTACTACATTTGTAAGTTTATATCTTTTAACGTAGCAACAATTATATGTTTACAACATGTAACCTCGTTACATTTGTATGTTTACACCTTGTAACGTTGCTACATTTCATGTTTACAGCTTGTAACGTTGCTACATTTTCATGTTTACAGCTTGTAACGTACCTACATTTGTATGTTTACAGCTTGTAACGTACCTACATTTGTAAGTTTACAGCTTTAACGTCGTTACAATTGTATGCTTACAACTTATGACGTCGTTACATTTGTACGTTTACAACTTTTAATGTCGTTACATTTCTATGTTTACAGCTTGTAACGTCGTTACATTTGTATGTTTACAACTTGTAACGTTGTTACATTTGTATGTTTACAACTTGTAATGTAGTTATATTTGTGTGTTTACAGCTTGTAACGTTGCTACATTTGTGTGTTTACAGCTTGTAACGTTGCTATATTTGCATGTTTACAACTTGTAACGTCGCTACATTTGTATGTTTACAGCTTGTATCGTTGTTACATTTCTATGTTTACAGCTTGTAACGTTGCTACATTTGCATGTTTGCAGCTTGTAACGTTGTTACGTTTGTATGTTTACAACTTGTAACGTCGCTACATTTGTATGTTTACAGCTTGTATCGTTGTTACATTTCTATATTTACAGCTTGTAACGTTGCTACATTTGCATGTTTGCAGCTTGTAACGTTGTTACGTTTGTATGTTTACAACTTTAACGTCGCTACATTTTTATGTTTACAGCTTGTAACGTTATTACGTTTGTATGTTTACAACTTGTAACGTCGCTACATTTGTACGTTTACAGCTTGTAACATTGTTACGTTTGTATGTTTCCAACTTGTAATGTCGCTACATGTGTATGTTTACAGCTCGTAACGTCGTTACATTTGTATATTTACAACTCGTAACGTCGTTACATTTGTATGTTTACAACTTGTAATGTCGTTACATTTGTATGTTCACAGCTTGTAACTTTGTTACATTTGTATGTTTACAGCTTGTAACGTCGCTACATTTGTATGTTTGCAGCTTGTATCGTTGTTACATTTCTATGTTTACAGCTTGTGACGTTGTTACATTTGTATGTTTACAGCTTGTAACATTGTTACGTCTCTATGTTTACAACTTGTAACGTCGCTACATTTTTATGTTTACAGCTTGTAACGTTGTTACGTTTGTATGTTTACAACTTGTAACGTCGCTACATTTGTATGTTTACAGCTTGTAACTTACCTATATTTGTATGTTTACATCTTGTAACATACCTACATTCTTATGTTTACAGCTTGTAACGCACCTACATTTGTATGTTTACAGCTTGTAACGTACCTACATTTTACGTTTACATCTTGTAACATACCTACATTCTTATGTTTACAGCTTGTAACGTACCTACATTTGTTTGTTTACATCTTGTAACGTACCTACATCCTTATGTTTACAGCTTGTAACGTACCTACATTTGTATGTTTACAGCTTGTATTGTACCTACATTTGTATGTTTATATCTTGTAACATACCTATACTCTTATGTTTACAGCTTGTAACGTACCTAAATTTGTACGTTTACAGCTTGTAATGTACCAACATTTGTATGTTTACAGCTTGTAACGTACCTACATTTGTATGTTTATAGCTTGTAATGTAGCTACATTTGTATGTTTATATCTTGCAGGAAGAATGCCGATGTTGCCATGGAAGGCCAATTCTTGGTCCGTCAGATTTATGACGACGAGTTAACCTACAATCTCATCCAAGCAGCAGTAGGTGTTTTGCGTAAGTGTGATGTGAATTTTCCGGACACTTCTCCTTCTGAAACCTTAACTCTTCTGGGATGTTACGCCGAGTAGGTTGGTGGCTGGTTAGAGACTTCTCGGGACAACCTGTCGGTCTCCCCTCTAAGGATCAAGTTCAGGACGAATTCTTCCTTGACTACGTGGCCCTTGAAGGTGGAAGAGAGAGGTTATTCCGAACCGTCGGGGGTAACTAACTACAAACCTATGCAGCGTAACATCTGAAAAGAGAGAAGGCCTCAACCATACCACGGCGAAAGTCAGAAATCTCGCACTTCCGTTCCTGTTTCATCTCATTCCTCAAGTCTAAAACATGACCTATGTGGATGTAATTTTTCATCTTTCACATAACTATAAGCCACGTCTGAGCGCAAATGATTTTGTAATATGTCAGAGAAGTAACAAAATATTTAACAATGTAGCACTCCGATTTGTACTTCTGAAAAATTTTGTAACTTTTGTGAGGGTGAAGAATTTTTGAAACCTGGTATATATCTAAAACTGGAGGACCACCCCTTCTGGTTGGGGTGTAAGCGTATTCAATTTATTCGTAGCTACTGTTCTGATCTGGGGCACACGGTGGCGCAGTAGGTTAAGCCACTGCTCTGCAAGCCGGAAGGTCGCCGTTTCAATTCCCTGGGTTCAACCCAGCCTTTAACAAAAATGAATACCGGGAATATTTTCTGTAGGTAAAGGTGGCCAGTTCGTGGGGCTGACATCCTTACCACCTGTATGTGCCAACTGTCGTGGAATCTAAGAGCTTCAGCTTCCTGGAACACTTTGAGCCCGTCCAGACCTACAGAGGGATTGATACAAATTTACCTGTTCTGATCTGGAGATCGTCTTGTATAACCGCACACACAACAGCGACTGGGAAGTAAATTATTCTAAAAGACAGAAGAATTTTTGTACATGATTTAGTGCTTTATCCCTAGAATATCAATAAATTTGACGGCGTTGCAAATTTTATTAATTCTTGTGCGTTATTTCTATACACATTTAGTCATATAATACAAATTTTCTCGCACAGTTATCTCATTGAGTCTTTAATCTTTCTACTCCAATTTTGCTTCTATATTTCACTAGGAGGGAAGGAGACCACTGGGGAGACCTAGGCATAGATGGGTGGATAATATTAGGATGGATCTCCAGGATGTGGGATGTGGGTAAATTGGACTGGACTGGGCTGGCCCAGGATAGAGACAGGTGGCGGACACTTGTGCGTGCGGTAATGAACCTTCGGGTTCCGTGAAATGCGGGGAATTTCTTGACTAGCTGCAAACCAGTTAGCTGCTCAAGAAGGACTCTGCACTATGGAGTAAGTAAGTAAGTAAGTAATTATTCCACTCGAACAGCTTGGATGTCAGCATAACATTTATAAGTCACTGTTACCAACGGCTTCTTAAATGCACACACGATTTTCGCAAAACTTGTCTTTATTTTCAGAAATTCCCGCCAATGCTATTCTGGAACTATTCGGAAAAGCATTTTTCGAATTCTGTCAAGACTCCGGTTATGACAAAATCCTTCAAGTACTTGGGGCAACACCGCGGGACTTCTTACAGGTAAGCGAAACTCATGTATATGTAGGCTACTGCCAGCGATGGAATCTACAGCGGGCAAAACACAAAATTTGTACCTCGTCTACTATTCACTTACAAGCCAAGAAGAAAATATTTTAGCGTTAAAATTCAAAATTCTTACTTGCATCGTTCTTCTACGTAACACAGGAAGGTAACTTTTCTCTCTGATTAATTAGGCCCCACGCCAGAAAATCTTATGAGGGAGGGGGTTGGGCATAGACGCCACATGAATAGATTCAGGCACTTGCCACATTATCGTCGGCAGAAAAACTCCGGTTTTTCCTGAGATAGTACGCTAGTGGGCTACAAAATGATCCTGGAACCAACGATAAAAGGAAGACACTGATACTCAGAGGCTAAATATCACATGTACAGCCTTTCAAGCTGAACTCTGTGGAATAATCATGGCTGTAGACTACATCCCGAGCCAACGGCAGAAAACCTCCTCCTACGCAATCAACGTTGACTCCAAAGCAGCGATACTTGTCATTGCAAACAAGCACACAACACATCCTTTAGCCGTTGTCACCAGATTGAAAACAATTGAACTAAAGATCTCTACTTCGATCACCTTTCGCTGGGTCAAAGGACACGCAGGCCTGAAGGGCAATGAGAGGGCAGATTACTTGGCCAAAACAGCCGCGAGCTACAGTACTACCATCGCTTACGACGCAATTCCAATAAATCGAGGAAAGCAGATACTGGAAGATTATTACATAAAAATTTGAAACGCAACATACATAATCTCCGCAAATGCATCCCAAACTAAACTATTCATACCAACCATCTTCCACAGACTCTCCCTTCCCCTTTGGCCCAAATTCATTCTCACACATTTCTTAACAAATCACGGCAGTTTCCGTTCATACCTCCACAAAACGAAAAAGACGCCCTCGCCAACCTGCAGCTGTCCTGAAAAGGCTGTACAAACGACAAACCATCTTATGACAGTATGCAGCCTATTCTCAAGAGAACGTCCAGCAGTACTTCAAACCCCTGTCCCACCTCTAGTTCTGAATTATCACATAAATACCGTCGGCGTCACATCTCCTTCCGAAACATCTTCCACGCGCTTCAAGAACAATTGAAAGGCAATCAAACTCCGTATCAACTCCGAAACAACTTACTGACTAAATTATTGACTAGAACCTCAAAGGCAAAGGCAAAACATTAGTTTTAATCTGTGCTCAACCTCTGTAAATATCCCGTGGTATACCTATTGGTGAAGCAGGGGTTGTTCCTGTCTCTGCCGATAATGGAGTACCTATTACCCCTCCCATAAATATACGGAGATCACACCACAATGTGATATTTTTGTTACATTCTGAAAGACTCACGCTCCGTCTGTTCACTTCTAAGAAAAACGCCGCTTGGGTAATAATGTAATGTGTTTCTTCTTCTTCATTCTCAGCTCTACAACTCTGTGTGAGTTTTGGCTTGCTCAATTACTCCTCTCCATGGTTTCCCTTCCTGTGCCTTCTGTTTCCAATTATTTACTCCCATCTTCCTCAAATCGTCTCTCACGTCATCATTCCATCTTAATCTTGGCCTTCCTTTCGGTCTTGTTGCGTGTGGTTTCCATTTATAAATGCTTTTAACTACTCTTTCATCAGGCATTCTTTCAACATGTCCCACCCAACTCAGTCTCTTACTTTT
>Ga0123352_10019531_pt1 | contig 10808 bp, 5 predicted proteins | sample TergutLab28metaG_FD_89700 | JGI IMG/M metagenome (GOLD analysis project Ga0123352, IMG submission 89700) | Labiotermes labralis P1 segment gut microbial communities from Petit-Saut dam, French Guiana - Lab288 P1 | ecosystem: Host-associated > Arthropoda: Insects > Digestive system > Gut ... | reverse complement strand
TGGCGGACGCTTGTGAGTGCGGTAATGAACCTTCGGGTTCCGTGAAATGTGGGGAATTTCTTGACTAGCTGCAAACCAGTTAGCTTTTCAAGAAGGACTCTGCACCATGGAGTAAGTAAGTAAGTAAGTAAGTAAGTAAGTAAGTAAGTATAGGCTGTACTGACGTCACACATTTTAATTTTTATAAACTCCAGTTACGACATGACTCAGGCGCAAAATTATGAGTTGGAAGCGACGCTAGCAGCACTTCAGTTCGGTGCCTGAGGCGTGTAGACGCTCGAAAGGTATATTGCACGAATCCTGCTGAGTGTTTTGTGTGAGCTGACACAAAATGACAGGCTTAAAATGACAGCCTAAACAACCTTGCTTAAGATTTGCTTCTTGAGCATCCATTGAGTTTTGTAGTATTGCAAATCAACTTGTAATTACGGTCGGCACATCTATATGGCAACACGTTTCGACCCACATTTTGCTTACGTAAAAGCCCACACTATATGTAAAATAAATTACAGTCACGTGCTTCATTTATATGCTGATAGACGGAGATCTCATTCCTTACATAAACTTAACACATGTTGTATGTGTTTATTACACTGTTAAAGTCATTAAGATATATTTTATTGCAGCATCAAACATACCAACAAGCACATCGAATTTTTTTTATCGTACATCACTGAAAACGAAAATCCTCAGTGAAGTTATTCCAGTAAGTCAGGACTCCTAAATATTGGAATCATTGTAACATTTTTTTTTCCTGTGGCGCTGCGGCCCAACGCGGGCCATGGCCTCCTCATTCTTGAAGTTTCTAGATCACATACAACGACACAGCACAGTTGGTAGAACTTCTCTGGACAAGTGATCAGCCCGTCGCAGAGACCTCTACCTGACAACACACAACACTCAACACCGACATACATCCATGCCTCCGGTGAGATTCGAACCCACAATCTCAGTAAGCGGGCGGCCGTAGACCCACACCTTAGACCGCGCGACCACTGATATCGACCATTGTAACATTACGTGTGTTAAATTGCCACATATTGTAATGACGCTGACAGTGTAATACCCACATGCAAAATGTATGAAGTTTTAAGCAAGTCCTGGGAAATCAGCCTAACAACATATAAGACAAATATGTAATTGTAATTAATTTTGTTTATGATATGGTCCTAAGGATGACGTAAGTGTCTCAACGTGTTTCTGAAGATTTAAAATTACGAGTAATGTAATCAGCAATTGTGTCGATTGAATTAGTATTAATATGTAATGTTTCCGCTTGCGGTATTTTGTGAGTTAAGGTCTACTGGAGATTGGCCTCTGAAATTGGGGCGTGTTGTAGGTGAGTGATAGTGCCTTTAAGTCAATTTTGAAAATCGTGACTGTTGCGAAATTTTGATTTCACATCGGATAAAAGTAAGAAGGTACTTGGGTAATTAGTTCTTAATAGAAAGTGGAAAGAAATATCAAAGATAATAGGAATAGAACTGGAAACTGAATACGACAGGGAAGTTCTTGATTAGACGTACAGTTACAGCGTTTGATTTAGCTCTCTGTATCACGTCTATCAAGTGTTTCCGTATCGTTACAAACATCATAGAGGAATGGCCATGCAAAGGGCATATCCAGTTCCCTGAATGTATGCCACTGGCATATGATGCGTGCATACTGCACATTAACATATTGCTAGCCATGTTCGTGACGAGTGTGGGGTGAGGGTGGAGTTAATTTACATAGCAGGCCTTCCATATTTAGACAGTGATTGTAAAGAAAAGGCCATTAGTATAACGATTACATAAGGGAGGGTCAAAATTTGAAGTAAAAGCTATATATGATATGTAGTCTAATACGATACTGAAATGAGTGCATACTTCATTAACTGTTGCAACATTAGCTTCATTTAATTAATCTATCTTATTTACTTGTGTCATTTTACTTAACATCCTACACGAATTTAATTAGCATACCAACTGATGCACATATATAAATTTTTTTACATTAAAACATTTAAAATCGTTCCAACATGTTTCGATCCTAAGATCATCTTCAGGGAGCTAAACTGTTCCTTGCTAAAGTCACATTTTTAAAAACACTCACTGATTAATTTCATTATATAAAATTAATCAGTGAGTGTTTTTAAAAATGTGACTTTAGCAAGGAACAGTTTAGCTCCCTGAAGATGATCTTAGGATTGAAATATGTTGGAGCGATTTAAAATGTTTCAATGTAAAAAAATTTATATATGTGCATTAGTTGGTGAGCTAATTAAATGACTGTACGAAATGAACGGTGCAGCGATAAAGATCGTATACAAATACATACAAATATATTCCTGTGACTTCTATTCGGGAGATGCATGGGGTTAATCGGATTATCACTTATAAATGTAAAGAAATCTCTGTACAGGCCTGGACAGATTCCATTCCATTCCATTCGTTATTCCTGATCACTGGATTTTCGAATCTTTACAGCTCGACTGACAGGGTCGTTAAATAAGCTGCGAATACCAAGAGGTACATTGACAATTGTGAGACCGTACATCATTAGGACAAGGATGTAAGCAACCAACAAGATGCAACAATTTTCTTTTATTGATCTATTTGAATCTGCTGTACATGTTTCGGGCGACAAACTCGCCCATCTTCAGGAGCACGTTTTACAGTCAAAACGTGCTCCTGAAAATGGGCGAGTTTGTCGCCCGAAACATGTAGAGCAGATTGAAATAGATCAATAAAAATATCAATAAACGAAAATTGTTGCACCTTTTTGTTTGCTTACGAAGAGGTACATTGTCTCTGGAAATAATCGTAACTATTTTCATAATTCACGGTATTAATTCTTCTGAGATACAACACTATGCGCGTTTCAGGACGTTTACCAGGAACATAGCACCTCTATCTTCACAGGCAGGGAGTTGAAGGAGAATGTCTGCTTGGATCTTGAAGACGAAGGCATTTTGTTCATTTGAAACGTCGGAAACCAGTCACTAAAAGTCACATTTCAGAAGCCCTGAATCCTCCAACACTCAGCTGTGAAAATCGCAAAATTCTAACGTTTTCTTCCTGTCAGTCTGTTGCGTTGTTAATCTTGCTGCTATATACATTCCGATGAACCACAGTTTAATTCAGTCTGTTTCAGTAAGAAAAAATTTAGGTATTTCACCCACCCATGTGCGCTACAGCCCCTTGTGAACCCTGGAAACCCTGGAAAAGATCCTCCATTCTTCTCTAATCCCAGCTCCTCTTCTCCAACGTCGTATTCCTAGGACCTGTAATACATACTTCTGGTCAAAGTCCTCCCATCTTGTTCTTGGTTTTATACTGATCTTGTGTTGTGGAATCTTGACTGTAGAAGAATGTGTGTGATTTCGTATCCATTATGTCCTTCCCTTGCCACTTTCCTCCTAAGATATTGTGTCGACCTTCTAGTAAGTAGTTTTAATTTGGAGAGGAAAGAGAAAATTACCCCTCTTTGAAAAAGCGTTCGGACGTTCCATATGCCGACGATCAAGTCTTTTTTCCTTACAGCCAGATCGTTTTCTATTCATCAGTATCATGCGAAACATCTTCATGGTTACCTCGACATAATCTTGTAAGAGTGTGTTTGTCGGTCTCACGCCTAACCCCGACCTCGAGGACCAGAGCACACCTTTTTGTCTAAGTCATCAGCATTGACTCGTCCGACGAGGGAGAGCCTGCCAATAGGTACGGTAACGCTGCCATAGCTCTCAGGGTCGTTTGACCATAAACTCATTTACACCGCAGCGGAAGAATGAAGTCATGCGTTGTTATTTGGGACTTCAGCTGTAGGTTTTATGAGCTACTCTGTTTAAAGCATATTCTTAGCAATATTCCTTTAATGTCCAGTTGCATTCAACTGCACCGTCTCGTTTGAAATTAAGGAACCCGACGTTTCATCAAAAGGACGGATAAATAACGACAATTTTCCTGACCTCATATAGCTGAATGAATATCAAAACCTTTGTGTTTTCTGTGAGGTTGGAAAAGTCTTATATTTTTCAGATCAATTTCACTGACTGTGATAGTAATACCAACAATTGCACAGTAACATTTTGATGTGGTTTAATTACTGGGTATTCTACAATATGCTTCGGCTATATCTTCAGGGAGCTATATACAGTTACATTTACTAAAGTATCATAATCACCCCTCAGTTTAAATAAACGTATAACCAGAGTATAAATTTATAGTTAAGAGGAAATTATGAAAGTTAATTTAAAATGTCGAAATAAAATGTAGAGTTAACGCAATTTTAATTCCGCGTTTTATCTCCAAATTTTAAACTATAAAGTGTCGAGTTAAAAAATTAACTCCGAATTTTTTATTTATTTTCATAATTACCTCTTAATTACCTCTTACAGTTATTTTGGTTTGTGGAGTGGTTCTGATACTTTAGTAATTGTAATTGTATTATTGAGTCTAGCTCCTTGACGATGGCCATACAGATGTCGAAACACATTGGAGGATATCCGGTAATTAACCTGCATTAAGGTACACATTACTTACTTACTTACTTACTTACTTACTCCATGGTGCAGAGTCCTTCTTGCGCAGCTAACTGGTTTGCAGCTAGTCAAGAAATTCCCCGCATTTCACGGAACCCGAAGGTTCATTACCGTACTCACAAGCGTCCGCCACCTGTCTCTATCCTGGGCCAGCCCAAGCCAGTCCATATACCCGCATCCCACCTACTTGAGATCCATCCTAATATTATCCACCCATCTGCGCCTAGGTCTCCCCAGTGGTATCTTTCCCTCCGGTTTCCCCACTAAGACCCTATACACCCCCCTCTCCTCACACATACGCGCCACGTGCATTAGTCAGTATTAATATTCTTTGAATACTGCACAGAATACGAACCTTAGAAAGTTGATAAATTTTATCATTTGAAGAATTAAGTATTATGTGTGGTTGCTAGAATATTTTAAAATATTTTTTTTAAAAATAATTCGACACTGTGATATTTCGTACATGATCGGAGGGCCCTCTTGCATGGATATGATTTGGTTCTAATGTAACATCATGTTTCATACATACATTCGATAGTATAGGCACAGCACTTGGACAGTGGAATTCCCCCACCCTCCCACCGCCTAATGTAGGCCCATATACTGACATAGCTGTAACAAGTGTCACACTCCTGAATGCAGTTTATGATTCTTTGCCTTTATTTACTGATATGCTCAACAGATCCGGATATGACGGTAATCTGCACTCTGCGAGATGCTTCTCAATTAGGACAGAACAGACCGGCTTTGCTCATCGACTTTTGTTGTCCGTCTTCGCTTTCGGTTATCATCACTCGATTTCTTAATTACTTGGGTTTTTTCGATCTTGATACTTTTTTATGTGGGCGAAATAGCGGTTGTGAGTGGGCTGCTAGAGTCACTGGATTTGAATAATAATGTCTTTTTTGAAGTACTTATTACAGGAAATAGCCACCATTTATCATAGCCTAGTACTTCAGCGCTGGGCAGAATCTCCACTCTGAATACACAAATGCCTACTTGGATATATATATATATATATACACAGAGAGAGAGAGAGAGAGAAAGAGAGCAGGTATCATTAAGTTCGTAACTTTCTGCTACAGATGTCGTTTTGCGTTGTGATTAATGGTTTTGTGTTGTCAGTGGGTACAGTAAAACAGAAGAATTTTTGCTGTAATATTACAGAACATGTAAGGAGGAGGATAGGGTAATGTGAGAAAGTAGGCCTTGAAAAATTGCAGTATGTTAAGTTACATAACATTACTTTTCATACTAGTTGTTACATTTAGAATTCGTGCACCAGCAAAAAAAAGGAGTCGCAAATCGCTATGAGGTAACGAGCCGGTATTGTTTTATCAACCGACATTTTCTTCTCCCTTATTATCTGCAGACCACTCGAAATAACACAGTAAAGTTCGATTCCCAAAACTGACAACAGTTTCTGACTCCATCATTGCATTCAGACCAAATCTGAGACCCACCGTGACTACTAAGAGGTGAGTACTGGTGATAAAGTGGCCACAGCTTCAAACAGTCCCATAGATATCAGCTACAGCGTGGCATTTTGTATCCACTATCCAGTACGAACTCATGGCCTTATGCTTGGATAGTGGGATTTGCCTCGTAATTCTTCCTCCTTATTGCCTTCTTTCTGGGTGCAATATGTGGCATGTAAGGCTGCCACTGGAATGCAAATCAGTCTTGTGAACGTTTGAGATGCGACGCCCTGTTGACGTAAATAGACGTACACATATTCGAAAAAAAAACTGTTATTTCTTTCCTAAAGAGGAAGGAATGAGGTTCCTCAATAAATGTCTACCAAACTACACGACATCGTATGTGAATAAGACTAAAATCTTTTTTTTTTCAGAAAGTTTCAATGGAGGAAATTCTGTTCTTTCGGGACCGTCCTGTATATTGTAATAATACACTTTTATGTGCACGAAATGTTTTAAAAGCCATGAAATGTATTTTAATTGTATTGATGTACTTTTATAGCTATATGGTCACCAAAATGTTTCGGGCATTCGTGTGACCATCTTCAGGGCGATTTCTTTGAGAACAAGGGTACAATTTATCTCAGTAATTAACCAACTTGATGCACAAAATTTTTGTATTACAATAGGTTTATTTCATGCCTCTACATGTTTCGAGCACATGTGCTCATCATCAGGAGGTTAAAATTGCATTACACAGCCTCAGGTATCATCACACCTATAGGTGTGATGATACCTGATGATGAGCACATGTGCTCGAAACATGTAGAGGCATGAAATAAACCTATTGTAAAGCAAAAACTTTGTACATCATGATGGTTAATTACTGAGATAAATATACTAAGATGCACGGTCAGCAAAACGTCAAAAAAAAGGTACAATTAGATTTAGGGTGAGTGTACAACACCCCACAATATTACAAAACCATATAATGCCTGGTTATAATTCGGGTGTTGAATAATATAAATGAAATATGGATGAATATAAAAGCAACGGAAGTTAAAAGTTATCATTCAACGTTGAATTTTAACCGGAAATTATATGTTTCGTTAATAGTGTGGAGTGATTCAGACATAATTATAATTGTATTCTTGTTCTCAAAAAAATCACTTGTGACCGAAACATGTTTCTGACCGTAATTCAATAAAATAACATCAACAAAATTAAAGTGCATTTGTTTGGCTTCAATACATTTTGTGCAGCTAATTAATTCACGGCATGTGGAATACATCAAACAATTATTAATCTTATTTCGTGGCGGATTTAAAGCATTGTGCCACAAAACGAACTGCTGTACATGTTAGTATTTGAAAAAAATATATACACAGGGATAATTTCTAGGCATCTCGTGTTATTTGGTTGCAAGTTTCTTCCTATTGAATTTCATGTGACTAAATCAGCAGTTCTAGCCGGTCCCAGTGACCGCGCGGTCTAAGGCGTAGGTCTGTGGCCGCTCGGCTCTTGAGTTCGTGGTTTCGAATCCCACCGGGGGCATGGATGTCTGTCTGCTGTGAGTGTTGTGTGTTGTCAGGTAGAGGTCTCTGTGATGAGCTGCCCACTCGTCCAGAGGAGTCATACCGACTGTGGTGCGCTGTTGTGTGTGAACTAGAAACCTCAAGAAAGAGGAGGCCATGGACCGTGTTGGGCATCAGCGCTACGGGGAGGGGGAGGGGCAGTTCTGCAATATGTCCGTTTTATAAAGTCTAAACACTGCGGCTGCCACGGGATGGTCCGACGGATGGAGGCTTTGTACGTGATAAAGCTGCGGTGCTCAGTGCAGCGATAAATGGAACACCGTGAACTACAAAATATGAAAGTCACAGAATTACAGTAGACTGAATTTGTCATACAGAAGCGTCGCCATTTCGACGTCAGAGTCTCTAATGATATTTCCTTTATTTTTTTCGAGATTTGTGTTAAAATTCAGCCTCGGATTTTCGTGTCAGCAGTGAAGCGCTTAACGAAATTTTCAATTTTCATGAAAAGAGTAAATCTGCCCTAAAATTATTGGCAGGATTAAGTTCCATTTTAATAATCATGTACACAAGGGGTATATAATGAACAAGGGGAAACCCACATAATACGAATATAAGTAGATTATTTAGTGTCTGAAGTTGCTGAGTGTAAGCCATCTCTTCGACATCCTATCCGCACTTCTGCCCATTCAACAAGAATTATAATTCTAAGAGACATAATTATATTTGATTAATTAAAATTATACATAACCTGATAGCGTCGTCGTTGTAGTGATTGCGCTATGTGTTGGACGATGCTGGAATTTTGGTCATTGTACATCATTCCAGATGAGATAATTATGAGGTTTCGGAGAATGGATCTGCCTCCATCTTCAAGTGGAAATGGGAAATTCGAAACCTGCGCACGTTGATTCGTTTCGTATGGCTAGTTCGAATCTCTAGATGTTCAGGCCAGACCTACTCAGCGTCAAACCACGTCTAGGAAATGTTATTAGTTCTTTCTAACGGCCTATCAGAGTAGGTTCTCCTATTTTTCCGTTTCACTTGAAGACGGAGACAGATCCAGCGTCCAAAATATTGTGAGATATGAGCCTGGGCTGATGGAAATGTCCAAAATTCGTCACAAGCGTAAACCACTGTCAGACTCCGTTAAAGATGAGTACAAAATTTTAGGCACAGTACAAGGGTCGAAGAGAAGCGGCTACTTGGGGTATTGAAGCGTAGATTTGGGGATATAAAATATATAGCACGAACAGTGGGCTGAATTACCTGGCTTCAGAGCAAAGTTCAGTAGCAGATTCTTTTCCATGCAGTAATGAAGCTTAATCCTTATCCTGCTAACGTGGAGAATATAGTGAGCTCCTAATAATGCCAGCAAATGGCAAATGGGATTTAACTCGGCTTTTAAAGGGTTAACGTTCCATAAAGTACACGTTGTCTCGTGACTAGTTGTCCATAACTGCTTCAAAAAATATGTATCAATATCTGTCAAGCTTTCCACTTCCTTGTACATGTTTATGTCGGCATTACTGTATGAATATTTTTAAACATTCATATAATGAAAAACGGTTTACAAATCACACTATCACTTCTATGACTTCTGCAGTTGATATAGCACTGTTATGTATAAAATAAATTACATGTTACTGCACGCCATGCGTCTATTTGCAGTCGCACTCAAGAAACAAATAGCAGGCTACAAGGACAGGTGATACAGCTACACGTGATCATAGTAACTATTTCCAGTGTGTTGTCCTGGGCTGCCATAAGCCCCATAGGCATAAGGGATGGCTGGAACCGTGGTTGTGACCGCGGTAGGCGTGTTCTACTCCGTAGCTGTATGTGAAGCCGAGGCCATGTAAGAAAACAGTTCGATTGTAATAGACCGACATGGATCATTATTCCACATGACAGAAAATTTGTCTCATATTCGTTTCCTGTCTACCAGCAATATATATATATATATATATGCAATTATAGTCACTGCGCTAACAAGCCGAAAGTTCGGGGAAACATTTCCCTGTGGGGTGGTGGGGATTTTTCTTTGATTTAACACTTCCGGCCGCACTACGACCCTGAGATCGACTCTGCCTCTAACAGAAGTGAGAACTGTGATTATTTCCTGCGGGGTGAAGGCTTTCGGTGCTGACGTCTAACTTACCGACGTTACGTGCCGGTCGTCTAGAATTTATAACAGCTTCAAATTCCTGGGCCGGTTCCAGTAAATGCGCGGTCTACGGCGTAGGTCTGCTGCCTCTCTCCTACTGAGATTGTGGGTTCGAATCCCGCCGGGGCATGGATGTCTATATGTTGTGTTGTGTGTTGTTAGGTAGAGGTCTTTGTGATTAGCAGATCACTCCTCCAGAGGAGTTCTACTGACTGTGGTGCGTTGTTGTGTGTGAGCTATAAACCTCGTGAATGAGGAGGTCCTGGTCCACGGGGGGTTAAGGCGCCAAGAAGAAGGAAAATCTCCTGGTGCCCTCAGGGCCAGTCCACGCCTACGTAAGGATTGCTTTACCTTTGTAAACTGTTATATTCCACTTACCATGCTATACTATTCGAATTGGCCTTCAAAATTCAACAGGAAAATTTGTCTTTTCCGGTTTCGAGCTAGAGTTTACGTTGATAATTTCTGTATCAAATAATTCTCTGTATCTTGAACGTTATTCTGAAATAACAGTTTCTTTAAATATGCTTTTCGAAAGGCTGAGAAGTTAATCTTCAGGTGAGACATTCCCCCTTGTGTTTCAATAGTAATATAAGAAAATTATTTCTTTAGAGACACATTCTATTTAGATAATTTAAATAGACCAGATCTTTAAGAATACGAAAGTGATTTAGAAGATAAATTGCAAACATATAACAAAATAAACGGAACTATAGGGAGACATTTTGGAATACAAATGAACAAAGAAACAAAGTTAAGAATTCACAACATTACATCTAAAGCAGCATTGAAATTTTGTAAGTGAAGCTTAGGTACTGAAGAAAAGAAAGGAACAACGTTTAGAAGCGGCACAGTTGAAATTTTTGAGACACTTACTTGAAATAACAAAACTAGATAAAGAAAAGAATCAATGTTTTAGGCAAAAAACGGGAGCACAGAACATAGTAAAGGAAATAAAACAGTACCAGAAAAAGTGGCTACAACATGTACAGAGGATGTACACAAAAGGACTACCAAAACAAGCACTACAATATAAACCATAAGGACGAAGGAACATAGGACGACCGAGGAAGAGATGGAGGGACCAACTTCATCTTGAGGATCAAGGAACAGGAAACACACCTAACCCTTCAGGAACATGATGATGATGATGATGATGATGA